>Ga0335080_10005808_pt1 | contig 12748 bp, 7 predicted proteins | sample Lox_Sample_34_FD_206720 | JGI IMG/M metagenome (GOLD analysis project Ga0335080, IMG submission 206720) | Soil microbial communities from Loxahatchee National Wildlife Refuge, Florida, United States - Lox_Sample_3.4 | ecosystem: Environmental > Terrestrial > Soil > Wetlands | place: USA: Florida... | reverse complement strand
ACAAATGCGCGCGCCGCGCCAGGATTTCCTGCGTTTCACTTTAGATTTCTGTTCACTTCATTCCTCGTTAACAAAGCTCGCCGATATTTGCCTCAGTGATGGAATTTGTGATTGCAGTTGGGTTGTCGGCCCGCACAAATTCCCGGATGGCCATGTTTGTTTGAGGCCTGAGCACCGCCTAAATCCATCCCGGGCGGAACAGATGCGAAAACGTTCAGGCCGCATCACGCGAGAGAACGCTCAACCTTCACGGCACCGCGAGGATTTGCCTCGGCCGGATGAGCGCGTGCGATGCACGTGTTCGTCCGTCAACCCGAACCGCTCAATCCGAGAGGAGAATACGTGATGAATGTGAAGAAGTTCTGTATGACAGCTCTGGCGATGGCGGGCGCGCTTGTGCTCGGCTCATCGACAAGCTCTGCGCAATTGACGCAGCCACAGGTCGTGGGTGTTGGATCGTCGGGCGTGTTTTCGTCGGTCGTCATTGCGATGGTGAACGGCGATCCGATTACGGGCGCATCGATGTGCGGCACACACGTTTGGACCGCCGGTTCGTCTATCGCGCAGGGTATCGATGCCCGCAACGGTTCGATCCCGCCGGAAGGCGGAAACGTCGCGGTCGTCTGGGACAATGACACCACACCGACCACAGTGTGCGCCTATCTCTCAGTGGACTCAGTGGTGGGCCAGCGCTTGTTCCTTGGCCAGGCAGCCACGGGAAACGCCACTCTGAACCTGACGGCAGCCGCAACTTCTACGGCTGGCGCCAACAAAGTATCGTTTGTGAAAGATACGGCCACCACAGGGCTTCCTTCCGCCGTCTACAGCATCGTTAACGGGAAGCATTTCAACATCGCTTTCACCGACATCCGCCCCGAAGATGGTCAGTTTGCCTACGGTCGCGCTGCATGCAGTCGTTCTGGTGTGACCGATGTGAGCTGCTTCGGCTACGGTCCGCTCGGCGGGATCGGCACCGCGATCTCGAGCTCCTACTCTCAAACCTCAGCGCAGGTGGTCGCGTACTCGATCTCCGGCACCGATCCATTCACTGGACTGACGATTCCGGCGTTCACCACGATCAACATGGGCGCGGTGCCGGTCATCGTGTTTTACAACACGACGGACACCGCCGTCGGCGGACTCGGCAACGTGCTCCCGACGAACATCACGGATTCGACGGCTTCGGCGCTCTGGTCCGGCCTCATCGGCCTTGATGATCAACTGGTAGGATTCAGCACCGGAACCGCAAAGATCCTCCACGTCGTGTTGCGCGAGCCGGTTTCTGGAACGTACAACACGTTTGAGTGGCAGATGGTGCATACGCGTGACCATCACGGCGGGGATTTCAGCCAGGAATATGGCTTCGGTCCGACGCCGAGCGGCTGCTTCATTCCGCCATCTACCGCGACCTACGTTCCTCCGACAATCGCCTGCGCGAATCCGGCTAACGTGGCCGGCTCGATGGGCTCCACGTACGGTGGCTTCCGCACGCGTGCCATCGGTACTGGTGAGATGGTCAGCGCCGTCAACTCCGCGAACAACCCGAACAGCATCGGTTACGCCTTCTGGGGCCTCGGTACGTTCGGCGGCAAGACCAACATCAAGTACATGCAAGTGGACGGAGCCGATCCGCTCTATCCGAACTACGCCACGAACAGCGGGAATTTCCCCAACTGCACCGGCTTCTTCAACACGACGCCGGCCTTCGGTTGCACGGGCCCGCTGCCGACGTTCGACAACGTGGTGAACGGTGGCTACCGGGTCTGGTCGATCATCCGCGCGGTTGTGTACCAAAGCTATACACCGCCGTCCAGCGGACCAAGCGTCACTCAACTCGTCCAAGCGGCTCAGGATCAAGCGCACGTGAACATTCCGGACTTGGTTCCGGCGGTTTACTGCGCCAATTCCTCGTGCTCGAGCGTAGTTGACGGTTTGCCCGTGTTCCGCACCCACTATCCCGTTTCCGGCAAACAAGCCAACAACGGGACCACGTCGGCCTCAACCGGCTTCTGCGCCAGCGATCAGACCGCCCCGAACTGCATCGAAGAGGGCGGCGATATGGCCGGCAAGCCGTTCCTTGACATCCAGGACCAGGAATACTTCAGCTTGACTGGGAACGAGTTCCTGACCTGGGTTCAGTAAACGCAATCTAGGAAAACCGGCAGACGGCGCGACCGCGCCGTCTGCTTCTCCCTGTTTCGGTTCTGTAGTCGACGTGTTTCAGCCGGAAGAATTCCAGGCTCATCCAATAGCGAGGGTCAGTCATGAGGTCCATCCTGCGCGCGCTCTCTGTTCTGTCGCTTCTCGTGTTCCTGCCCGTCGTCTCATATCTCGGTACCGCGACCGGTCAACGGGCGGAGACTGCGCCGTCCGTCAACCAGACGAAAGCGGCCAAACCCGGGGCTGCCAGGAGCGCGGACAACTCTGGCAAGCCGGACGACTATCGAGAGGACTTTGCGGTTCTGCCTTTGGAGAAGAACCGCCTGAAGACGGAGATCGAGATTCTCGGAGAAAAGGATGATAAGCCCGGCATGCCGTTCATCCGCGAACGCTGGCATTTGATGTGGCGCCCGGGAGACCCGATAGACGTATTCATCGTCCGGCCCCGTGACATCGAAAGGCCGCCCGTCGTCCTCTACCTATATAGCTTTCCTCAGGACACCGATCGCTTCAAGCAGGACTACTGGTGCGGGCAGACCACGGCGGGAGGTTTCGCAGCCGTTGGTTTCGTCTCGGCGCTCACCGGGCAGCGCGTTGAGCAACGTTCCCTCAAGGAGGATTTCTTCAATCAGCTGCCTGAATCAATGGGCGCAACCGCTCATGATGTGCAGATGATCCTGAACTATCTGGCGAGCAGAGGCGATCTCGACATGAGCCGGGTGGGAATGCTCGGCCAAGGTTCTGGAGGCTCGATCGCGATTCTGGCATCTGCTGTCGATCCGCGGATCAAGGCACTGGATCTTCTCACTCCTTGGGGCAACTGGCCGCTGTTCCTCGAGAAATCCACGTTCGTTCCCTCGGAAGACCGGTTGGAATTGAACAAGCCGGAGTTCCTAGCGAAGGTCGCGCCCGTGGACCCTTTGCAGTGGTTACCGGCGGTGAAGGCGCAGAGCGTGAGAATCCAAGACGTTCGCAGTGATGGCCACATGCCGGATGAAGCGCAGGAGGCAATGGAAGCCGCTGCACCGCCAGCCGCCGAAATCGATCAATTCGGCGATGGAGCGGCACTCGTGCCGGCAGCTGCCAACGGCAGGCTGCTTGAATGGATCAAAGGCCGGCTACAGCCGGACGCGAAGCCGCAGGTCGCCGCGGACAGATCCCAGCGCGTTCATTTCCATCCCGCGAAGGGAGAAACGAATCCACTGGGCGAGGCGCGATAGCACAGCACGTCCTCCAAGCGCAAGTCCCGACGAATCGAGCGCGTGAGACAAGCCGTATTGTCGAACGTGCCCAAACATTCGCACGCCGTTCTCATTCCGTTCATACGATTCGATTAATGTGCGCTGCCTCGGGATCCCGAGTCCGCGAAATCTCTGAGCGAAGGGCGCTAACACCTCTCATGCGTGCTTTTCTGCTGGGCCTCCTAGTCCTCGTGATGTCTCTCTCGCTCACCAACTGCGCTGGCGTCGCACAGCGGGGCTCGGCGATACAGGTCTTGATTACAAACGTTTTCCCGAATCATAGCATTCAGGCTGGCACAGCTCCTGTGACGCTGACAGCCGACGTGGCGAACGATCCGCACGCCAAGGGTGTCAGCTGGACCTTGACCGTCGCGAATGTCGGCTGCTCACCCGATTGTGGCACGCTGGTTGCACAGGGCTCGCCTAGTTTGAGCGCCATATACACTCCGCCCGCCAAGGCACCTCTCAATCAGCAAGCGACGATCACGGCCACTGCGCTGGATGATCCTACAAGCCAGTATTCGTTCCTGTTTACGATCATTCCGACCACGAGTGTATCCATCACGAACAAGTTCACGACGATTGTCGCGGGCACGCCCCCTGTCGTCGTCCAGGCCGACGTTCTAGACGATCTGACAAATTCCGGGCTTGCATGGACGCTCACGGCCGGTGGCTCGGCTTGTGCGCCTGCCTGCGGCACGCTGAATCCGGCCGCCGCCCCGAGTTTTCAGGCCACCTACACGCCGCCGGCTGTAGTTCCTGCGGGCGCCAACGCCAGTCCGACGATCACGGCTACGTCGGTTGCGAATTCTGCAGCCACGGACAATTTCAGTTTCACGATCGAAAGCCCGGCGAGCCTGCTGAGCGGCACGTACATCTTCTTGCTACGAGGATACGACTCGTTTTCTGGCAGTCCCATGGCAATGGCAGGTAGCATCACGGCAGACGGCAAGGGGAACATAGCCTCCGGCGAAGTCGACTTCAACAATGGAGGCGGCATCACCCACGTTCCATCCCCCGCGACGGGTGCATACGCCATCGATATCTCGTTCAATGGCATGACGAGGGGGACTATCGAGATATCTAGCTTCAAATTTCCCAATTCAAACATTGACCTGCAATTTCGGTTCGTGCTTTCCAGCGACAGAGCGCGCGGCCGCATCATCGAGCTGGACGGTAGCGGCTATCTCAACTCGGGAACCATTGAGCTGCAGAATTTGAGCGGTGCTCCGGCGGCGCCATCCGGTAATTTCGCCTTTGGTTTGGACTCGGACGCGCCTTTGGCTGGCCGCACCGTGTCCGCTGGGCAACTTGTCTTCGGAGCGGCAGGGATTACTGGCGGTGTGCTCGATCAGAGCAAGGCCGGCGATCCCGCGCCGACTTATTCCGCTGCGGCAATCGGTGCCAGCGCCGTCGTTACTCCGGACTCGAACGGAAGGGGAACATTCAGCATTGGCGTGAACGGCGTCGTCAGCGACTATGCCTACTACCTTGTCGATTCCGATCACCTGCGATTGGTGCAAATCGATCAGGGGCTGACATTTGGCACGGTTCAAGCCGGTACGGCAATCCGTCAAAAAACTCTCACGGCGGCCAGCGTAAATGGTACAGGAGTAATTCAGCTGACAGGGATGGATGAGCCAGGTGGGACGGACACGCCCGGCCCGGACGCCATCATCGGCGTAATGACGATTTCGGGCGGTAATGCTTTCAACCTGACGTTCGACAGCAACGATCTCGGCACGATCTTGACATCGCATCCGGCCGCCGGTGCCATCGCTTCGTTTGATCCGGGCACTGGGCGCGCCGTGGTGTCAGACCCTGGCGGATTTGAATCGGGTTTTGTGGACTCCGCAGTAATCTATCTCTATGACGCGGGCTCCGGATTCGTGATCGATACCGACATCTCTACGCCCGATGGAACGCCACCGGCCCAGGCGATCACGAACGACGCTTTCTCGGGTACGCTCACGCCGCAGACGGGAGGTCCGTTCAACGGCGCATCGGCGCTTTCTGGCAATCTAGTCGTCGGATTCGGTGGCTCGGCTTCGGCCGATGTTCCAAATTGGGATCTCGGATTCGCCCTGAATTCATCGAACGGCACGTACGCAGCGGCAGGTGAGCTCACGTCATTGCCCTCTCAGGACGGCGAAGCAGTCAACGCCCAGTTCTCGGGAACGTATTCCATGCTGAACACCGTCCTCGGCCACGGCCGGTTTCAAGTGCCAGCGGCGCTGTTTGGCGATTTCACGTCAGGAAACACTGTCACCGCATCTTTCTACCTGATTGCCCCGAACCGGTTCGTACTTATCGGAGTTGCGTCCGGTCTCCATTCGGGAGTCGCCTTCTTCGATCCGCAATAAGGACGCATCGGCGAGGTCTCGTCCGAAATCGGGAAACTGCTAACTGAATCGTCACAATCCTCAGGTTGTCGTCGAAACTTCATAAATATTTCAGCCTTCGTTTATAGCTCGTGAACAAGACGGGCGCAGCCTCCACGCATGCGTCTTGCGTCCTGTACGTCCTGTGCTTGGCAACTCGACTGTGGCCAAAACAGAAGGACCGCACAGACCAAAAGGAGAGTGGTCTATGTATCTGAGGGCACTGGGCCGGAATCTCGCGCTCGCGATCGGCTTGCTCGTACTCGGTGTTCCAACTTGGGCTATCTCAACTCCCAATCCCGTTCCTTTGCTGAATCCTCTTGTTCCCGCCGCCACTGTTCCTGGTGGGCCCGACTTCGCCCTAGCAGTGACGGGCGCCGGGTTTGTGTCGGGATCAGTTGTCGAGTGGAACGGAAATGCGTTGACCACGTCGTTTGTGAGCAGCTCGAAACTCATCGCCACTGTTCCCGCCGCCCGCTTGGTCGCGCCGACCACCGCCACCATCACAATCGTCAGCCCTGGCCCGGGTGGCGGCACATCGAATGCGCAATATTTCACTGTCGAGAACGCCGTATCTCAAAACTATTTCACCTCGAGAAGCATCACCGGGAACGCCAATCTCACCTCACCGCTCGCCGAAGGTGACTTCGACAACGATGACAAACTGGACCTTGTCGTGGCGTCTGGCCCGAACGTGTACACGTTGCACGGCAATGGCGATGGAACGTTCAACTCCGCGCATGGCAGCGGCGGTCCGGAGAACTCCGTCATCACGGGGATTCACGTTCTTGACGTCAATGGTGACGGCAGACTCGATCTGATTGTGAACGGAAAGCGGGGAACGACCGGCTTGGTCGCGACGATGTTGGGAAACGGCAACGGCACGTTTCAGGCGCCCATCGAAACAGACTATAGCGGAGTCGCGTCGTCTTCCGTGGTTGTGGCTGACTTCAACGGCGATGGCGCGTTGGACGTGGCTCTCGTCAGCGCCGGTTCGGTTCAGGTGCTATTGGGAAATGGCGACGGCACCTTTCGGGCTGGACCCTCGTCGCCGCTCAGTTACGTCGGCCGAGACGGAATCGCAGCGGCCGACTTCAATGGCGACGGAAAGCCGGACCTGGTGATTACGGCTTTTGATCCATCGTCGCAAGGTTTCAACTTCGTTGGCGTATTGTTGGGTAATGGAGACGGAAGCTTCGGGAGTCTCCAGCAAGTGGCGGGTTCGGGGACCAGCTTCGTCGGTTCCATCACCGCCGCGGTAGCTGACTTCAACGGAGATGGAAAGCTGGACATCGCCACAGCCATTCAGACGGCGGGCGCCACGATCCAGGGATTCGTCTTCATCTCGCTCGGGAATGGTGATGGAACGTTTCAGGTCGCTCCCAGCGTGCCGAACGTGGCGTCGGTCACGTCGCCTTTGCTGGTCGGCGATTTCAACGCTGACGGCAATCTGGACCTCGCGACCGGCGGCTTCTTCTACTACGGTCAGGGCGACGGCACATTCCCAACGGCAAACGGATCATCCGGCGCTCCGACTTTCGTGCTTGCGGGAGATGCGAACGGGGATGGCCTCCTGGATGTCTTAGACGAGGCCATCACGATTCAGTCTTCAGGCAACGGACTTACGACCTTGTCGGCGGCGGGCATCGAGTTGCAGGTTCTGCCACTGCCGGACTTCAAAGGCGTCGTGCCTCCGTTGAGCGCGGTGCTCGTCCCGGGAGGTAGTGTCTCCTTCACAGTTACTCTGACGCCGCTTTACGGATTCACCGGAGATGTCACTCTCGGCGTGACGAACCTGCCCGCAGGCATCACTCCCAGCTACAGCCCCGTGACCGTTCATGGCGGGAATGGATCTTCGACCATCACGCTCACGGCGGCAAGCACCTTGCCTTTGGGCAACTACGACATCACGCTTTCGGGAAACTCCGGCACGCTCACACACAGCACTTCCGTCGCGGTTACCGTCGATAGCTCGATTGGCGACTTCGGCGGGATCGTCAGCCCGGATATCCAGAACATCGCGCAGGCTGGTTCCGCGGTCTACCCGATTACGATTGTCCCCTCCGGCGGATTCACCGGACCGGTCGTGCTGAGCGTTTCCGGCGTGCCCGCTGGGGCGACCGCGACGTTTAGCCAGAATCCCGTCACGGGCGGCTCCGGCACTTCGACGCTCACGATCGCCACGTCGAGTTCGACGCCCGATCCTCAGGTCTACACTCCAACGATCACGGCGGTCAGCGGCCTGCTCTCACACAGCCGCAACGTGTATCTCGGTGTCGCTCCTCAGGCAGAGTTGGTCGTCGGCTCGATCACTCCGACGCAAAGCGTCTCAGCATCTGCCGGCGGGACCGCCACCTACGCGCTTAGCTTGATGACCCAGAACAATCCGTCCAACGCGGACCTGTCCTTGACCGTCATTGGCGTGCCGGCGGGCGCGACGTCCAGCTTCTCGCCGCCCACGATCAACACGGGAACGGGCAGCTCGAACCTGAGCGTCGTAGTCCCAGCTGGTTCCGTGGTGCCGGGCGCCTACAGTTTGCTGATCACGATGACCGGCAGTGGCGTCATCGCTCAGGACACTGTCACGTTAACCGTAACCCCGTAGGCTGCGCGGCACGCGGGGCATCCCAAACGGACGCCTTCCGCTCTGACGACCCGCAGTTTGGCAAAGGCGGCATCTTCGGTTGCCGCCTTTGTCGTCTGTCGCAAAGAGGGAAGTGCTGGCCTTAAGACGGGCCAGACGACAACTGGCAGGTGCAGTGGCTGACTTCAACCGCCACGGTGCTCTACAGAGCCTCAAGGCGCAAATGGATCATGTAGGTTGGATTGCCGCCGGACACAATCGCGGAAATCGTAATCGGCTTGCCGCTTTCGCTGAAGAACGCAAAACTGAACGGAAGTTTGTCGCCCACGCCTTGAAAGGATACAGGTAGCCCTGTGGTCTGCGCCTGCAAGCCGCTTTCGTCGGTGTAGTCGGTGGCAAATTGCATGGTCGAGCCGTTATAGGCTCCAACCACAGTCATGTAGCCTGTCAGGCGGTACATTCCGCTGGACGCGTATCCCGATGAATTTGTGGTGAAGATCGTATACGGTCCGAAACTCCCCGAGAGCGTGGCGTCCGCGGAGTAGAGAATCGCCGAAATGCCGTTTCCCGCGGTCGGTCGGCCGATGTACTGCTTCAGGAGTCCGTTCGCACCAATCCGGAGGGCGCTCGCAGAGCATGGAGCGTTCCTGACCGACGGCAGACAGGTATCTCCCGTTGCCGCTTCCACACCCACGCCGCCTCCGCCTGACCCGTACATGTTCGCGCTGCCATCTGTATCCAGATCCAAGAACGAGTCTGGATTGCCGCCCCCGTAAGTCTGGATCACAAACTGATCGTCCGTGTTCACCGTAAACTCGACGACGCTGTTGCTCGGCGCGGCGGAGTTCGTCAGCGCCAGCGGTGCGTGCCATGTCCCAGTCTGGTCGGTCACGATGATCCATTGGTTCTGCGGGCTATAGGACATGATCCCGCCAAGGATGCTGCCTTGGCCGTGAGTCGTCACCATGACGCTCAGCACGGCGGCAAGCAATAGAGCGACAATGGCAGCTATGCTTCGCACGATCGTCTTCATGGACTGTTTCCCCCAAGGTCGGCGAGTATTCGAAAAGGCGGCTGTTCCCGCACGTCAAATCTGTTCGCTGTTGGTCCGCCTCCCGGAAGCACGGTTATCACGGACGCTCGCCTCGGGCAGGTAAAGGCCATATGAATTTCAGTTGAATTCCCCGAGTCCGCACCGGTCTCGGCTGGGCACGCTATGGATCGAAGCTAAAGAGGGAATCGTTCATCAGCCAGATGGACGGTTCCAGAAACTTCTCCTCTTTGTTGTGAACCATAATGATGCGCGTGCGCCGCGCGCAGAGAAAGCCGGCGCGCCTCATCCGCCTGACGAGAAGCTCGGCACTCGGTTCCTTGCCATAGACAGCCCAGCGCACGCCCAGGGCCCGGTCTTGTCGCGCTTGCCGGACAAGTGCCCTCAAGATTCGAGGCAGTGCCTTGGCGGAGTCGAGCTTCCACTGACACACGCGCAGGAATTTCGATGGTGTGCCTCGCCGGGCGACGACGTATTCTCCAGGCGCGTCCTCCGCTTCGAATCGAACGTACTGTCCATCGAGATAGCGCCATTCGAGCGACTCAGTATCCTGAAAGAACGCCACGCGGCCGTTTTCAGGAGGAAAGCCATTCTTACCGACGGGCACTTCGGAGACGCCGTTTTGCGGCGAAAGCAGGAGCGCGACAAGCGACCACGCTGCGGCCTGCCCCACGCCGGCGGAAAACATTCCGAGCCTCTGCTGCTTCGTTAGATTGGGAGTCGAGCGCGCGGCTGCTGCCGGCCTCAGAATAAGCAAACACTCCCACAACGGAAATTCCAGCGGCCGCAGCCCCACTTTTCGTGTGAACACTTGGTTCTTTTCGTTCGTCGACGCAAAAATCGGCGACCACCCCTGTTGCACACAATGCTTGAATAGTTGGTCGAGCGCGACGATGAAGGCCGATTTGCCCGCGCCTTCGTGGTGCCGGACTTTCTCTCTTCGAAAATCTTCGTGCATAAATGAATACTCGGACTTCGCGGGCAAAATGGCGCCCGCTGCAAAACTGGTCAGCAGCGGAAAGACGGAGGTGTGCCCGACAAGCCTTCCTTCTTCCGTCTCCAGGAGTGCGTGCCATGCCGCGCCAGCCGGGTTCTCCGCCACCCAGTGGACGAATTCGTTCATCGGGATCGATCCGCCCGTCAGGCGGTTGTACTCCTCAAGGATCACGCGATTCTCAGCGGCCTTCAGTGGCGCGCGTTCAATTCGCAGCTTAAGCATGGGACGAAACTTGCTGTAGGAGGCCCGCATTGTGATACCTGCCGAGACATGCCTTCATGAACTCTTCGCCGCTCATCCACCGCTCGGCGTGCTCGTCACGCTTTTGCGCGGACCTCCAGAAAACACGATTGATTTCCTCCGGCACCTGAATCGCCTCCACGGGGTTGTGCCAGAGAACCGAAATGCCTCCCCAGCCCACCTTCCGGCTCTCGCTCAGAATTTCGTCCGCGATCGCTTGCGGACTCTTTCGCTCCGCGCGCGAAGCGAGCTGCAAGCTGCCATCCATGATCACCAGGGGGATTTCCAGGAATGAACATGGCCGTTCGCTCTCGAAGTCATAGGGAGGAAACGCGAAATTCGCGCCGTTCCGGAATCCACAGGTCTCTGAGAATCCAAGCGACGAATCGTACGCGAATCCTGCGTCGTGAAGGCAGCGGTATAACTTCTCGTGTGTGTCGAAGCGCAGCCAGTGCTGTCGGCTGCCCGCTGGCTTGCGCCCCATCACGCCTTCGAGCACCGCGGCCTCTCGCTTGAGGGAGGCCGGTCCCACGACGCTGTCGTAGGACGCGTGAACGCCGACTCCGAAACCTCGTCTCGCCGCACGCCGCAGATGCGGCGCAATCTCCTCAATGTGATAGATGGGATCTCGCCGGTGAGTTCCTTGCGCCACCGCGAATAGCGTGGAGCGAAACCCGAGCGATTCGATGCGGTCCAGCATCGCGGGAATGTAGCTCCCGACCGGTTTTCCGCTGAGCAGGCTCGCCGTCATCTTGACGTTCGCAAGGAGAAAGGAGGCGTCGCGATAGTGAACCATTGAAATGAGCATGTTCTTGCTTAGCCGCTCGAGGGCGGCCGATTTGCGCGTGTAATAGAAGTCGATGTCGTGCGAGCAGACCACCGCGTGCTCAACGCCTGCCAGGGGCGAGGCCGCCTTCGGCAGTTTCTCCGCCGTTGGATTGCGCTGCAGACAGTCTTGCATCCACGCCATCAATAGGCCTGCATGCGGTTTGAATGGCGAGATTCCTTGCTGGCGAAAGACTGTCCCGGAGAGGGGAATTCTTCCGACGGTATCCCTATCATTGGTCGCGCGTTCGTGGCTCGCGGAGATCCACTCGAAAATCTCTCCCAGCCAATCGGGCCTTTGCGTCGCGCTATCGACACCGTGAGCGAGATAGAAGTTTTCGCCCGCATAGCGATGTATGTGAAGTGCGGCCACCTTCGCATCCGGCGCCCGCGCTCTGTAGCGCGACGGGATCACGAAATCGCCTGCACGAGCTTCTGATCCGCTCTTCGCGCCGTATACGCAGCGAATCTCTGCGTTCCCCGGCTGCCCGGCCACTCGGTAGCCGTAGACAGCCGCGAAAACGCGGAACGCGTAGTCGATCCGCGAGCGGACAACGGGATCAACGCCGTCTCCGAAACTCAGGCCAATGGATTGGTCTGGCATGGATCAGAACACCTTCCGGACGACGCACGGTTCGCTGGCTGGCGACACAGAACCGAGAATCCCGCAGCCCCGATGAATCGGGTTGCAGGTGGCCTGCCCTTGCGGCGTCGCAAGCCTAGCTTCTGGAGGGTTACGCCTGTGTGAAGTGGAGGTGAACTTTGGGGCCTCGTCGGTGACTCGAATGGGCGCAGCGCGGCGGGTTTTCCCTAATTCGTTGCTCAACCAGCCCTGGGTGACGCGTGCGAGCCTCTGGGCCGAGGCTCCGGCGGAAGCACCGCGACAACCCTCGTGATGGGTTCCGCGTCGCAAGAGTTGAGCTAGAATATGCCGTTTTGGGAAGGTGCCATGGGAACTCGATCGTCTTTGATCATGGGGGCGGTGGCCTACGATCCGAAAGTCGTCGCCATCTGGGATGGTTTTCAGAGCTATTTTCGGGAGCGCGATCTCGACTTCGACTATGTCCTCTTCTCGAATTACGAGAGACAAGTTGAAGCGCACGTTCTCGGGCACATCGATGTCGCGTGGAACTCCCCTCTTGCCTGGCTGCAGTCCGAGCGTGTAGCGAAGGTTCTACGGCGCCGCGCGGAGGCCATCGTGATGCGCGACACCGACATGGATCTTGCATCGATTGTGCTTGTGCGCGCCGAAAGCGGAGTCGACAAACT
>Ga0335080_10005807_pt1 | contig 12748 bp, 10 predicted proteins | sample Lox_Sample_34_FD_206720 | JGI IMG/M metagenome (GOLD analysis project Ga0335080, IMG submission 206720) | Soil microbial communities from Loxahatchee National Wildlife Refuge, Florida, United States - Lox_Sample_3.4 | ecosystem: Environmental > Terrestrial > Soil > Wetlands | place: USA... | reverse complement strand
TCGGTCCCGACGGCCACCAATGAGGCGCCCGCCCGCATCAGATCGAGCGCGTCCGAGCCGCGCTGGACGCCGCCCATTCCGATGATCGGGATCTCTACCGCCTGCGCGACGGCATGAACCTGGGCTAAAGCGACGGCGCGTACCGCCGCCCCGGACACGCCGCCGGTGCCGCCGCCGAGCCACGGTTGGCCGGTCTTGGGGTGCAGGGCCATTCCCCGCAGGGTGTTGATAAGCGACACGGCGTCGGCGCCGGCGGCCTGCGCCGCGCCTGCCACGGCGGGGACGTCGGTGGCGTTGGGTGTGAGCTTGACGATCAGCGGCTTGTCGGTCAGCTGTCTGACCCTGTCGACGAGGCGCGCTGTCTCGCCCGGATCCGCACCCATCACCAGCCCGGTCTCGACGTTCGGGCAGGAGACATTGAGTTCGAGCGCGCCCACCTCGGGGCGCTCGGCGAACGCGGCGACGAGCTCGGCGACCTCGTCGCGGCTGAACCCCATGACGTTCACGATCAGCGGCACGGGCAGTTCGGCGAGCCACGGCAGATCGTGCTCGATGTACCCGCGGAGGCCCTTGTTGGGGAGCCCGATCGAGTTGATCAGCCCGCCCGGGACTTCCCACAGGCGCGGCGGCGGGTTGCCCTGGCGCGGCTCGAGCGTCACCGTCTTGGAGACGAATGCCGCGAACGGAAAGCGCTCGAGCAGCTCGTCGCCGAACGCGCGGTGCGCGGCGATCGCGTCGAAGGTGCCCGAGCCGTTGATGACTGGATGGGCGAGCTCGATCCCGCAGAAATCGACGGTCATCTGCGACCCGCCCCCCGGAGTTCCGCGTCAGCGGAACTCCCAACGGAACTCGCGTCAGCGAGTGCCGCCGCCTCCATGACCGGACCGTCGACGCACAGCCGGACGTAACCGTCGACGGTCGGCACTACGCATCCGAAGCAGGCGCCGAAACCGCAGGCCATGCCCGACTCGAGCGCGAGCTGGGCCGGGACATCGCGTTCGGCGCATAGCTCCCTGACCGCTTCGAGCATCGCCGGCGGGCCGCAGGCGTAGACCTCGGCTTCGTCTGCTCGCCCGTCGAGCTCGTCCTCGAGCAGGTCGGTCACCAGCCCGTGGTGGCCGACGCTTCCATCATCGGTGGCGACCGTCGGGTTGGTCAGGAGCGCGGCGCCGTGAACGTGGGCGGCGTCCCGGAACCCGAGCAGCACCGGTGATTCGGTCCCGCCCGCACGGAGCTCGTCCTGCCAGATCGCGAGCGGCGCGATGCCGACGCCGCCGCCGACGAGGATCGGTCTGCCCCCTTCGCGAGGCGGGGCGAAGCCGTTGCCGAGGGGGCCGACCAGGTTCAGCCGGTCGCCGCGCCCGAGCTCGCACAGCCGGTTGGTGCCCGGGCCGACGTCCTCGATCAGGAAGTGCAGTTCGCCCGCGCGGGCGCGCAGCACACTGAACGCCCGGGGGAGGAACGGCCGCTCGCCCTCTCCCCCGCCCCACCGCTCGGCTGCGCTCAGCATGTAGAACTGCCCGGCGCGGGGCACCGGTCCGTCGGCGTCACAAGCGCGGATCACGACATAGGCGCCGTGCTCCTCGCGCGCGGTGACGACCGCCGGGCGGCGGCCGAACGGCGCCGTGGTCCGAGTCACTTGACCTCGCTCGTCCGGAGGTGGTGAATCTCCTGGAGCGAGAGGACCTCGGGCACGCCTCGGCGCGCGGCGGCGATCGCGCGGGCGGCGGCCATCCCGCCGGTCATCGTCGTGATGCACGGGATGCCACGGGCGATCGCGGCCGACCGGATCTCCCAGCCGTCGGCGCGGGCACCGGTGCCGACCGGGGTGTTGATCACGAGGTCGACGTCGCCGCGCTCGATCCATTCGACGACGTGCGGGGAGCCCTCGCCGATCTTGTTGATGGTCTCGGCCGGGATGCCCATCTTCCGGATCGCCTGCGCCGTCCCGCGGGTGGCGACGATCTCGAAACCAAGGTCGTGGAGGATCGTGGCGACGCCGGTCGCCGCCGGCTTGTCGCCGTCGGCGACTGTGATGAACACCCGGCCGGCGTTCGGGAGCTGCGCGCCGGCGGCCGCCTGCGCCTTCGCGAATGCCGTCGGGAAGTCGCGGGCGATGCCCATCACCTCCCCGGTCGAGCGCATCTCGGGACCGAGCAGCGAGTCGGCGCCTGCGAACCGGTCGAACGGCAGGACGACCTCCTTGACGCACACATGGCCGTTGGTCGTGTCCGGCGGTAGGTCGAGATCGCAGATGCGCTCGCCGAGCAGGACCCGGCAGGCGAGTTTGGCCACCGGCAGCCCGATCGCCTTGGACACGAACGGCACCGTCCGCGACGCCCGCGGGTTGGCCTCGATCACGTACAGCGTGTCCTCGCGGATCGCGAACTGGACGTTGAGCAGCCCGACGACCTCGAGCGCCTTGGCGATCCCCTCGGTCTGAGCGCGGATCTGAGCGAGCATCTCCGGCCCGAGGGTGTGCGGCGGCAGCACGCACGCGGAGTCGCCGGAGTGGATGCCCGCCTCCTCGACGTGCTGCATGATCCCCGCGATCCATACGTCGGTGCCGTCCGCGAGAGCGTCGACGTCTACCTCGATCGAGTCCTCGAGGAAACGGTCGAGGTAGATCGTGGTCCCTGGCTCCGGAGCGACCCGGGTGAGGTAGTCGGCGAGGCCGTCGACGCTGTAGACGATCTCCATCGCACGGCCGCCGAGCACGTAGCTCGGACGGACGAGCAGTGGGAACCCGACGGCTTTAGCTTTCTCGAGCGCGTCTTGCGGCGAGGTCGCGGTCGCGTACGGTGGTGCCTTGTAACCGAGCTCATCGAGCAGCGGACCGAAGCGCGAGCGGTCCTCGGCGAGGTCGATGGCCTCCACGGTCGTGCCGAGGATCGGCACCCCGGCGTCTTTGAGTCCGGCGGCGAGCTTCAGCGGTGTCTGGCCCCCGAACTGGACGATCACGCCTGCGGGATCTTCGGTGTCGCAGACGGCGAGGACATCCTCGAGCGTGAGGGGCTCGAAGTACAGGCGATCCGAGGTGTCGTAGTCGGTCGAGACCGTCTCGGGGTTGCAGTTGATCATCACCGCGTCACGTCCCTGCTCGCGGACGGTCTCGGCGGCGTGAACGCAGCAGTAGTCGAACTCGATCCCCTGCCCGATCCGGTTCGGCCCCGATCCGAGAATCACGATGCTCGGACGGTCGCCGCGGTCGACCTCGTCGTCCCGAGCGCGCTCCCAGGCCGAGTAGTAGTACGGGGTGCGCGCCGCGAACTCGGCCGCGCATGTGTCGACCGACTTGTACGTCCGGACCTTCGCGGGTTCGCCGTCAGGCGAACCCGCAAGCGAGTTGGCGCTAGCCAACTCCCCAAGCTCCCGCAGGAACCACGGGTCGATGCTCGTCCGCCGGTGGATGTCTTCTACCGCCAGGCCGCGGCGGAGCGCTTCCATCAGGTGGTCGAACCGCTCGGCGCCCGGGAGCTCGAGAGCCTCTAGAAGCGCGGCCTCGTCGTCGGGGTGGCGGGCCTTCGAGTCGAGCTCGCGCGAGCGGAGCGCCTTGGCGAAGGCCTGCTTGAACGTCCGTCCGATCGCCATCGCCTCGCCGACCGACTTCATGTGGGTGGTCAGCTCGGCCTCGGCCCCGGGGAACTTCTCGAACGCGAAGCGCGGCCACTTGACCACGCAGTAGTCGATTGCGGGCTCAAAGCTCGCGGGCGTCGCCTTCGTGATGTCGTTGGGGATCTCCTGAAGCGTGTAGCCGACCGCGAGGCGCGCGGCGATCTTCGCGATCGGAAAGCCCGTGGCCTTGCTCGCGAGCGCGCTCGAGCGCGACACCCGCGGGTTCATCTCGATCACCACGATCTCGTCGGTGGCGCGGTTGACCGCGAACTGGACGTTCGACCCGCCGGTCTCGACCCCGACCGCGCGAATCGCGGCGATCGCTTGGTCCCGGAGCGCTTGGTACTGCTTGTCGGTGAGCGTCTGCTGGGGCGCGACGCACACGCTGTCGCCGGTATGGACCCCCATCGGATCGAGGTTCTCGATCGAGCACACGATCACGACGTTGTCCGCCCGGTCGCGCATCACCTCGAGTTCGAACTCACCCCATCCGAGTACGGACTCCTCGAGCAGGACCTGCGAGATCGGCGATGCGCTGAGGCCCCGACCAACTACGCGGTCGAGGTCATATTCGCTGCGGACGACGCCCCCGCCCTTGCCCCCGAGCGTGAACGCCGGCCTGACGATGAAGGGCAGCCCGACCTGGCCGATCGCGGCCCGGGCATCGTCGATCGTATGGGCGATCGCGCTCCTGGGCACGCGGAGCCCGGCGCTCCGCATGGTGTCGCGGAAGATCTCGCGGTCCTCGGCGCGTTCGATCGCGTCGTAGTCGGCGCCGATCAACTCGACCCCGTTGCGCTCGAGCGTGCCGTCCTCGTGGAGCGTCTTGGCAAGGTTGAGCGCGGTCTGCCCGCCGAGCGTCGGGAGCAGGGCGTCTGGTCTTTCGCGCTCGATGACCTGGCGGACGGGTCCGACGAGCAGCGGCTCGATGTAGGTCGTGGTCGCGACCTCGGGGTCGGTCATGATCGTCGCCGGGTTGGAGTTGACGAGCACGACCTCGTAGCCCTCGTCCATCAGCACCCGGCAGGCCTGCGTGCCCGAGTAGTCGAACTCGGCGGCCTGGCCGATCACGATCGGTCCCGAGCCGATCAGGAGGATCTTGTGGAGGTCGTCTCTACGCGGCACGCCTGATCTCCGTCACGAAGCGGTCAAAGAGGTGGAGCGCGTCGTTTGGACCGGGTCCGGCCTCCGGGTGGTACTGGACCGTCGCGCCCTGGACGTCTTTGAGCGCGAGACCCTCGACCGTTCGGTCGTACAGGTTGATGTGGGTGAGCTCGGCCGCGCCGTAGTCGGTATCCCAGCGCACCGCCTCGTCCTCGTCGATCGTCTTCGATCCGTTCGGCCCGAGGACCGCGAAGCCGTGGTTCTGGCTCGTGATCTCGACGACCCCGGTGGTCAGGTCCTTGACCGGGTGGTTGGCGCCGTGGTGCCCGAACGGCAGCTTGTACGTCTCGAGCCCGACCGCGCGGCAGAGCAGCTGATGCCCGAGGCAGATCCCGTAAACCGGCCGTTTTCCGACGAGCTCCTTGACGGTGTCGACGATGTATCCGAGGGACGCGGGGTCGCCGGGGCCGTTGGCTAGGAAAATCGCTTGCGGGTCGTTCGCGAGGAGCTCGGCCGCCGTCGCAGTGCACGGGTGGAGTTCGACGGTGGCGCCGCGCTGAACGAGGTTGCGGACGATCGACCGCTTGACGCCGGTGTCGATCATGGCGATCCGGGGGTGCCCGTCTCCGACCACCGTCATTCGCTCTGGCGACACCTCCCTGACGAGGTCGCGGCCTGCCATGTCCGGCTCGGCGTCGATCAGCTCGCGCGCCTGCTGCTCGGTGAGCGTGGCCGGGAACACCCCGCCGCGCATCGCTCCCTGGTCGCGGATGTGGCGGACGAGGGCGCGGGTGTCGACGTCGGTGATCGCCGGGATCGCCTGGCTGGCCAGCCAACTGAGCCAGCCCTGCGTCGAACGCGGCTGGTCGATGTGGTCAACCGCCGCGCGCATGATCGCCGCGCGCGCGTGCACCCGATCTGACTCCATCGCCTCGCCCGAGGTCCCGTAGTTGCCGATCTGCGGGTAGGTGAACGTGATCAACTGGCCGGCGTAGCTCGGGTCGGTCATCGCCTCCTGGTAGCCCGACATCGAGGTCGTGAACACGATCTCGCCCACGGCGTGCGCGTCGGCACCGCAGGCGAGCCCGTCGAACCGGGCGCCGTCCGCGAGCAACACGTATGCGGTGGCGGCGTTCACCGTACCGCCGGCGCCGCGGTCAGGATCGGGGCGCGGAAGGCGAGCGTGCCGGCGGCGAGCGTCAGCAGCACCTTGCCCTGGAGCGTCCGTCCGTGGTAGCAGCAGTTGGCCGACCGGCTGACGTATCCGGTGGCGCCGACCTCGAAGCGTGCGTCCAGATCGACCAGGCACAGGTTGGCCGGCTGTCCCGGCTCGATCCGGGGGATCGGGAGTCCGTACAGGGCCGCGCCCTCGGTCATGCGGTGGACGATCACCTCGAGCTCGAGCTCGCCCGGCAGGACGAGCTCGGTGAACAGGGCCGAGAATGCCGTCTCAAGGCCGGTGGTCCCCATCGGCGCCTGCTCGAACGGCACCTCCTTCTCGTGGCTCGCGTGCGGCGCGTGGTCGGTGGCGACGCAGTCGATCAGCCCGCTCCTCAGTGCCTCAACGAGCGCGCGCCGGTCGGGCTCTGAGCGGAGCGGCGGGTTCATCTTGAAGCGGCTGTCGAGCGTCCGGACCATGTCGTCGGTCAGCGTCAGGTGGTGCGGGCAGGCCTCGGCGGTGACCCGGATTCCCTTGCTCTTAGCGTGCTCGAGCGCCTCGACCGACTCGACGCACGAGAGGTGCTGGAAGTGGACGCGGGCGTCCTCGTAGCCGGCGAGCGCGGCGTCGCGCGCCAACATCGTCGACTCCGACAGCGAGGGGATGCCGGCGATCCCGAGCCGCGCCGAGGTGGCGCCCTCATGCATCGCGCCGTCGCCGGACAGGTCGGGGTCCTCCTCGTGGAGGGCGATCACTCCGCCGCACAGCCGTTGGTACTGGAGCGCCTTGCGGAGAGTGCCCGCGTGCACGACCGGCTTGCCGTCGTCGGTGAAGCCGAGCGCGCCGGCGTCGCGGAGCTCTGCCATCTCGGTCAGCTCATCGCCCTTGAGGCTCCTGGTGATCGCAGCCAGGAAGCCGACGGGGATGCTGGCCTGTCTCGTGGCGGTCTCGATCAGCGATCTCAGGATCGACGCGTCGTCGACCACGGGGTCGGTGTTCGGCATCGCGATGACCGCGCAGAACCCTCCGGCGGCCGCGGCCGCGGTCCCGGTCTCGATGTTCTCCTTGTATTCCTGTCCCGGAGTCCGGAGGTGCACGTGCGGGTCGACGAATCCGGGGAATGCGTGGATTCCCTCGGCTTTGACGATCTCCGCGTCCTTCGGCGCATCGAGCGACCCGGGCTCTCCGAGCTCGGCGATGACGCCGCCGCGAATCAGGATGTCGTGCGCCTCGTCGAGGTTCGTGCGCGGGTCGAGCACATGGGCTCCCGTGATCAGAAGCTCCGCGGGCTGGGCGGCGCGTTGGAAAAGGCGCTTGGCGTCGTTACTCATGCCGCCACCGCCGCAAGTGTCGGCGCTCCAACGAGTAACTCGTACAGCACCGCCATCCGGACCGCCACCCCCGCTCTCACCTGCGCGCCGATCAGCGCCTGCGGGGAGTCGATCGCTTCACCCGAAATTTCGACGCCCCGGTTGACCGGCCCCGGGTGCATCAGCAGCTGGCCGGGATGGAGCTTGGCGGTGGTGATCTGGTAGCGCTCGGCGTACTCGCGCAGCGAGGGCACGAACGAGTCGCGCATTCGCTCATGTTGCATCCGCAGGACGTACACGACATCGGCGGTTTCCAGGTTGTCGAGCGTCGTGGCCGACTCGCATCCGAGGGCCTCGATCTCTCTCGGGATCAGCGTCGGCGGTCCGCACACGGTGACGGTCGCCCCCATCTGCGTGAACGCGAGAATGTTCGAGCGCGCCACCCGCGAGTGGAGCACGTCGCCGACGATCCAGATGTTCGCGCCGTCGAGCGAGCCCAGCCGGCGCCGGAGGGTGAACACGTCGAGCAGCGCCTGCGTCGGATGCTCGTGCTTGCCGTCGCCGGCGTTGATCACCGCCGCGGGCGTCCAGCGCGCCACCAGCCCGGCGGCGCCGGCGTGGGGCGAGCGGATCACGATCGCCGCCGGGTCGTACGCCGACAGCGTCTGCACCGTGTCCTTGAGCGATTCGCCCTTGTCGACCGCGGAGCCCTGCGAACGGATCGAGACGACGTCGGCGCTGAGGCGCTTGGCCGCGAGCTCGAAGCTCGAGCTGGTGCGCGTGCTCGATTCGTAGAAGAGGTTGACGACCGTCCGTCCGCGGAGCGCCGGGACCTTCTTGATCTCGCGACCCGACACCTCGTCGAAAGACTCGGCGCGGTCGAGGATCCGCTCGATCGAGGCGCGATCGAGGTCGTCGATCGAGAGCAGGTGCCGTCCGATGCGATTCATGCCGCCGCCCGGTGGGATGGGGGTGGTGGGGCGGGTGATTTGACGTCCGGTGCTGGTCCGATCGTCACTTCATCCTCGCCATCGACCTCGTCGACGCGCACGTACACGCGCTGGTCTTGCGAGGTGGGGATGTTCTTGCCCACGTAATCGGGGCGGATGGGCAGCTCGCGGTGGCCGCGGTCGATCAGCACCGCCAGCTGTACCCGCGCCGGCCGCCCGTAGTCGAACACCGCGTCGATCGCCGCCCGCACCGTGCGCCCGGTGTAGAGCACGTCGTCGACGATCACGATCGTCTTGTGGTCGACGCGGAAGTCGAGGTGCGTGGCGTGAACGACCGGCGACGCCGCGCGCGTCGCGAGGTCGTCGCGGTAGAACGAGATGTCGACGTCGCCGAGCGGGACACCCGGTTCGAGCAACTCGCTCGTCAGCGCCTGGAGGCGCCGCGCGAGCACCGCGCCACGGCGGTGGATCCCGACGAGCGCCACTGCGCCGTCCGGGTTCTTCTCGACAATCTCATGAGCGATCCGCACGAGGGTGCGGCGCATGTCATCGCGGTCGAGGACGACCGTAGCCATCTAAACGCGCTCCTTCCTGGCCTCGCGGGACCGGGTTAAAGGGGCCGACCTCGATGAGGGTAACAGTGGGGGCGGCGGAGGGTGGTCGCTCGGGTTTCGCGATCCCGGTGTCAGCCCGGGGGGTCGCACGGCGTTGGGCACCTGGAGAGGGGGCTGGCGGGTCCGACGCTGGACGCAGGCCCGTCGGGCGTGGGCGCCGGCGCGGCACCTGCACGACCTGCCATTCGAGCGCGTCCGACTCGACGATGGCAGACGGCGCACCTCCCACCTGCGCGGTCTCCCACGATCCCGCTCGCCGGCGCCGAACGTCAGACCGCGCATGCTCACGTACCCCCGAGGCGCCCCACCCCCCGGGTTGACCTGCATAGCTCGACAATGGAGACGTTCGATCCTGACCTTGCCGTGTAACGCGTGACATACATGCACCACACGGCAAGGTCCGGCGCGAGCGGTGCGATTGTCGAGCTATGCAGGTCGCCGGGGGTCTTGAACCGGTCCGGAGAAAACGACCACCCTCCCCAGGTGCCGCCGCTCGGGGAGGGTGCCAGTCACGCGGGCGGACAGACGACCACCCCGGCGGACAGGCGACGCCGCCGCCGAAACGCGCGACTACGCCGGCGGGCGCCGGCGATAGAGCACGTGCGGCATCCGCGCGTGGACGATGTCGCGCTCGTACTCGAAGCCGGTCTTCTCCATCACCCGCCGCGAAGCGATGTTGCCCGGGAGGGTGAAGGCGACGATCGAGCGCAGGCCGAGCTGTCCGAAGCCGACCTCGACGCAGGCGTTGGCGAGCTCGGTGGCGAGCCCCTGGCGCCAGCGTTCCGGGACGATCGCCCAGGCCGCCTCGATGTCCTGGAGGCCGGCGGTGAAGGTGTGCTGCAGGCCTCCCCGTCCAACCGTCTCACCCGTCTCGCGGTCGCGGAGGAGCCACATGCCAAAGCCGTGACGATCCCAGTGGGCGGCCTTTGCGGCGAGGCCGTCGATGATCTCGGCCTCGGTCGGCGGCGTCCGGCGAGCCCACAGCGTGGCGCCGACCTGGGGGTCGAGGAGCAGCCGGCACTCGTCCGCGGCGTGCTCGGGCGCGAGGCGTTCGAGCACCATGCGCGCCGTCTCGAGGCGTTCGATCGTGCCCGTGGTCATCCGGCCGTGTCCGCCACCGCCTCGGCCTCCTCCTCGGCGGCCGCCTGCCGGTCGTCCCACTTGATGAGCTCCGGCTCGCCCCGCTCGGGGAACGGGATCTCGATCGAGTCGAAGTCGCGCGGGAGCACGGTCCGGGGGAAGATCGCGCGGGCCTCATCGCGAAGCTCGCCGACCGTGTAGCGGGTCGAGAAATGGGTCAACGCGAGCATGGTCACGCCGGCGTCGCGCGCCAGTGTGGCCGCCTGGGCCGCGGTTGAGTGGCCGGTTTCGGCGGCGCGATTGTGCTCCTCCTCGGTGAAGGTGGCCTCGTGGATCAGCAGGTCGGCCTCGTGGCTGGCGATGGCCAGCGACTCGGTTGGGGATGTGTCTCCCGAGATCACGATCTTCCGTCCCGCGCGCGCCGGCCCGAGCACCTCCTCCGGGTGCACGCCCCGGACCGTCTCCCCCCGCTGCAGCTGCCCGAACTCCGGTCCGGGGACGACCCCAAGCGCGGTGGCGGTCTCCGGGTCGAACTCCCCAGGCCGCGTGTCCTCGTAGATCACGTAGCCGAGAGCGTTCGAGACGCGGTGGGCGACCGGCACGGGCGCGATCTTGTAGCCGTCGCGCTCGAGCAGGTCGCCGGGCCTCAGCTCGATCAGATCGAGGTCGTAGCGAACCCGCCCCGCCGCCCGCAGTGCGAGCGTGAGCAGCTCACGCAGCCCCGGGGGTCCGTGGATCGCGAGGGGGCGCTCGCGCGCGCGCAGGTCGAACGTCTTGAGCAGGCCGGGCAGCCCGAGCCAGTGATCGGCGTGATAGTGGGTCAGGAACACCTCGGTCAGCTCGGTCAGTCCGACCGACTGCACGAGCTGGCGCTGCGTTCCCTCGCCGCAGTCGAACAGGACGCGGTCGCCGCCGCGGCGCACGAGCAGCGCCGGCAAGCCGCGCCGCGCGGTCGGGATGGAGCCGGCGGTGCCGGCGAAAAAGACGGACAGATCCATCCCGCCCAGTCTGTCAGCCGACGGCGATGAGCTCGAACCTCACGCCGGCGTCGGCGACGGTCGCGATCCCCATCGTGCGCTGAGGCGCCCGGCGGCGCTCGGTCGGGCTGCCCGGGTTGAAAATCTGGAATCCGTCGGCGTCCTCCTCGTGCAGCGGGATGTGCGAGTGGCCGAACACGACGGCATCCGCCTCCGGAAAGCGGCGGCGGAGCCGGGCCAGCCGCCCCTTGGCCGGACCGGCGTCGTGAATGAGCCCGATCGTGATCCCGCCGGCGTCTACCGACGCCATCTCCGGCAATGCTGCGCGCACGTCCGCGTCGTCGGCGTTCCCATACACGGCGACGACCGGCCCGAAAGCCTCGAGCTCACGCAGCACCGAAAGGCGCATGAGATCGCCGGCGTGCACGATCAGATCGGCGGCGTCGAGCTGCTCGAGGCACGCCTCCGGGAGCCGCCGGCTCCCCCGCGGCATGTGGGTGTCCGAGATGACAGCGATCTGCAAGGTAAGCTCCCTCCTGTTCCGAGAGTTCCGAGGAACACCCCGCGCCCGTAGCTCAGGGGATAGAGCGTTCGCCTCCGGAGCGAAAGGTCGCACGTTCGAATCGTGCCGGGCGCGCTACGGTCCTGTCGATGGCGGGTGGAGCGCGCTGCCCGCAGCGTGGCTGACGCCGCGGCGTCGCTAGCCGGACTCGGTCAGATGACCGAGGCGGTCATGCGGTTCGTCGACCGGATCTATGACACGGGGTAGGCGGACTCGGGCACGACCACGGAGTTCGCGGTCTTGTCATGCCAGCACTGCTTCTCGCGGTCCCACAGCATCCACAGGTACCCGATGTAGATGACGATCGCGGACACGATGCTCGTGACGTAGCGGATCGCGGCGCGGCCGTAGCCGATCGGGCCGCCGGTGCTGAAATCGACGACCCGGATCCCCAGGAGGCGCTTGCCGAGCGTCTGACCGCGTGGGCCGCCCTCGAAATACGTGTAGTAGGAGATGGCCACGAGGAAGCCCACCGCATAGCCGCCGCCTTTGATCAAGGCGATGAAGACGAAGGTGATGACGCCGAGGATCAGCCCGTCGATGAACGTCGCGCCGAACCGGCGCCAGAACCCAGACCGAGGGCCGGTCGCCCTGCCCGTCGGTGTGTACTCGGCTGTGGCCATGGATCCCCCTTGTTGGATTGGCTCGCCGGTGCAAAGCCGCTGGGAACGCTAGCCCTCCCAGCGGCGGACGCGCAACTTTGAACCGTCGTCACCGGGTCCGCTTGATCCGTTCGAGCTCCTCGAGGAACTGCTCGGGCGCGAGGTCCGCCGGCGCGGAGCTCACCTTGGACCTGAGTCCCTCGGCTAGCCGGACAGCGAGCTCTCGCCGAGCCGCTCGCTCGAGGCTCGCGCGACGCTCGAGGAAGCGCCGGACGGCCGCGACCTCCTGGGGCGTGACCGCGCTCGTGTCCCAGCGCTCGCCGGGCTCACCCGAACCCGAACCCGAGCCCGAACCCGAGCCCGAACCCGAACCCGAACCCCCGGGAGTCGCACGGCCGACCGAAATGGTCTTGGCCTTCCGCGGTGCCTTCGCCGCCGGCTGCTCACGAGCGACGATCGTCCCGGCCGCGATGTCCCCCGGACGCTGATTTCGCTTGGTCGCGGCGATCGAGATGATCGACGGCAGGTACAGGAGAAGCGGCCCGTCGACAAGACGCATCAGGTTGCGGATCGCGCTGGCCGGCAGGTCGACCGGTGCGCCCGAATCCCTCAAGACCCGAAGATGGCTCATGCGCTTGCCGGGCGTTCGTCCACCGGCCAGGAGCTCGAACAGGATCGGGTAGAACAGCAGGATCACGAACGAGCCGATGACGAATACCACTCCCGCCACTCCGCCCGACAGGCCCGCGACCGGGCCGGTGATAACCGCGAGGAT
>Ga0335080_10005806_pt1 | contig 12750 bp, 10 predicted proteins | sample Lox_Sample_34_FD_206720 | JGI IMG/M metagenome (GOLD analysis project Ga0335080, IMG submission 206720) | Soil microbial communities from Loxahatchee National Wildlife Refuge, Florida, United States - Lox_Sample_3.4 | ecosystem: Environmental > Terrestrial > Soil > Wetlands | place: USA... | reverse complement strand
GAAATACGATGTCCGCCTTATGGCGGCCGACTAATGGCACCGCCGCACCCAGCACGACCGTGGCCCGGCTCTCAATTCCGAGGCTCGCCAGGTTTTCTCGCAGCACTTTCGCTGCGGTTTTTCCCCGTTCGATGAAAACGGCGCGAGCGGCGCCGCGGCTGAGGGCTTCGATGCCCACGGCTCCCGTCCCCGCGTAGGCGTCGAGAAAAACGGCACCCAGAACCTGAGCGCCGAGAATATCGAACAACGTCTCGCGCAGCCGGTCTGGAGTGGGACGCGTGGCGAGTCCGGGGATCGACTTCAACCGGCGCGAGCGGAATTCTCCGCCGATCACACGCATCTAGCCCACCTCGACCAGCCCGTAGCGGCGCTCCCAGTGGCCGTGCACGTACTCCATGGCCCGGTCGAATTCGGCGGAGGAGGGCGGCCGCTCGATGAACTGCTGCGCATGCGCGCGGGCGACCTCGAGAATTTCCTGGTCGCGCAGAATATTGGCGATGCGCAGCGAGGGCAAGCCGGACTGGCGCGTGCCGAAGAACTCACCCGGGCCGCGCAGTTTCAGATCCATTTCCGAAATCCGGAATCCGTCGTTGGTGTCCACCATGGTACGGATGCGTTCGCGTGCGGTGTCGTTCATGCGTTCGGTAAGAAGGACGCAATAGCTCTGTTCCGCGCCGCGGCCCACGCGCCCGCGAAGTTGATGCAATTGCGCCAGGCCGAATCGCTCCGCCTGCTCGATGACCATCACCGTGGCATTGGCCACGTCGACGCCGACTTCAATCACCGTGGTCGAGACCAGAATCTTGATGCGTCCCCGCTTGAAGTCTTCCATAACGGTTTCCTTTTCTTGTGCCGGAAGACGTCCGTGTAGGAGACCGACGGCGATGTCAGGAAAAACCTCGCGGGAAAGATGCTCGTGCATCTTCTGGGCGGCCTTCATGGCCTGTGTTTCCGATTCCTCAATCACCGGATACACCACGTAAGCCTGCCGGCCCTCATCAATCTGCTTTTTCAAGAAGCTGTAAACGGCCTCGGCGCGGTCGGCGGTCACGTGCCGGGTTTTAATAGGCTTTCGCCCGGGCGGCAGCTCATCGATGATGGAAACGTCCAGTTCGCCATAAACCGTGAGCGCCAGCGTGCGCGGAATCGGCGTCGCGGTCATCACCAGCACGTCGGGATGCACACCCTTGTGTGCCAGCCCGAGCCTCTGCATCACGCCAAAGCGGTGCTGTTCGTCGACAACGGCCAGTCCCAGGTTGCGGAACTCCACATCCTTCTCGAGCAGCGCATGTGTGCCGACGGCCACGTGCACCAGGCCCTCCGCCAGCAGCTTCTTGAGCTTTGATTTCTCGCGATCGCTGAAGGACCCGGTGAGCAGCGCCACCACGTAGCCGAGTTTCGAGAGCAGAGGCTTCAGGTAGAGATAGTGCTGCGCCGCGAGGATTTCCGTCGGCGCCAGCACGGCCACTTGATAACCGTTTTCAATAGCGATGATCGCGGCCTCCGCAGCCACGAGCGTCTTGCCGCTCCCCACGTCGCCTTGCAGCAGGCGGTGCATCGGACGGGGCGCGGCCATGTCCTTCGCAATCTCAGCCAGCACCCGCTTCTGCGCGCCCGTTGGCTTAAACGGCAGCATGGTCTTGATCCGTTCCCGGACGCGGTCGTTCAGCGCAAACGCAATGCCGAGCTGCTCACGCGCTTTTCCGCGGCGCACCAGCAGGCCGCACTCCAGCCAGAAGAACTCTTCGAAGATCAGCCTTAACTGCGCGGGTGACCGGAATGCGTTGAGCAGGCGCAAGTCGGATTCCGGCTGCGGGAAGTGCATCTGACGGATCGCGGTCCAGCGATCGATCAGCTTCAACCTCTCGCGAATGCTCGCGGGCAGGTGGTCCTGGACGGGAGCCATCTGGCTCAGAGCGCGATGAATGATAGTGCGAAATGCCCGGGTGTTGACCTTGGCAATCGCCTCATACACAGGAACCACGCGGCCCACGTGCAAGGCCGCATCCGCGTCTTCGTCATCCTCGGTGAGCAGTTCAAACTCCGGATGCAGCATGGCGAGCTCGCCGGTGTAGCTGTCGAATTCGACTTTTCCGAAAAGCGCGACGCGCTTGCCAGGCTCGAGCGTTTTGGCCAGATACTCGCCGTGAAACCACTTGGCGCGCAGGGTCGCGCCCGAAGAATCCGTGAAGGATGCTTCGAACAACCCGAGATTGCGGCGCCGGAAACCCGCGAGCCGGGCGGAACGCACCTCCGCCACCACTGTCGCCATTTCTCCCGGAGCGAGTTTCGCGATGGTCTTGGTGTTGCTTCGGTCCTCGTAGCGAAATGGGACGTAGGCGAGCAGATCCTCCACCGTGAGCAGCGCCTTGGTTTCGAGCATGGCGGCGCGCGCGGGGCCCACGCCTTTGACATAGGTGAGGGGAGTTGAGAGATCCACCGGAAAATTCAGTGTACAATGCCCACAATGAAATCCAGCTTTATTCTTCTATTGATCGGATGCGCATGCGCGCACGCCGATGTGCGGTTGGGCATCATCGGTACCGACACGTCCCATGTCATCGCGTTCACGCAAATTCTGAACGATCCGATGTCACCCGATTACGTTCCCGGCGCGCGCGTGGTCGCTGCTTACAAGGGCGGAAGCCCGGATGTTGAATCCAGTTACAAACGCGTCGACAAGTTCGCCGAAGAGCTGCGGACCAAGTGGAAAGTCGAATTAGTGTCCGATATCGCCGCGCTGTGCCGCAAGGTGGATGGCGTGCTGCTCGAAAGCGTGGATGGCCGCGTGCATCTCGAGCAGGTGAAGCCCGTCATTGCGGCGGGCAAGCCCGTGTTCATCGACAAGCCCCTGGCCGCCAGCCTGGAGGATGCCCGTGAAATCGCGCGCCTGGCGAAAGCCGCCGGCGTGCCGTGGTTCAGCGCCTCCAGTCTCCGGTTTTCCGAACTAGCCGCCAGCCTCAAGTTTCCCGGTGTCACGGGTGTGCTCACCTGGGGTCCGGGACCGCTCGAGCCCCATCATTACCTGGATCTTTCGTGGTACGCCATCCATGAAGTAGAACTGTTGTACACACTGATGGGCCGCGGCTGTGAAGAGGTGAGCCGTATTTACACGCCCGATGTGGACGTCATCGTAGGCAAGTGGAAGGACGGGCGCCTGGGCACGATCCGGGCTCTCCGGCCTTACGGCAAGTTCGGCGCTGTCGTTTTCCGGCCGGATGAGAAGGTAAACCAGAGCGATCCCAAATTCACCGACAGTTACCGCCCGCTGCTGGTGGAGATCGTAAAATTCTTCGAAACGAAGCAGCCTCCCTTCCCCAATGAAGACACACTCGAAATGTTCGCCTTCATGGATGCCGCGCAGCGCAGCAAAGAAGCGGGCGGCGCGCCCGTGAAACTGAGGTGACTCCGATGCCGGGACTGCTCGAAGGCAAGCTTGGCATCGTGCTCGGAATCGCCAACCGCTGGAGCCTGGCGTACGCCATCGCTCAAGCCTTTTCACGCGAGGGCGCGGGGCTGGTGTTGACCTATCTCGGCGAGCACCAGCAGGGGGCTGTGGAATCGCTGGCTAAAGATCTAAAGGTCGAGCGCATCGTGCCGTGCGACGTCACCAGCGAGGACGAACTGGCCGCGCTTTCCGAGACGTTGCGTTCTATTGGCCGCCCGCTCAACGCCGTGGTTCACAGCCTCGCGTTCGCCAACCGCGAGGACTTGTCGCGGCCCTTTGTGGAAACCGAACGCGCGGGCTTTCTATCGGCGCAGGAGGTGAGTGCGTACTCGCTGGTGGCGGTAGCGCGCGCTGCCGCACCTGCCATGACGGCGGGTGGCTCTATCACGACCCTTACGTACCTCGGTTCCACGCGCGTCGTGCCGCACTACAACGTCATGGGAGTGGCGAAAGCGGCGCTCGAAGCTTCGGTGCGCTACCTGGCAAGCGACCTCGGCCCGCAAAAAATCCGAGTGAATGCAATTTCCGCGGGCCCCGTAAAGACAGCCTCTGCTCGCGCGATCAAAGATTTTTCATCAATTCTGGACGTTGTGGTTCATCGCGCCCCGCTGAGGCGCAACACGGATCCCGCGGAAGTCGGCGACGCTGCCGTGTTCCTGGCGAGCGATCTGAGCCGCGGTGTGACGGGGAATGTGCTGTATGTAGATTCCGGAATGCAGATTATGGGGCTGTGAGATGGAACCGAGTTCCCGTTACTTTCGCACAGTTCGCCTGAGCCCGAGGAATCTCAGAATGGCTTTGCCGCCTACCGTCTCTGGGCCGAGCCAGGCGCCTCGGACATGTGGCCCTCCGTAACAGACAACGTTCCTGCATCTCGGCGAGGCGCCCCACTGTTTTCCATTCCTCAGAATAATCGCGATCGCTTCTCCGGCCCGCGCGCGACGAAAAATGTATTCGCGAGCTAGTTCCTTGGCTTTCTCGGCCGAATGAAGCTTGAACGCCCAACTACTCTTGAAGCCCGCCGAGTGGTAGGGGACCATTTGCAAGACTGCAATGGAGCGCGAAAGTCGACGTAGCCCTTCGAGATATGACACGCCGCACTGCTGCGCGATCTCTCCGACAATCGGACGTAACTTGCGTTCGAAGTAACTGAATCCCGTGTGCCACGAGAATGCAGGGTCCAGAAAAAGAAACGGGAAGTCAACGGCGTCAAATCGTTGCTTAAGGTTTGCGACGGCGCGCTGCCTGAAGGCCGGCATCTGATACTCGGCGTAATAATCCGCCATCTTGAATCCCGGATTCAACATCAGCAGAAAGATGTTGGCTCGAATCAAATCTCCGGCATACGGTGCTGGGAGCAATGACAGGTGGAACTCGTGATCGTTAGAGTCCCCGAAACGGTTACTTCGGACGAAGCCGTTGTAGCTACTGATAGGCCGATCCAGCAATGCAGGTGCCCGGCGACGCACGACCTCTTCGTCTTCCGGATGAATGAACGGAGGGCGGTCCAGAGGACACTGATTCCAGAACTCGACAATGCCTAAACTCACGGAAGCGTAATTCTAGCACCGGCAACGTGCTCTACGTCGATTCCGGAATGCAGATTATGGGGCTGTGACTACTCCGCCTTCTCGGCCGGCACAAGGGGCGCGGTTTTCGCGGGCGCAGGCGTGGCTGCAGCTTTGGCGGGCTTCGCCGCCGACTGGTCCGTCGCCTCCATGGCGCGTTTGATCATGTACATCACGTAAAGCGCGAAGGCGGCTGCTACGGTCAAGCAGGTCAGCAGGAGAAACAATCCATCCACGGTCGCGGCCTGGCCCGTGGCCATCAGCCAGACCGCAGCTCCCAAGGATGCCAAAATTACAGCGCAACTGAATAAAAAACAAAAACCGCGATCGGACATATCCACCCAACGATTTTATGCGCTGACGGGCGCGGCAGCAAGTTGACGGAGGACATAAGGCAGAATGCCGCCGTTCCGGAAATATTCGGCCTCCTGCGGCGTGTCCACGCGCACTTGCACCTCGAAACGCTTCTCGGCACCGGCATCATCCACTGCGCGTACCACAGCACGCGCGCCTTCCGATAGCGACCTGGATATGCCCGCCACCTGATACGACTCCCTGCCCGTCAGCTTCAGCGACTGCGCGTTTTGGCCCGCGAGGAACTGCAGCGGCAGTACGCCCATGCCCACCAGGTTGGTGCGATGGATACGCTCGAAGCTCTCCGCAAGCACCGCCTTCACACCGAGCAGCAGCACTCCTTTAGCAGCCCAGTCGCGCGAGGAGCCGGAACCATACTCCTTCCCGGCGATAATCATCAGCGGCACGCCTTCCTGCTGGTAGCGAACCGAGGCATCGTAGATCCACATCTGCTCGCCATCCGGGAGGTGAACCGTCCACCCGCCCTCGGTGCCCGGCGCAAGCTGGTTACGCAGCCGGATATTTGCCAGCGTGCCCCGCACCATGACTTCGTGGTTGCCGCGGCGCGCGCCATAGGAATTGAAGTCGGCGGGCTTGACCCCAAGCGCGATCAGATACCGTCCCGCCGGGCTATCGGCGGGAATCGAACCCGCGGGTGAGATGTGATCGGTAGTTACCGAGTCTCCAAGCAGCGCCAGCACCCGCATTCCGGCCAGATCCTCGATCGGCCTTCCTGGATCCACCATCTTTTCGAAGTACGGTGGTTTCTTGATGTACGTCGAGTGCTCGTCCCAAGTGAAAGTGCCGGTGCCCGCCGGCGTCGGTAGCGACTTCCAGTTGGCGTCGCCCTCAAACGCCTTCTCGTACTCGTGGCGGAACATATCGGGGCGTACCGACCGCCGGATCGTCTCTTCGATTTCCGCCGTCGTCGGCCAGATCTCGCGCAGGTAGACGGGTGCGCCTTTGTCATCCTGACCCAGCGGCTCGTTCTGGAGATCGATATCGACACGGCCGGCTAGCGCGTAAGCCACCACCAGCGGCGGCGAAGCCAGATAGTTGGCCTTCACCAGCGAATTGATGCGGCCTTCGAAGTTGCGATTGCCGCTCAGCACCGCGGCCACCACCATGTTCTCCTTCTGCACCGCCTGCGCAACCGGCTCCGGCAGCGGGCCGCTATTGCCGATACACGTGGTGCACCCGTAGCCCACCAGGTGAAAATTCAACTGCTCGAGATAGGGCATCAGCCCGGCTTCCGCCAGGTAATCGGAAACCACCTTCGATCCCGGCGCGAGGCTCGTCTTCACCCAGGGTTTCGATTTCAGGCCCCGCTCGGCGGCTTTCTTCGCCAGCAGCCCGGCGGCGACCATCACCGAAGGATTCGATGTGTTGGTGCAGCTTGTGATAGCGGCAATCACCACCGCGCCGCTATCCAGCTCCGCCTTCGTGCCATTCATCTGGATGGCGACCTTCTTGTTCGGCGCCGCAGAAAATGCCGCTTTGAAGTTGTTCTTCACCTCGGGCAGATTCACGCGGTCCTGGGGCCGCTTGGGGCCAGCCATCGACGGTACAACCGAGGCCAGATCCAGCTCGATGCCCTCGGAGAACACCGGGTCCGCCATCGTATCGGTTCGGAATAGTCCCTGCTCCTTCGCGTACGCCTCCACCAGCGCGATCAGCTCCGGCGGCCGGTTGGTGAATCGCAGATAGTTCAGAGTCTCGGGGTCGACTGGGAAGAAGCCCATGGTCGCACCGTATTCGGGCGACATGTTGGCCACCGTGGCGCGGTCCGCCAGGCTCAGCGCGCTCAATCCGCTGCCGTAGAATTCGACGAATTTCCCCACGACGCCTTTCTTGCGCAGCATCTCGGTGACCGTCAGCACCAGATCGGTTGCCGTGCAGCCTTCGCGCAGGCGGCCGTGCAGCTTGAATCCGACGACGCAGGGCAGCAGCATCGAGATCGGCTGCCCCAGCATGCAGGCTTCGGCTTCAATGCCGCCGACTCCCCAGCCAAGCACGCCCAGGCCGTTCACCATCGTGGTGTGCGAGTCGGTGCCAACAACAGTGTCCGGATACGCCGACCAGCCATGATCGATCTGATTGCGGAATACGACTGAGGCCAGATATTCCAGGTTCACCTGGTGCACAATTCCGGTATCCGGCGGCACCACGCGAAAATTCTTGAACGCCGTCTGGCCCCAGCGGAGCAGCATGTAGCGTTCGCGATTACGCTGCGATTCGAGCAGCGCATTCACGGAAAACGCATCTTTGCTGCCGAATTTGTCCACCTGTACGGAATGGTCGATCACCAGGTCCGCGGGCAGCAGCGGGTTGGCTAAAGCCGGATCGGCGCCGGCAGCCTTCAGCGCATCGCGCATCGCCGCCAGATCAACGACGGCAGGCACGCCGGTGAAATCCTGCAAGAGCACACGCGCCGGCATGAAGCTGATCTCTTTCGCATTGGCTCCCAGGCCGCGCGCCACGTAATCCACATCCGCGGCGCCGACTTTGCGCCCGTCCTCCTGCCGCAGCAGGTTTTCGAGCAGGATCTTGATAGACAGGGGCAGGCTGGAGATCTTGCCGACCCCGGTTTCTTCCAGCCTCGAGAGCCGGAAGATCTGGTACGTTTTCTCACCGACGCGCAGCGACGCCGCTGCGCCAAAAGAATTTCTGCTAGGCATATGCACTTCTCATTTTGTCACAGGCGCGCGGGAAAGCTATACCATTTCGATGTGAGCTCTGTGCCCCGAAGAACGCGCCAGCGCCGCGTCGCGTGTGATCAGCGGGGCGTCCAGAGCTTCAGCGAGCGCAACATACGCCGCGTCATAGGCCGTCAGATTCGGCCGGAGCTGCCAGATTCTGGGCAGGAATGGCGTGTGAGGGTAACGGATCAGAGGAAAGCTCGCAAAGTCTTCGAGAGCGGCCTGGCCGCGAGCGGCATCGAGCTTCTCAGTCAAGCAGTAACGTCGTATCCCTTGCGCAACTTCAACGTCGATGAGATGGGGGACGTGCAGCGTCTCCCCGTGTGCAAACAACCTCGAACCGACACGCCGTGCCGCTGGAGTTACTATCAGAATCTCCAGCATGGCAGAGGCATCAACAACGATCACCGCCGCTCCCGCTCGGCGCGGATTACCTTCGCGGGAGAAACACGAGGATGGAATGGTTGGCGGCTGGCGAGCCGTTCGCGCAGTTCCGCCAGTGAGGGATAGGAGGCCACCCGTTCAACCTCCTTCAGCAGATAGTCTGAAAGACTTAGTCCTTCCAGCGCCGCCCGCGCCTTCAGCTTCCGGTGCAGATCATCGGGCACGTGACGAAGCTGAATCATCTTCGACATGTGTATATGATATTTGCATGTGTACCACATGTCAAGCAACCCCAAAAATGTCTTTGGCGCGACTGATCCTCAAGTTCATCGCTCGGCTAGCGATATTTCCCGAAGAATGGTGGAAACTCAGATCTTGTGCAGCATCCCGGCGAGCCGAGCGGGAAAGCGCACGCCAATCGGCCCGGATTATTCGGAAAACCGGGCGCGAAGGTGACCACCTCGTCGACAACGTACACACTGTCAACTTCAGGCTGCAGGCTCTCGTAAAAGAACTGTCGGAAACACTGAAGGTCAACTGGGTTTGGTATATCATCTGTCGCCCGCTTGTCTGGGTGATTGCTAGGGAACTCGAACGCGTAGCGAATAATGGTTTGGCGGGTACGTTTTTCAGGGGAAGAGCTCTCGAGCTTGGTAAGAAGCCACACGGCTCAGGCGATTTCTATTGGCAGCAGGATGCATGGGAAAGGCATGTCTCAGCCGGGAAGTGCAAACAAGACCGTTACCATGAGTACCGCGAACGCGTGCTTTATCTTAGCTCAAACACTGAAACGGTATACCGAGAAAGTGAGCGGCCAGCGCATATCACTTTCATTCAAGTGTTCGAACTAGCTCTGCCGAATGTCCGATCAATCCTCCTTAATCACGAATTGGAAGGGAAGTCTCCCCATCTCAACTTCTTGCTATTGAATAGCGAATTCACGCCAGGCGAATCGCCCCTGGGCAATCCTTACCGCGCCACTCATCTCATTGCATATCTCTGTGCTTGTCTCGAGATCGATGCCATCGAATACCCGAGTGTGAGGGCCGATTTCAAAGAGAACCCTGGCGATTTCAATCTGGTCCTGTTCAGGAAAGCCGTAGAGTCAGCGGGAAACATGATGGTCGGCGATCCATTCGAGTACCGGCATGTTTGAGCCCACGGACCCTCGCTACCACGATAGGCTAATCACTGGTCGCGTAGTCCCCCCAGTTCCTTAATCCAGTCACTGCATCTTCACCGCCGCCCGCCCGTACATTCGCTTGCGGTATTCCGGCAGCTCAAACGGCACGCTCGGTATCTCCCGGCCGTCGCCAAGCAGCAGCGTCACCAGGTCCAGGTCCTTCTGCACATCCAGGTAAGCCTTATCCATCGCGATCGCGCCGTGGCCGGGAAGCAGAATGTCCCACTGAACCTTGGCTGCGTCGAGGGTGAATTGGTTCAGCTTCTGCAACGACGCCAGGTACTGCCGGTTATCGGCGTAAGGGTTGCCCTGCCACCCGAGTCTTCCGTCATAGAGCACCGTGTCGCCGGAAAACAGCACGTTCTTCCCATCCGAGCGCAGTAGAAAGCACGCCGAACCGGGCGTGTGCCCGGGTGTATGAATCACTTCGAACACCTTGTTGCCCAGCCTCAGTTCTTCTCCATCCGAGAGGCGGAGATCGATGGGGCAATGCGGAAACGGCGCCACTTTGCCGGTATCTTCCTTGATGAGGTAATACGCTGTCACGCGTGTTCCCTTTTCGATCGCCGCCGCGTCAGCTTCATGCACCGCGATCTTGGCGCCGAGGTCGCGGAACTGTTTGTCGGCCATGGCATGGTCCACGTGGCAGTGCGTGTTGACCACCCAGCGAATGTCTTTCCGGCTCCGCCCGCACTTCTCCACGTTGGCGACCGTTCGCTCAAACTCCGATGCGTACGTCGGGTCGATGATGGCAACTCCTTCCGAACCGCAATCGATCATGTATGTCAAGTTGCTGACGCGATCCTGTCCCACCAGGTAGATGTCGCTCGTTATCCGTGCGGGCACCGGAATCGCTTCAGGCGGCGCATCATCGGCGAGGCCGTAGCGTTTGAGAGCGTCCTGAATGGCCTGGCCGCCGGGCCACGGCTCCGAAATGTCCAGCTTCTTGGCGAGTTCCCGATACTGCCACGTAAAACGGTCAAAGACGACTTGCTGGCCTTCTTCGGTCGTCAAGATCGGATGAATAGGCGGGATCGTGCTCTCGAACGCCCATCCGAGGGCCGCAAGAAAGACGGGCGCGATGATCCACCGCGGGCTCAAAGACGCGCGCATCGGCACTCCTTTCGCCGCTACATGTAGGGCGGCACTTCAATTCCCAGCACTCCGAGCGTGCGCTCGAGCTGCGCCCGGAAGAAATCCGTCATCCACAACAGAAATACTTTCTTCTCGCGATCCTGCTCGTGAATCACCGGGTATTGATGATAGAAATTGTTAAATTCCTGCGCGATCTGAAACGCATATTTGGCAACATGAGCCGGCTCTCCCGCGGCCACTGCGCGCTCCAGCGCCGCATCGGCCTTCGACGCCGCCAGCAGCACCTGCCAGAAATCTTCAGAGGGCAGCTGCCGCCCGAAAGCGTCCCCGCTCAACTCCGCGCGAAAATCGGGCATGCGCTCGCCCTTCTCTTCGAGCCTCCGCAGGATGTTTCGCGCGCGCACCACGGCGTATTGCACGTAAGGTCCGGTCTCGCCCTCGAAGCTCAGAGCCTCCTGAAAATCGAACGCAATCACCGAGGTCCGCGTAAACTTGAGCAGAAAATAGCGCAGAGCGCCGATAGCGATCTGGGTGGCGACAGTGCGCTGCTCGTCCGCGGAAGCTTCCGGATGCCGCGACCCCACCTCTTCGAGCGCCTTCTCGACGAGCTTGTCCATCAGGTCGTCGGCCTTCACGCCTAGCCCCTTGCGCCCGGAGACTTCCACATAGGGCCGTCGCCGGTCCTCCTCGGAGAGCGAAATCCCCAGTTCCGCGCAGCACCGCGGCGAGAGCGCCACCATTTCGTACGAAAAATGCACGGACTGCCCAGCCTGATCGTCGAAGCCCAGCGCCCGCAGTCCCGCGACCACCACGTCCTGCAAGTACGACTGGCGCGCGTCGATCACGTTGTAGACGCGAGTGGCGTGGCCGAAAACCGGGATTTGGGAATCTGGATCTGGGGCCTGGTCGGTGGTCACCCAGAGCACCCGGCCGTCGGCGTATGTGTGCAGCGGCCGATAAAAAAAGTCTCTTCCCAGCAGCCCGAACTTCCAAAGCTGGTAGGCGATGTCTTTTCCGACATACGTGACCGTGCCGTTCGAGCGCACGATGACCTTGCTGTCTTCGGAATCTTCAGAGAACGCGGCCGCCGGCATCACCCAGCAGCCTTTATTTTTCCCGTCGGTTTCCAGATAGATCGCGTTGCGGTCTTTCAAAAGCCCGAACGCCGCCGACCAGAATTTCAGGTGCAGGATCTCACTTTCGCGCGGCAGCACATCGTACTCGACGCCGAGACGCAGCATCGTCCTCAGGTGCGCACTGACGATGGCATCGGCGACGATCGCGCCGATTTCGGCTTGCGCGCCCGAGCCCGCTTCAATGGCATGCAGCGTTTCATCGCGCCATGCGACCGAGTCCGGCTGCTCTTTGTAGTGCGCCGATGTCCGCGCGTAGAGATCCCAGCAGTAATAATCGAAGCGCACGGCCGGGTCGGCAATAAGCGCCTTCACCTCGGCCGGCGATTTGTGTTCCAGGTAGTGAAATCCCACCACCACATCCGCCACCTGCACGCCCGTGTTGTCGATGTAGTTCTGCACCTCGACCGGTTTTCCGCGCGCGCGCAGCATACGGACGAACGTGTCGCCCAGCGCGGCGTTGCGCAGGTGGCCGATATGCGCCGCCTTGTTGGGATTGATGTTGGTGTGCTCGACGATGATCTTTTCGGCGGTCGCCGCCGGCGCCTCTTCCGCAGCCTCGAGCAGCGCTGCCCCGTAGCGAGCGCGATCAAACCGGACATTGATGTATCCGTTGCCGGCGATTTCGAGCGCGCTGATGCCTTCGATGGCGCCGATATCCGCCACGAGCTCCGCAGCGATCTTCTTCGGCGCCTGCTTCAGTTGTTTGGCAAGCTGAAAGGCCACCGGGACCGCCAGTTCACCGAACTCAGCCTGCTTGGGCTGCTCGATGGCAATCGCCAGATCGATTCCGTATCGCGCCTGTATGTGATGGTGAAAGGTTTCCTGAACCCGCTTTTCCAGTAAATGAAACACGAACTTTCGAGTATAGCAACGGGGGTGCTCG
>Ga0335080_10005805_pt1 | contig 12751 bp, 6 predicted proteins | sample Lox_Sample_34_FD_206720 | JGI IMG/M metagenome (GOLD analysis project Ga0335080, IMG submission 206720) | Soil microbial communities from Loxahatchee National Wildlife Refuge, Florida, United States - Lox_Sample_3.4 | ecosystem: Environmental > Terrestrial > Soil > Wetlands | place: USA: Florida... | reverse complement strand
CAGTCCTCCTGAAGCGAAAGGGTTCGAATTTCATCGGGTCATAGTGGGAGCACAGCTTGGCGGAGTTCAGCAGGAAGCGCAGGATTTGCGGGTCGGTTCGCGTGGCCCACCGGGCCAAGGAAAACAGAGCGAAGAACATTCCGACCGCCCCCGCCAAGCTGTCGAGCAAGTTGAAAACGCAAGCAGCCATGATCAGGGCGAGAAAGAACAGCTTGCGCTCGGCTCCGAGAATCGTGAGCGGGCGATTGAGGGATCGGAACACGGGATTGGTTTGCATCAATGATCGCTTTCCCTGACTAGATTCCGAACAGCCAGTTAAGGAAATTGACCGCTAGTACCGCCATGCCCAAACCGAAAACAATGCCTGCAAAAGTGCGTTTCCCGCCGCCTTCGCCGAAGGCAAACGTCAACCCGCCAATCACGATGGCCACCAGAGCCAGGCCCTTGGCAATGGGTCCAGTGAACGCTTGTTGTAGGACATTGACGGCATTCTCCCAAGGCGAGGTACCCTGTGCGCGGGCACCGTCAGCTGTGGCGAGAAGCGTTCCGAAAACCATCGTCGTGCGGACAATCCGGATTCTGAGCTTTTCTTTCAGCATGGTGCGCGAAGCCTCCGTCGTTCTATGAAACAGGTCCAAATACAAGCGGGAAGTTACGCGCCGACGAGCTTTTAGGTCCAATACTTCGTTGGTACGCCGGTATAGTCGGCGTGTATAGGTGGGTGAACAAAATGGGAGGCGCGATGACTCGCGAGAAAACAAAAAGGCGCCTCGGCAGTGAAGCCGAGGCGCCGTATTTTTGGGGCTTATGCCGCCCGCTGTTGTGGCACAGCATCGAGGGCGCTGAGGATGCGAGAAGCGGTTCGTTGAACGTATTCGAGACTATCCAGCAACAGCTTGGCATCGCCGCCGTAGAGACCAATGTAATCGCGGCAGGCGGTATTGGGTTCGAGGCCTACGGCGCTGCAAACGACATAGGCTACCGCCTCGGCTTCCGTCTCACGGGTCCGTTTGTCGGTCTGTGCCCGGCGCCCGCCAAAGTGCAGATCGGAGTGGGCCAACTCGTGAACCAAAGTTGCAAACGTCTCCGCCGGAGATTGATCCGGAAGCAATGTGATTTTGCCTCTCTCGGCCATTCCTTTGGCCGGCGTTATAGCATCCGAGAACGTCAACGTAATGCCATTCTCTTGTACGAAATGCTGCAGTTTTTCCAGGTAAACCGAGGGATCGCCACCGATGCTGCCAATCTGCGGAAGGTCTGGGCCGCTGGTCTGAGTTTCGTCCCAAACGTAGGCGGCGCGGAACCCCGCGATGCGGCGGTTGCCTTCGGTCTGGTCGGACTCGTTTTTACTGTCGCCGACTTTCCGGAACAACGGAGCGAGAATCATGATCCCTTTCTCGCCTTGTTTCACTTGGCGTCTGAGCGACTGCCAGGTCTTGTATCCCGCTACACGGCCAGCGGTGGGGCATTGTTTGAGGATCAGCAGCACATTCAACAGCGAATAGGTGCGGAACTTGCCCATGGCCCGCAGATACAGCTGCAGGGCTTCGCTGTGTCCCTCGTTTAGCTCCGCAACAAGTCGCTCCACAGCCTCATTCGTGATTTTCTTGATGTTTTCAGAATTCATTTTCTCGTCCTTTCGGTGTGTGAAGGTTGGCTCCTTCGTACAGGCACAGGAGCCAAACCGGAACTGCTGCACCGAAGGAAAAGTTCGTAGTTGGGGACGGAGCGAATGGCGACGAGCGTGCCAACACGGTCTTTGTTGGCGCGATCGTGCGCTAGTGAAGTCCCAGTCTTGGCTGGACGGTAGTAGCCACTCAGGAGATGGTGGCAGGGGGAAACTCTGTAGGAGTGAAGCGATGAGACTTGTGGAAATCTTAAGGACTAAGGCGGGTGCACTTCGCGTGGCAGAAATCGCTCAACTGTTGGGAATCACCCCGCAGCACATATACAGACTGGCGGCTAGCGGCGCAATTCCGTCGTTTCGCGTGGCCGGAGCAGGCCGATTTGATCCCGGTGAAATAGCCAGTTGGCGGAAAAGAAGCAAACACGCATTGCCACCGCTACGGGAAGAGGGTCGGGACGGTTTGCAGCATGGTGCGCGGATGGGGCCAACAGAGTCGCTTGGTCCAACTCTCGGAAGGGCAAATCACCACGACCCGAATGGCTGAAAGGTGTCGGCCAGAAACGTCCGTAAGGATTTCAGGATCGGCGATATCGGCTCCCCATAGTAGACGAGACTGGTTCGAAAAAAAAGAATCTCCTCGACGAACTTGCGGAAAACAATCCCGTCCATTGCTGCGCGCTGCGCGGATGGTGTAGTGATCGCGGCCAGATCGTTCTGAACCGTGAGTTCGAGCGCTTCTACCTGATTGGTTGTTTCGTACAACACCCGCGGGCGGATGCGGATTAAATCGAAAAGCAACTTAAACCAGTCGCCGAATGTCGGCTCGATGTCTCCGCGAAGCTTGACCAGCGGAAGTTCATGTAAATCCCTGACGCCTACTTCTTTCTTGAGCGCGAGGGGATGTTGATTGGGAAGCGCTAGGAGCAGGCGGTCCTCGTGAACGGACTCATGCTGAACCCGCTTTTCCCTTGGCGATACAATCGCCAAGCCGGCATGTAAATGACCGTGCTGAAGGCCGTGCACAACCTCTGAGGTGTGGCCGCTGATGAATTGAATCTCCGAGGCCGGATGCAGGTCCGAGAGGCAAGCCCGGACTTTGGACACCAGGCGTAAATCGATCAACGGCGAATATCCGAATTTCCATACTCCCACTTCTGTGCCGGCAGCAACACGGGCTTCTTGGACCGCGCGATCCGCGTGAAGTAACGTGAGCCGAGCCTGCGCAGCGAAGGCTTGTCCTGCCGCCGTCAAGAGGATCTGTTGTCCTCCTCTTGTGCGCTCAAAGAGCTTAGTCCCGATCTCGCGCTCCAAGTCGCGAATCTGTGTGCTCAAAGTGGGCTGCGAAACATTGAGGCGCGACGCGGCCTGCGTAAAATTCAATTCTTCGGCCAGCACCGAGACATAGCGATAGAGCCGGAGCTCGATTCCGGGATACATAAACCTTTCTTGCAGACACTACTAGCGAATTGTCTCGAATGTGCTTCGTGCGGGGAAATGAGAAGGAAGCGCGAAAATTATGCCATCCGACTATTTTGGAGACAATGAAATTACTCAACATGAGAAATTTTTTAGGCGAATAACTGACTTTGTTTCTTCCGAGCGAATAGCCAGAAAGAGCTCAGCGGCTTGTGATGAAGAACACTATTCGGTTTTGAACTGGCCGGTATCGAAGGCCCGGGTTCAAAGGGGAAGCGGCTCTGGCGTCATCAGCGCCGACCGCTGCCCCCTTGCTCCTGCCCCGCATTGTCGGAACCGTGAGCGCCGCTGCCTCCAGGAATACCAGCCGTTTTGGGTGTTTTTGCTCGGAAGCAAGCAGCTGGCCGCGGCGGTGTTTTTGTCACAGTTCAATCAGCGGGATACCGTGGAAACACATCCTGTATTTCGGATAATGCGCAGTATGAAAATGCCAGTTGCGGTTCCGAATCAACACCCATAGAGCACAAAGACTGCTCGAGATTCGGATTCTTGGGACAAGAGGGACATCTCTATGAGATTCGCAAAACGGCGGAAGGTCAAATTAATTTCTTCTAAGCCTATTTGTGACTTGCGAACTCACCGCCGGAAGGGGCAAGAGTTGGCAGAATTGGGTGGATCTGCGGATCTGGCTGAATCTTAAGTAGCGCACTTGGTCCCGAACGAGATTCACGCCGTTACGGAAACCTATTGAAACTTGCTGTTTCTAAGTGGCAGAAAAGGAACCTGTTGCGCGAAGCTGTCGGGCTCTGTTGCTCTCTACTGATTCCGGGCGCGCCCGCAGCCACAAAATCGCCCACATCTCACAAATTCTCCCCATACCTTCTTCCTCCATTATTCCGCTGCCAAATCTTCACCGCTGTGGAGGGCTTTAGTCTCGTGTGATGGCACGGCTGTCGGCATTGCGGTGCGCTGTGCATAGGGAACGAGCTGTTGCGCGGTACTGTCGGCGTCTAAGGACCAGACCGTACGTCCAGGCAATTCTCGTAGAAGTAGTTGATTGTGATCTGCGCCGAGGTCGCGTGCCCAGATTACGTGGGAATGTATCAGGTCGGCATCGTTATAGACCCACTCAAAATTTACATTGTGGCGAGGAGAATAACGCACGAACACTAATTGCGGCTTGGGTTGCTGGCGCATCCAGCTCAGCAGTTCCGCCCTGCGAGTGCTCCAGTCATTGATCAGCAGGGCTTGTCTGTCAGGTCCGTGCGGATCTTCGGTCCAGCCGTTTATTCTAGCCGCGACACGGAGGCCAAGAGAGAAAAGACAAGCCAAGGGAAGGAGCGCAACGAGGCCCCGCCACGGAAAAATGGCAGTGGGCCGGACCGTCTCCATTTTTGCCTTCTCTCTCTTTGCCCTTCGGCACTCCCTCCGAGTTTCAGCCGCTGGCGATGCCGCGGTTTCCTCTTTCCAATACCAAAGCCGACGTAACCCTTCGACTTGGAGAAACAAAACCAGGCACGCGGCGGGAGCGAAGTAATGTGGAAAAAACCATTTGGTTACGCACGCCAGTAACAAGAGTGATGCGCACGTGGCGATGGCAACGTGGCACCAGAACTCCCTAAAAACCTTCCAGAGCAAGCCAATCTGCAAAACAACCAAGACAATTACGAGGCCGCGCAAGACAGTCGATTTCGGGCCAGCAAGTAACCCGACGGTGCAAAACCGCTAGAAGTGCAATCTGCCACAGACGAGTCCTATGGTCTAGGAGAACCGGAATGACAAGCGGAGGCGTCAAGAGCACTCCGCAGTAGAACGCCCACCAAGTTGTGAACTTGCGCGCAATTGTCCTCACAAGGCCCGATAGATGGCGCTGCTGGTCGTATACTCTTGTAGGGCTGCCCACTAAATTAGACGTTCAGGGGCTCCGAGTTTAGGTCAACTGCAAAAGCCAAGAAGGCCTCGCGCGGGGTGCGATTTTGCACGCCGCGATGCGGCGGTCGTGGTTGTACTCCGCGATCCAACGAGCGATGGAGTCGCGAGCTTCTTGCAGGCTGCGATACTCCGCGGCCCACACTTCCTCTTCTTTCAAGCTGCGGCGGAACCGTTCGATGTAGCTGTTGCCTTTTGGGTGATGATACGCCGCACGGCGATGCGTGATGCCCAGCCGGTTCAGAGCGGGTGTGCAGATCGATTTTTCGCGGCCGGGGAAACCAACCGACAACGCGTATGTGGAATCGCTGCGAGCCGAATGCCTGGATGCGCACTGGTTCGCTTTACTGGCGGAAGCCAAGCAGGTCATCGAGGCTTGGCGTCGGGAATACAATGAGAGTCGTCCTCACCGGGCACATGGGGAGAGGCCGCCGCACGAAATCGCTTGTGAATTCGCAGCTAGCCGCGAATTCACAAACACAACAACTGCCGGACACTCACTCTCAGGATGAAGCAGAAAAAGGGGACCGCTCAGATGTTTCTGCCCTGCTTCACTTGTTGCGCAGAAAGAGTGGCTCAGGTCATTTTCACAGGAACCGATCTTCTTTGTGTCACACAGCTTGTACACGTCGAATGCTTTGCACCATCTGTTGGTCTCTGAACCGAAAGAACCGTGGACCAAAAGTGCCAGGCGTCAATCGGCTCAATTCTGAACGTTTCCAGGTTCTATCTCGTTTGGTCGTCCTTATTCTTAAAAATCAATGCATAAGTTCGCCGGCACCGATTCCCCCTGGGCTTGGTGGTCTACCGGTACCTCGAACAGCTAGCTTTATCGAGGGTACTCTTCGGTCGGGATTCTCCTCACGATGTCATTACTCGGCAGTCTGTGCGGCGAGTTCAGAGAGTCGTGCAGTTAGAACCAGATTCTTGTCGGCATCGTGCCACTGCTTGAGCAATGGGACAAGAACGTTGCGGGCTTTTTGCTTATCGCCGTGCCTCAAATATTCGGCCGTCAGCGCGAGGCGCGCTTCGACACATCGCTGCTGCACTTCCACCCATCCATTTAGCCTGCAATTTTCAGCCCGTGGCTCTAGCAACAGCTCGTAGAAGTGAATCGCGTCATCCACTTTGCCAGCTTTCAGAAATGCGCGGGCTAGGGCTTCAATGGAAATCGGAACAACGGAACCGCTTCCATATCGCGGATCTTGGAGGTCAAACAATTTCATGGCATTTCCGGCATCGCCTTTTGCCAAGGCGATTTCGCCCTGTAACAGGCGCAAGTACCCGCTCTGTTCGTTGCTATTCTGGTCGACGAGTGGGGCAATCCGACCGGCGATTTTTTTAGCTTTATCGACGGCGCCAGCGCGAGCATATTCCTGGCCGACAATCGAACCGTATTCTACTTTAGGGCCCAGGTTGCCGAAATCAGAAAGCGCCGCGCCCAACTCACCCAGTTGTTGAGCCTTATCTCCTGCGCCGCCAGCCTCCATGGCAAGTAGAATATGATTGCGCGCCGTTAAAAATGCATCCCGCTGCTGCTCAGCGGACGCGAGTGCTTGCTCGAACCGCCCGTGGGCCTTTGCATACCGGCCGTGCATCAGGTCGAGAAGGCCTAGGGAATCAAGACCACTCGTGCGGCCTTTGGGGTCGGAAGCGAGAGCGGAGAACACCTGCTCCGCCTTGTACTCTTCTCCGTTTGCGACTAGTGTCAACCCATATTCGCGGTTAATGTTGCTGACGCTGAGCCATGCTGGCTGAAGCCGAAAAGCTTCGGCGTAGGCAAGTATCGCCTCACCGGGGTTACCCATACCTTTGTATGAGGTGGCGATATCAACGTATGAGCCAGCATCGTTTGGATCAAGGCGGAGAACCTCCTTATACTGTTGGATAGCCTCGGCCTGTTTCCCATGCAGCCGCAACTGTCGAGCATAAGAATTGCGTACCACCCAGTCGTCCGGATAGTCCCTCAGGTAGGACCGGTAAAGCGCGTCCGCAGTATCCACATAACCGAGACTGCCGTTGTAGGCGAGTTCGATCAGGCGCCGCTCGCGGTCGGTCACTCGCGAAGAGAGTGAAAGCGCTTTCCGGTATTCTCGCTCGCAGTGTTCGCGCTGGAACCCCGCAATGCCGCTGCAGTAGGCATTCCCCAATGCAGCGTGCGCCATGGCAAAATCCGGATCAAGACGTACGGCGCCGCTCAGTTGTGTGATCGCTTCAGGGTATCTAGCCGAATGCCAAAGTGCCTGACCATCCGCAAACTGTTTCAGTGCCGATAGAGATGCAGTGGTTACCTGCGGCAGCGGGCGGTCCGCGCGGCGAATCTGATACAGCGATTCGCCCAGGTCCGCACGAATGTCTCCCGCGATGCGGTCTAGAGCGTCCAGGACCTGGTCTTCTCCGTGCACGCGCTGACTATGGGAACGAACGGCGACGCCGGTCAGGGGATCGATCAACCGAGCGAAAAGCCCGAATTGCTGCCCGGTTCGCGTGATCTCGGCGGCAATTAGCCCGCGAAGGTTTTCCCTCTGGCAAATTTCGCGCGCAATCTCGGCGGAAACGTGTTCCTTTGGGGCTTTGCCCATACGTTTGAGCGCTGCCTCCACACGGCCGCGGGGCACGATATTCGCGTAACGAGATTGCTCCAGGCTAACGGTGAACGCCGTCAGCAGCGCGTCGTCGAACCTCGGGTCGCCGGTGTGGTTCTCGAAGTCTGCAATCAGGACGGAATCACGCTCGTGAAACGACAGTACTGGCCGGCTCGCCAGAACCCACGTGGCCAGCCCCGCAATCGCGAGGATGCCGCACGCGGTCGACAGCCAAATCTTCGTGCCGGGGAGTTTCGAGGGTTTTGCGCGACCCTTTTTCGGCGTCGCGGGGTGGGCCGCTGTCTCTGGCCCGATTAAGGCTTCCTCGCCGTTCTCCGAGCCTTCCACCTTTACTGGCGCCACAAAGCGGTAGCCCAGCTTGGGAACAGTTTCGATGTGGGGAGTTGCGCCAGGGTCTGAATCCAAGGCCCGCCTCAGGACGGAGATGTTCTGGGCCAGATTGACTTCCTCGACAAACGTTTCGGGCCAGAGGCGCTTGAGCAGCTCCTCTTTGGTCATTAGATGACCGGCGTTTTCGACGAGCAGAATCAGCGTGTCAAAGGCCTTCGGGGAGAGCGGAACAGCCTTCCCATCGCGAAGCAGGAGCCGCTCGGAGGGATCGAGCCGGAAGGAACCAAACTCGTATAGGTGCTTTCTTCCCGCCAACATAAGGCCTTCAAAAAAACCCTAATCTTTTTTCAAAATTTCTCAAAGACTCCACAACGACTGACGGCTAGTGTGCGGGAACGACGCTGGCTGGCCGCGCCGCTGTTCGGAGAAGCAAGTTTCGGTGATGGTAGCAGAGTTCCGCGGGAGCGGCAACGGTGTTCCGGCAAACCGGCGCCTGCTGTTTGGTGGCCAGTACAGTCTCGAGGAAACCACAACTGGGCAGCGGGGCTTATGCGATAACGCCAGTCGCAGCTTGTGAGCGGACTCATAGAAGCCTTTGGAAAGAACCATGCGCTTATCAGTCATCGGTAGTTTAAAAGCCAAGCGGTCACCTACAGCAGGGACAAGTGGGGCAGATCAGTCTTTGTGCTGCCGGCGAAGCCACATGAGTGGAGCGGCTCCCGAGGAATCTGTTTCGCGACTTTGCGGGCACGCTGAGAGCGGAGCGCAGGTCCGGAAATCGCGATGCACGCTTGACGAATGGGCGGAGGAACGGCAATGCATCAAAGATTCGCAACAAGATGTGCCACACTATTCGGCCCCGGGGCGACCGCGTGTCGTTGCGCGCTTTGGCCGATATTCGCTCATTGCGCTCGCGCTTCTCTCCACAACCGCCTCCGCTCAGACGGCTCGGCCAGCGCGCCCTTCGGCTGCTAAAGCCGCCAACCGGCACTGGGCTGACCAGCCGATGCGGTTCGAACAGAACAGCGGCGAGGCCGGACCCCAGGTAAAATTTTTGGCCATCGGCCAGGCGCACACCGTATTCCTAACGAAAAACGGCCCAGCGCTTGCGCTGGGCAGAAAACCGTCCAAGGGCACTCATGCCAGCGGAGCCAGTCTCCAAATCAATTTCGGGGGATCGAATCCGCACGCGGACATCTCCGGGCAAGAATCTCAAGGCGGGAGGTTTTACTACTCCGATGGCACCAAGGGTCCGCTCATCCCCACCACTACCTTTCGCAGCGTGCGGTACTCCACGATGTATCCGGGCATTGACCTCGTTTATTACGGGAACCAGAGACAGCTGGAATTCGATTTCGTGGTCGCGCCGCACTCGGATCCCAACCAAATCCGGATTTCGTTCATAGGCGCGGAGAAGCTTGATCTTCAGCAGTCCGGCGAACTCTCGCTTCGCGTTGCCCGAGAAGAAGTGGTGCTTCGAAAGCCCGTCGTGTATCAAGAGCGCAACGGAGTTCGCACTGAAATCGCCGGTGGATTTTTGGTCGCCGACGGAAAGTCCGGCGAGGTTCGTTTCAAACTCGGGAATTACGATCCCTCACTTCCCTTGACAATAGATCCGACGCTCACGTTCGGCAGCGGCGCGGATGATCTTCTCGCCGGTTTCGAAGCCGACGCCATGGGAGACACTTTCGCTCTGGGGAATACGCTCGGCGATGGTTTTCCAAATGAGACCGTGCATGGCACAGGTCTGCCCAATCCTGTCTGCTTCCTGACAAAACTGGGCGCCACCCCGAGCGTGGTTTACACCGTGGTGTTTAAGTCGATGACCAATTGCGATACGTTGGCGGTCTCCTCCAGCGGCGTGGCTTATTTCACCGGCTTTGCGCTTGGCAATGATCGCGCCACCACCGTCGCTTCGCTGGACGATTCCAGCGGTACGCCCGTGTTCAACCAGTTTGCGGTGACGAACTATGATTCGAGCGGTGGCGGTAGTTACGGCATTAAAGCTCTGGCGATCAATGACCTCGGGCATATTTTCCTTTTGGGTGATTGCCGGCTCCAGGATCTCGCCGAGATTCCTAACGATAAACCGCTGCAACTGAACGGCTACAACACGCAACCGGATGCGGCGAACTTCCAACTGGGGACCAACACGGCGTGCACCAACACCTCGGCTGGCCCTGGGCTGTATGGAGTTCTGCAGCCCGTGCTGACGGTGGTCGATAAGAGCGGAAATTTCCTCTATGGTTCGCTCTTAGCTCCCGGCGAAAGTCACCCCGGCGACTCTTTCCATACCTATGGCCTAGCCGTGGACGATAGCGATCGGGCATTCATCTTCGGCACGCATCCCACATACATGAGGGCTCCGCTACCGGTGACGCCCACTGCCTACCAGACCAACTGTCTTGCCGTTTGCTATTACGTGATGGTGCTGGACACCACACAAACGGGAACCAACGGCTCACCCAACCCCAATTCGCTGACTTACTCAAGCTACTTGTGGCAATCCTCAGAGCCGGAAGCGCAGATCGCGCGGCTTCGACCGAATGGCGCACTCTACCTAGCGAGCGAGCTCACAACATACGATGACTTTCCAGAAACCCAGCCGATCTATCCCTATCCGCCATTCGCCGGTCAAGCAACGACAGACTCAGGCATACAGGTTGCGCGATTCGATCTGGATGCCATGGGCTTGCCCACGCAATTCCGTTATGCGTTCCACTATAGCCCGTCGATGGAACTGAACCTAACAAGTCCCGATGAACTTACTGGAATGCGCGTATTCTCTTCCGGCGCTTTCGCCGTAGACAGCATTGTCAACGATCAAGCCGGTAATAAATATGACGTAGTGGACATCTTTTACGGCAGCGCTCAATCGAAACTACCTGAAAGTTCCTACCAAGTATACAGCAGCGCCGGATTCGACCCGGCCGGTCAGATCGCCGTGGATCCACCCGGCAATCTCTACATTGCCCGAAACACCTCACCAGCACCTCCGGCGCCATCGCAATTAGATATCGCGGTTGACGTCCTTCCTTTGGCCGACCCCGGCCCGAACACGCCGCCGGCTTTGCAGGTTCCCAACGATTTTACCGTGGTGAGTACTGACCCAACGGGCACCTACGCCTATTTCGGCGCCAGCGCATTTGATGCCGAAGATGGGGAACTCGACACTCTGTCCTGCTCCGATAACCAGAATGGCATGCAGCAGCAGGCTGTTTCGCCGATCTTCCTTCCCGTCGGGACTACCCAAATCACGTGCCAAGCGACAGATAGCGCGGGCGCCACGACGACGAAATCTTTCAACATTACGATCCAGTTGAATGGCGTTCCAGTGACGCCCGCCAACCCCACCGCGCAGCCTCCGGATCCAGTTTGGGGCACGCCGGTGACGCTGAATTTCAGCTCGGTTCAGAACCCCGGCACTGCCACGCTCGTGGTCGCATATTATTCGCAGGCCCTGCCGCCGGGCCTCAAGCCGGTCACTCCAACGTTGATTTATCGCCTCTACACGAACGCCACGTTCTCCAACGTGAATGTTTGCGTCCAGCAGAATATTCAGGCCGATAACCTGAGCAACGTGCGGCTCGAGCAGTTGACAAATGGGGTCTGGACGGACGTCACATCCTCGGGTCCTACGTTCTCCACGACCAACGGAACCACCTACACCACGGTTTGCGCAACTGCGACCTCCCTCGGCGATTTCCAGATTGTTCAACCGGACGATCCGAACCACTTCATCGAGACCGTTGCCGGCAATGCGGATGGGACATACGGCCTGGGCGGCGACGGGGGCCCGGCAAACATGGCGCAGTTGGATACTCCTCGAAGCGGCTACGCGGACATCGACGGCCATATCTACATTGCGGACGAAGGCAGCGATCGCGTGCGGATGCTGGATAACGGCTCGAAGAATGCCACGATCACAACGGTTGCCGGTCATCTGGACATGGGCGTGCCAGGCCCGGTGATCGGCGATGGTGGACCTGCCATAAGCGCCGTTATTAGCCAGCCGGGCGCGGTCACCAAGGATCGCTTCGGCAACTTGTTCATCGCAGAACGGGGCAGTTGCCGCATCCGCCGCGTCGACTTGAACGGCATCATCACGACGGTTGCAGGGAATGCAAACGGGTGCATCCCGGGTTTTGTGTCGGATGGCGACGGCCTGCCCGCGTTGTCCGCCGATCTGGGCTACATCCGCGGCCTGGCATTCGATTTTCGCGGGAACTTATTTGTTTCCGAACGGGCCTACGATCCGAGCGGAAACCGCATCCGTAGGATAGACGCGGGAGCGGATGGAATGGTCACCGGCGCGCCGGACGAAATCATTACCACTGTTGTGGGCGGCAATGGTCCAGGATTTTCCGGAGATGGCGGTGCAGCTCGGTTAGCCCAACTCGACGATCCAGAGGCGATTGCCTTTGATCAGCTCGGAGATCTCTTCGTCGCGGACGAAAACAACGAACGCGTGCGCCGCATCACACCCGGAGCACTGGGCTACATTACCGGCGCGCCGGACGACATCCTCACCACCGTGGCGGGTTCCGGCCCCGCCGGTCCCGGATCGTGCTCCACCGGCGGTGGCAGCGCTCCGGATAATCAGTACAGTTTCTGCTCTCTGATTGGCGTGGCATTCGATCCCGCCGGCAATCTGCTCACGGCAAGCGAGACGCTCGACCGGACCACGGCGGTCAACGGGCAGATTCAAGGCGGCACGAAGGAAATTCTCAACCGCATCGCCGGCACCTTCGATTTTCCTCCGAACGGCGATGGTGACGCGCTTTCTGTGAACCTGGCACTGAGCGATGTTTTTACGGACAACGCCGGCAATATCTTTGTCGAC
>Ga0335080_10005804_pt1 | contig 12751 bp, 13 predicted proteins | sample Lox_Sample_34_FD_206720 | JGI IMG/M metagenome (GOLD analysis project Ga0335080, IMG submission 206720) | Soil microbial communities from Loxahatchee National Wildlife Refuge, Florida, United States - Lox_Sample_3.4 | ecosystem: Environmental > Terrestrial > Soil > Wetlands | place: USA... | reverse complement strand
ATCCGGACAAGTGGCTGGACGTGGAATGGGCGCCCGATACCAGGAAACTGTTCTCGGTGAACATCAAGCTCGTGGTATCCAACCAGACTGGCGTGCTGGCAAAAGTTGCGGCCGAGATCGCCGAGAACGGATCGAACATCGAAAACGTGAGCCTGGAACCGGGGGACTCCAGCGTCTACACGGACATCCACTTCACTTTGCAGGTCAACAACCGTCTGCACCTCGCCCAGATCATGCGCGGTCTAAGACGTCACCCCGAGGTCATCCGCATCAACCGCCTCAAGGGCTAGGAAAGCGCTTGGAAAGCTGGGAACTCCCCGGCTCCAGAAGGAACCAACTCGTCGCGGCGACCGCGCCGGATCGAACAACGGATGGATCTACTGTCCCCCCAGTTTCTCTCGGCTCTGCTCGCGATCATCGTCATCGATCTGGTGCTCGCCGGCGACAACGCCATCGTTATCGCGCTCGCTGCGCGCAGGCTTCCCGCCGAACTTCGCAGCAAAGCCATCGTTTGGGGAACTGTGGGTGCGATCGCGGTACGCGCCGCGATGAGCCTCATCGTGGTTGCATTGCTCAAGATCCCCGGGCTTCAGGGCGCCGGCGCGTTACTGCTCGTCTGGATCGCCTACCGGTTGCTGGTACCAGGGGCGGAGCACGAGGCAACAGGTACCAGAGCAATGCAGGTTACCGGCTTCTGGGCCGCTATCCGCACCATTGTCATCGCGGACACCATTATGGGCCTGGACAATGTGCTGGGCGTCGCTGGTGCCGCACAGGGCAGCTTCCTCCTGGTCATTCTGGGGTTGTTGATCAGCGTGCCGATCATGGTTTGGGGAAGCTCGTTGATACTACGTCTTGTCGACCGCTTCCCGGCAGTCATCTACCTGGGTGCCGGCGTACTAGCCTGGACTGCCGCGGTAATGCTGGTCAACGAGCCGTTGGCGGAAGATTGGATCGAAGCACGCCCGTGGCTTCCGTGGGTTGTTTATGTGGTGCTCGTCGGCGGCGTGCTCTTGGTCGGGTTCTTGCGAAACCGGTCCCGCACCGAGCGCGAAGCTCGTCCGGACAGCGCCGGTGGCGTTTGATCTGGGTCAATGCAACGCTCAGCCCTCGCGCGAAGATACCGGGATAGGAAATACCGGAGGGCGTGCGCTATAGTAGTTGAGGATGCGCTGATCGATCGAGTCGGAAATATGATGCAGGCTGCATTTCTGAAACGACTGCTTGCGGTTATAGCCGCAGTAGCGGCTTGCGGTCTGCTGTTGCCCGCAGCGCACGCTGCGGAATCCGACGACTCCTCACCTCCCAAAGCCAGCAAGGCACCCGCCGATTGGCTGCACAGCGGGAGTCTCGAGATCCCCGGCGTAACCGCGTGCCACCAGTGCGAGTGGCGGCCCAAGCCCAATCAGATGGGCGCGGCAGATCGATGCGGGGTGGATCCCGATGGCAACCCGAAGATGGCCGAGTTCGAGTGCGGCTACTCCGAAGATTGCCAGCGCGTATGTAATTTCACACGCTGCCTGACGCCTTAGTCTCCTGACTCGAACAGTGTCGCCGAAGCACTGCGGTGGCGTGTTTCGAGCCCAGCGCCCCACGCCCCTTCCCGATTTGATCTTGCTGTGCATTTGCACGCGAGCGATTCAGTCGCTCAACCCAGACGAACGGGGCTGGCTCGCAGCCAGAAGCTCAAACCCAAGTCGCTGACTGAAAGGAACAATTTGCGTCTGGTACGGCTGTTGCTGTTGCACCTGCCCAGCAGATTTTTTCGGCCGGGTCAGCGAGCAAGCCATGCAGTACCGAACCAATACGCAAAAACCGAATGCATCACATCGCGGAGCCGGCGGGCTGATGGCAGACGCTTTCAGTTTCGTGCTGATCTGTCTCGTCCTGCTTGGACTTGCAGGTGTGCTGTACAAAGCGCTCGCCCCAGGTGGATGGATCAGCACATTGCTGGATCGCCTGTGGTCCAAGCATCCTTGGATGGTCTGGCTTGTCGGCTTCGGATCCGCCTCTGCGCTGGCGGCTGTGAAATGGTGGGTCGGGCGCAACCCGAATGCCGGGCAACGCAGCGAAGCAGTTACCTACGCCTTCATGGCGCTGGGCTTGTTTTTCTTCTTCAAGCTGATGGTCACCGGCTCGCTGTAAAGCGTCGGTCCAACTGCGGGTGCGTTGTTGCCGCCTGCAGGCGCGGGCCAGCGAAAATCTCGTGCGGCTGTTTCTCCGCTATTCCCAATTGGCCGAGCTACCTGGATTTTGCGCTGGAGTAAGCCAACGGCGCACATCGCCTGACGCCTCCCGGCTCGGAGATCTGCCGGGCCGGAAGGATCTTGCGAAGCGCGCTCAGGGACGTTGCATCTTGCAGGTGGTGGGCATCATGGTGTCGGCGGCCTCCACCCGGCCTTCGGTTCGAAATCCGTAGCCCGTGCGCTCCGCGTCGAATTTGACGCCCGGCGTGCCCGCTTTGGCGAAAGTCGAGATATACATCGGCTGCAGGATCTGATGGTTGTCCGCTCGCATGGTGACTTCGCCCGTGTAGCCCTGATATTTCATCCCCTCCAGAGCAAGCGCCACTTTCTGCGGATCGGTCGATTTGGTTTCGTTCATCGCTCTGACCAGCATTTCCATCCCATTCTTGAGAGTCAGCCAACCATAATCGTCCTGCAGATCCGGGAAGCGTTTGCGGTACTCCATCACGAGCGCGTTGGATTTTGGATCACCCACGTTGCTATGCCAATGGCTGACCTGCTTGACGTGGCCCTCGCCCGCTTCGCCAATGGCCACTGGGCCGCCAGCCAAGCCGGCGTAGTAGGTGTAGTAGTCCACCTTCAGCCCGGATTCTTTGCTCGCTTTGATCAGCAGTGCAAGGTCTGCACCCCAGTTGCCGGTGACGACACTGTCGGCGCCCGATGCTTGAATCTTGGCAATGTAGGGCGCGAAGTCTTTGACTTTGCCCAACGGATGCAGATCATCGCCGACGATTTCGATGTCGGGCCGCTTCTGCGTAAGCATCGCGCGGGCCGCCTTGGATACCGCTTGGCCAAAGGCGTAGTCCTGGTTAATGAGATAGACCTTCTTGATCTTCTTCTGCTTAGCCATGTAGTTCGCCAGCGCTTGCATTTTCATGTCAGCGTCCGCATCGAAACGGAAATGCCAGAAGTTGCAGCGGTCGTTGGTAAGCGCGGGATCGACTGCACCGTAGTTCAGAAACAGAATCGTCTGCTCTGGGTTGCGGCTGTTGTGTTTGGCGACGGCATCGGACAGTGCGCCCGCGACCGCGGATGAATTACCTTGAAAGAAGAACCTCACGCCTTCGTCCGTGAGCTGTTTTAACGCGTTCAACGCCTCCTGCGCATTCGCCTTGCTGTCGAGCGCTATGAGCTCGAACTTCTGCCCATTGGCGCCGCCACGCGCATTGATGTCCTCGATCAACATCTGCAGATTGTGCTGGCCCAATTCGCCGACGTTGGCGAAGGTGCCGGACAATGGATCGATGTAGCCGATTTTGATGGTGTCCGCCGCGAAGGTGTAACCGGCCATGGCTGTGGCGAATATCCCCGCTGCGATTGTGCGAAACAGCATTTGCTTCACTCCTCCTGAGTTTAGAAACATGGATGCATCGGTCCAGGCGCCGACCCGACATTGGTCGAGCATGGCTCATACCCCGATCGAGGCCAGCTCTATATATCCCGTGCCGCTCCGCCGGCGTACCGGATTCGACAGCGAGCCCAACCCTCCGATACGGCATTCGGCGGTGTCGCCGGACTCGATGACAACCGCTCCCGGCGTGCCAGTGCTGATGATGTCGCCGGGGTACAGAGTCATGACGTTGGAGTGGTAGGCCACCAAATAGTGCGGCGGAAACGCCATGTTTGCCACCACGTTCTCCCGATGCAGCGAGCCATTCTTCCAGGTGCCCACCTGTAGACGCTTGACATCCAGCACCTCGTCTGGCGTGATCAGCTCGGGCCCGAACGAAAAGAAGGTATTGAAATTCTTGGCGCGCGTGAGAAACCTCGGGTTGCGCTGCAGAATGTCCTCCGCAGTCATGTCGATGATCAGGCAGTACCCGGCGATATAAGCGGTGACTTCTTCTTCCCGCACAAATCGGCATTGCCGGCCGATGATCACTCCGAGCTCTGCTTCCGCCGTCACGCGCTCCGATTCGGGGGGCAGCTCAATCACTTCGTTGGGACCGATGATTGTCTGGTCGCCTTTCATGAATGAAGCTGGCTCGGTTGGATAGGGCGCGCTGAGGTCTGCCGCATGGTCCTTGTAGTTGAGGCCGATACCCCAGATCTTGCGCGGATGACGGTACGGCGGGCCGTATTCAACCGAAGAAGGATGCAGGGCCCCGGGCGTGCGCTCGGCATCACGATGGAGCATTGGGCTGAGGCCGTCCTTGATCAGCGCATGCAGATCCGTGGGCCATGCCCTCCCGAGGTGCGCGTTGATTCGCTCGACGGAAACGATGCCTGCCGTAGTGACGACGGCCGCGCTCTCGGCACCATCGAGCTTCAGAGTGCACAGCCGCATCTTCGTCCTCGCTTCCTCCGGGCGGAGTGTCGTCGATCGGAGTCGGCATTCTACGCCAGCGGCGCGACAGTAGAAACGCCGCGCGGGACTTCAACTGTGCAGGAAGAAGACTCCAAATAAGTGATCGGCGTCGGTCCACATCCGGCTGCCGGGAAAGCCGGCCGCGCGCGCCATTTGCCCAAAGCTTTGCGCCGTATACTTGTAGGAGTTCTCTGTGTGGATAGTTTCGCCCGAGGCGAAGGCGAATACGCGCGATCCGATGCGTACGCGCTGCGCGCGCAAGCTGCGCAGGTGCATCTCGATTCGTCCGCGGGAAGCGTTGTAGAACGCATGATGCTGGAAGGCGGAAAGGTCGAAGTCGGCACCCAGCTCGCGGTTGAGGCGCGCCAGCAGGTTGAGATTGAAAGCCGCCGTATAGCCCTCTGGGTCGTTGTAGGCGAGATCGAGAACCCGGACGGATTTCTGCAGGTCCACACCGATCAGCATGCCGCCGGCGAGGCCAACCAGCCCGCGCACTCGCCGTAGGAACGCGAGCGCTTGCCCGGGCTCGAAGTTCCCGACGGTGGAGCCGGGAAAGAACGCAACCCGGCGAGCAGTCGCGGGCAGGGTAAGCTGTGATTCGAGAGGCGAACCGTAGTCGCCGATGATTGCTATCACCGCCAGCCATGGATAATCGAGCGCCAAGCGGCTGCTCGCTTGCATCAGTTGGTCCCGGGAGATATCCAGCGCTGCGTAGACCGTAGGCCGCAGGCTGGAAAGCAGCAATCGGATCTTTTCGATCTGGCCGGCACCGAACTCGATGAGCGCCGAACCGGCACCGATCTCCCCCGCGATCTCACCTGCGCGCCCTTGCAGAATCGCGTTTTCGGTACGCGTTGGATAGTAAGCCTGAGTGCCGCAGATCGCGCCGAACAGGGCAGCACCCCGACGATCATAGAAGAGCTTGGGCGGCAATTGTTTCTGCGCCTGGCTCAAGCCCTCGAGCACCTCCTGCAGAATAGAACCTGCAGCCGGTGCGAGATCCACTGTCCACAGGTTGCGGGGTTCTGTTTGCAGGGCGGCGCGTGCGCCGAATTTCACAGCAGCCTCCTCATTTGATGAGGGAAATACCATCTGAAGCGCAGAAGCATGGCGTTGCGACTGATATGCGTCCGCCGATCGATGACGCTGAATTGCCACGCCCTGCCAGCCTGATTAGACTGCCAAAGACGACATATTCTGGGGATGCCGCCAATCATGATGGCACAACTCAACTGGGCCGTGCTACCCGTATACAACCGAGCTGGATTTTTGATTGGGCGAACGAGATGACCGCCCTAGCCACCTCCCCGGCGCCGCCTGAATTGCATTCAGGCGCGAGCCTGCTCCGCGCGTACGCCGCGGTGCGCGACCTGACCGCTGAACTCTGCCGACCGCTCGCAGTCGAGGACTACGTGATCCAGAGCGCGCCGGAGTGCAGCCCGGCCAAATGGCATCTCGCGCATACCACCTGGTTCTTCGAGAATTTCCTGCTCGTGCCGCTGTTGCCAGGCTATCGCCCGTTTCATCCGCAGTACGGGTACCTGTTCAATTCGTATTACGAAACGGTGGGCACATTTTTCCCGCGACCCATGCGTGGCCTGCTCTCGAGACCCGCGGTTGAAGACGTGTTTCGCTACCGCGTCCACGTGGATGAACACATGCGCGAGCTGATCGCCCGCTTGGATGGTGAGCGCGATGCCGCGAGCCTGTCGCGTGTGACCCTTGGGTTACACCACGAGCAGCAGCATCAGGAGTTGTTGCTCACCGACCTGAAGAACTTATTTGCGCTGAACCCCCTCCGTCCAGTCTATCGCGAGACAGCCGACGAACCGTCTGCAAATATAAGCAGCCTCGGCTGGGTGGAATTCCCCGCGGGTATCCATAGCGCCGGCGCCGACGGCACAGGCTTCACGTTCGACAACGAAACGCCTCGCCACCGCGTTTATCTCGAACGCTTTGCGCTCGCTACACGCCCGGTGAGCAACGGCGAGTACCTCGAGTTCATCGAAGCCGGCGGCTATCGCGACCCGGCGCTCTGGCTCTCGGACGGCTGGCGCAAGTTGCACGAGGCCAGCTGGCAGGCGCCTCAGTACTGGGAGAAAGTCGAGGGACAGTGGTGGCACATGACCCTATCCGGCTTCCGGCGGGTCGATCCGCATGCGCCGGTGCATCACGTCAGCTACTTCGAGGCAGACGCGTTTGCGCGTTGGGCCGGAAAGCGTTTACCTACCGAGTTCGAGTGGGAAACTGCCGCCGCATCCCTCCCAGTCGCGGGCAATCTATTGGACAGCGGCAAGCTGCAGCCCAGCGCAGCAGGTAACCCCGCGCACCAATTCTTTGGCGACGTCTGGGAGTGGACCAGCAGCGCGTACGCGCCGTATCCTGGCTACAAGCCTCTTACCGGTTCATTGGGCGAGTACAACGGGAAATTCATGGTGAGCCAGTTGGTGCTCCGCGGAGGTTCGTGCGTTACCCCGCGTTCGCACATTCGCGCGACTTATCGCAACTTTTTCTACCCCGGCGACCGCTGGCAGTTCATGGGACTGCGGCTGGCGACGTCTTCTTCCTGAGCACAGTCAGACCCATTCGCCGCCGCGCAGCTCCAACGCGAGAAACCTGGTGCCGGCGATCGCGTTGGCGGCGTAAGGTGCCGTTTCGATAAAACCTAACGCAGAGTACAACCGCTGGGCTTCGTGCATCGTAGCCAGCGTGTCCAGGACTGCGCGCTCGTAGCCGATCGTGCGCGCGTCGGCAAGCGCACGTTGAACCAGCATCCTGCCGATCCCGCGACGGCGCTGCGAGGGCCGTACGTAGAGGCGTTTGATCTCGCACGCCTCTTCGTCTAAAGGCCGCACAGCTGCGCAGGCGGCGGGCTCACCTGCCTGCAACGCGAGGTAAAGGCGCCCCGCCGGTGGCGAGTACGCCCCCGGGAGCGTCGCCACCTCGTCAGCGAACCCCTGAAACGAGAGGTCGATCGCAAGATTTGTCTGGTACTCCTGAAACAGCATGCGGATCGACTCGATTCCAGAGCCCCCTTCGACATTGCGCAGCTCGAACGGCAAGGTGATCTCCGCCAACGGCATCGTATCGTCGTTTTCCGTTCGGTATCCGTCTCTAATCCACGACTGTCGCGCGCGCTCCAATCACGGCGGTGGCACGTGCTCGCAATCGTCTCCACAGCGCCAGGGATCGCTCGACGCGGGCCGACCAGGCGTGCAGGACGCGAGGGACATCGGCTACGCGGATCATCGACGGCTCGAGAGCCGTGATCATGGTCCGCCCCCGGGACAAAAGCCTGAGCGACTCCCCAGACGCCAGAAACAGGTCGCGTGCGTCGCCCTCCTGTGTGATCCACAGCACGCCGGAGAGACAGGCTATTTCCACTCGCGTCCCCGGTTCGACCCGCAGGGACGCTTCGCGTTCCAAGGCAATCATGGCGGCAGCTCCATCGATACGCATGCCCGAATCTTAGGGAATGTCTCTGGCTCAGTACAGATATACCGAGTTAGAATTTGCACCGGTACAGATGGTGCTGACGCGCATCTGTCATGGTCGAAGCACGTGGAGTCTGTGCCTGTTCGATCGAGCCAGGTTACGAGAACATTTCAGCATGAGCGATACCCAAATGAATCATCTGTACGAATCCCTCGCGGCGCGCATGGCCGAGGCGATTCACGCGGGCGCCTTGAAGGCTGGTGATCGCCTCCCGTCTGTGCGACGGGTGTCCACTCAACATCGCGTCAGCATCGCCACCGCTGTGCAGGCCTACCGGCATCTCGAGAATCAGCGGCTGATCGAAGCACGGCCGAAATCGGGGTACTTCGTGTTGAGCGGGCCGGTTACGTTGGCGGAGCCGACAACTTCGACGCCGCCTGCGACGGCAAGAATGGTCGGCGTGAACCAGCTCGTCATGGAGGTTCTGGAATCGGCGCTGGAAGCTGACAGCGTGCCTCTCGGCGCGGCCTGTCCCGCACAGGAGCTCTTTCCCACCGACAAGTTGTTGCGTCTGGCGCACGCGGAAGGGCGCCGCAGACCACAGCTGATGAGCGCGTACGCCATGTCGCGGGGCTACGAGAAGTTGCGGTCCATGATTGCGCGCCGCTCCGTGGACGCTGGCTGTCAGCTGAGCCCGGAGGAAATCATCGTCACCAACGGCTGCATTGAAGCGCTCAACCTCGCGCTGCGGGCCGTGGCAGCGCCAGGCGATACGATAGCGCTGGAATCTCCTACTTACTTCACGCTGCTGCAGATCATCGAGAGCCTGGGAATGAAAGCGCTCGAGATCCCCACGCATCCGCGCGACGGGCTGTCCATCGATGCGCTCGATCTTGCGACGCAGAAGCCAGGAGCGGTGAAGGCCGTGATCGCGATTCCCAACTTTCAGAACCCCCTCGGTAGTTTGATGCCGGACGAGAACAAGGCCCGCCTCGTGCAGCTGTGCGAGGCGCGGGGCATCGCGCTGATCGAGGACGATATCTATGGCGACATCCACTTCGGCGCATCGCGCCCGCGCGTCGCCAAGTCCTGGGATCGAAGCAACAACGTGATCCTGTGCTCGTCATTCACCAAAACAGTCGCACCAGGTTTCCGCGTCGGCTGGATCGCGCCGGGCAAACGGTTCCCGCAAGTCGCGATGCTCAAATTCATCAGCTCGGTGTCTACGCCTGAGCTGCCTCAGGCCGCTATCGCCGAGTTCATGGCCAGCGGCGGGTACGATCATCACTTGCGCCGGCTTCGCGCCGGGTTCGCACGCCAGGTGCAGCAGACTTCGCAGGCGATCGCGGAATACTTCCCGACAGGCACCAGGATCACGCGTCCTGCCGGCGGTTTCGTGCTCTGGGTCGAGTTGCCCGCTGGGATCGATGCGTTGGAGTTGTTTCGTCGCGCGCGTGCCGAGCGCATAAGCATCGCGCCAGGCCCCATGTTCACCACCACCAAGCGGTACCGCAACTGTATCCGTGTCGGCTGCGGCAATCTGTGGAGCACGAAAATAGAGATGGGTCTGATGCGGTTGGGAAAACTGGCGGCGGAACTGGCGTAGGCCCTAAGTCGCGATTCGCGCACGAAACGCTGGAGCTTCCAGCCCGGCGCTGCCACAAGCCGGATGCGCAAAAGAGCAGCGATCCGATCGCGGGATTAGTCTGTTGTCGACTGTCGCCGCAGGGCGGCCTCTAGCGAATCAGATCGAGTGCAGCGCCAAGCGGCGTAAGGCGTAATAGCGCCGCGATGAACGCGAACGGCACGATCAGAATCAAGAGCCACCAGTCCGTGCCACCTTCTCTTGCGAGCGGTCATATGCGTCGCGCCGTAAGAACCGTCCCTCCGCCGCCAGGACGAGCCAGCCGAAGCCCACGAGAGGATGAAAGCACCGCGGTTCGCCGAGCATGGCATCGAGCGCAAGCGCTGCGAGGATGAGCATTACGACGGTCACGATCTGGGTGCCTTCCGCGACGGTACCCTCTGCGGAGCAGGGGATCCCGCAAGATGGTCGAATCGATCAGGACGGGTTCCGCTTTGCACGATGGCGTGGACCATTCCCGCCATCGTCTGTATCTCTTTGAGCAGGGCAAGCGCTCGTGCGAGAACGCTCACGTTCGATCCGCCGCTACTGTGGTCGTAGAGGCCGGTGAGGTAAGTCATGGCCTTGGTGTTCGACAGCGCGGCGGCAAGTGCCCACATCTGCGAATAGGGGATGACGTTGTCGCGGCGCCCGTGAAACAGGTGCACCGGGCAACGGATCTCCCCGAGATACGCTCTCGGGTCCATGGCTTCGATATCCGCCCCGCCAAACGCTTCTTCCACGAACGAAGCAAAACCGGGAACGACGCCACACCCCCGCAGGAAAGTTAACGCGAGCTCGGCCGGAAGCTCGGCCGCGAGTTGCAGCGCCACCTCGTAAAACCGTTCGCGCTGCTGCATCTCAGGCACGCCCCACACACGAGACACGAATACCCGCCAAGCCTGCGTCAGCTTACGACCTGCTTCGTCTGGAAACAGGACCGCCGCGGTATTGATCGCGATCGCCGCCATGCAGGTCGGATCAGGCTGCGGTTCCCCGCTTTGCGGAGGAGTGGTCCCTATCATGAAGCGGCACGTGTCCACGAAATTGGCGTATCCCCCGAACACCACCAGGCTTCCGACCAGGTGGGAAACACGGGGCGAGCCAGCGGTCATGAGTGCGGGGAGCGATCCCAGCGAGATACTGAAAATGCCGGGCAGCTTATGGGGCGGATGCTCGTCGAGAGCAGCAAGCGCCTCGAGGCTCCTCGTGAATTGAGCGGCCGCGCTCGCGTCCAGACGCATCTGTGTGAGCGCATTCAAGCGTGGACACATTACGACGAAGCCGGCGTGCGACAGGACACGTGCGAAGCGATCGCAACGTTCGTCGTCCGGGCCCTGCGGGTTCAGACCATGAGCAATCAGGTAGCTTCCGATGGCGGGACGATCGGTCGGCGTGTATACGAGCGCTTCGATCGGATCGTCGTGAGCGCTCTGCGCTGAGAGCAGAATGCGCCGGCGCGCAATGGCGCCCGGTGATCGAGTTTCCTTGGTCCACGGGCCCAGCCAACGGGCCAAGCGCCAGTAAGCCGTGGCTAACATCGATGCTTCTCGGCAGCGCCGCGTGTCGCTAAGAAACCTTGCATACCATCCTCTCCTCAGTCGATCGGAAAGGCGCGATGCGGGATCCAATGGAAGGCGGGCCAACACCCAGCAGCCTGTGGAAGCGGGAGATGTGCGAACCTCACCGGATGGTCGCCGCCCGCGACGTTCCTGGGAAATCGTCAGGCCGGTCTCCGGGCTCGCAAGGTTTGCCACGTCGCCTTCCCGGCCGTAAAGACCAGTGGCTTGGATGACGCGGCCGCGCTCGCTTACCGTTGCGGGGGCAGCAGCGGTTTTGTGCCGGATTCTTATCCGGGACGCACCGCTTTCCCGTTTATCCGCATGCCCGGATAGGACATACGGCACCTGAACGACAACGAATCTAACACAGGGTTTACGTCCGCGTAAACGTCCGTCGCCATTACGCGGCTGCTCCACGCCAAACGAGACCCCGACCCGAAGTAAAATACACTGTCAGATCTCGATGATTTTCTGAAAGGCAATGCGAGCGCTAGCCTGCGTCCCACCCGACACGACTGGTCGCGCGACAAGTGGTGCACTCGCCGCGGACCGTGGCAAGAATCGCATCCGACATACTCACGATTGCCGTCACGAGCTCCAGGCATGTCGGCTTGAGCGCCGCGCGGATAGCCCCACCGAACTCTATTCCGCCATAGAGCACGGGAGTCAATCCCAACCAATCAGTCGGCAAATCAAATAAGGCTTCCGAACCTCGCGGCACGGCGATGAAGCTGCGCCCCTTGGTCAACAGTCCCGCGAACAATCCGAGTTCAAAGATCGCGCTCTCACGGACGGAACGCTGTTCACTCCCGCTCATGCTCCAGATGTCGTCGGCAGCTAGGACAAAGGCTCCAAAATCCGATCCCTCGAGCGCCGCCAGAAGCGAACCGAGACCAGATTTGGAAAGCCCAAAAATGCCTCGTGGCCAAACGGTGACCCGTGCCACAGGTGCGAGGTAATCCTCGATTGCATAGGCCACGTCCAGACTCTCGGGCGACGACCCAACGAAGAGCGAGGGTTTCAAATGCTTCCTTCGACCGCTGCTGACAGGCTTGCGCGTCGCAGCGCTTGAAAATGCATCATGACAGCCGACTTATACGGCGGCCTGCGATCTTCTGCGCGTTCAGCACTGCCACATGGACGGTTGCGATCACCGCTATGTAAAGAAGCGGCGACTGCAAGAACGGCCAATACCAACGGCTGAAGTTCTGAACCCATCCGCTCCAGGTGGGCTCGGCCACACGACCGCCCAACCAGTAGAAACTCCCGTTCGAGATCAGAAAGCACGCGCTTATTGCGAGCAAGCTGCTCGTCAGGAGTGCAGCGGCGCCCCGGTAGTCCAGGGATTGCCGCTCGCGCAACCAACGACCACCCAGCCAAAGAGCCGCATACGCAGGTACCAGGAACCAGTACGCCGCGGTCACGCAATAGTTGCCGACCCCAAGATACACGACCGCCGCATAGTCGATGCCCACCGCCTCGAGCATCAGGGCCGGAAATGCCCACCGCCACTGGTCGGCGAGACAAAAGCCTGCGACGAAGAATATGGCCCAGGACGCGTCGTGGAGATGCAGCA
>Ga0335080_10005803_pt1 | contig 12752 bp, 13 predicted proteins | sample Lox_Sample_34_FD_206720 | JGI IMG/M metagenome (GOLD analysis project Ga0335080, IMG submission 206720) | Soil microbial communities from Loxahatchee National Wildlife Refuge, Florida, United States - Lox_Sample_3.4 | ecosystem: Environmental > Terrestrial > Soil > Wetlands | place: USA... | reverse complement strand
ACTCCGACGAGTCGTCCTATCCAGTGTGGAGCGACAAGTGCTGGATAGAGATGGCTGCAGAGTCGGCGGATGGAACGGGCCCGCGAATCGGGAGGATCGTCGGGCGTGAGACGAGCTGCCCGGACGGGCGGGTACGGCGCCTGTGTCACCCGGTCGGGTTCCGTGAAAGGAATGTCGGTGAGCTCGAACTTCGCGTCTTGCTTGGCCCGGGCGACAACGGCGTGTGTCAGGTGATCGTTGAGGAACGCGACGAAGAGGTCAACGTGCGCGTGCTTGTGCATCGCGCGGATGAGGACGATGCATCGGCGCGCTGCGATCGCGAGTACCTGAACTGTCCCGTGCGGGTCGAACTCGACGAACCGCTGGGCGAGCGCGCGGTCATCGACTTCGACCGCGACGAGGAGCTTCCGTTGTATAAGCCGCCGTATCTGAACGACGCGCGGCAACCGGACGACGGGCATCACAACGTCACGCGGCGCCGCCCCGCCTCCGCGTCTTCACCGGTAGAAGCACCTGAGCGGGCTCCCGGCGAGCCTGCATAGCGGAGCACCGAACCGGCGCGGGTCACAACCCGGCCCGACAGCAGGATGAACGCGCAACGTTCTTGCCGACGGAACGACGCGGGAGTCGGTCTTCGAGGGAGGACGCAGGCGGTGTACTACCGCGACATCCACGGCCGCGAGCCAGTCAATGCCTGGCTCGAGAGGCTCCTGGCAACGAAGCCGACGGCGCGTCGCCCCGACGATCCACCTCCTGAGTTTCCGATCACCTCGCAGATCGAGCGTGGCCTTCGCGAGCTGCGGGTCCGGTTCGCGAACATCAGGTACCGCCTTCTTTACCAGCGATCCGGCAACCTCGTCGTCCTCCTCCACGCCCTCGAGAAGAACACCGACGCGAGCGCCCTCGCGCTGCCGGGCATGACGCGCCATCCAGGCGAGGACTGCGTATGGAGCGCCACGCTCACAGCCCGGTCGGACAGCCGTCGCAGAGCGCGACAGCGACCCGCGCCCGGCGAAGCCGCGCCTACCGCAACGCGCGGGATGAATACGCTCGGATCCGCGAACTTCGCAAGACCAATCCGATCGCCGCCCACCTGCGGGAGCGACGCTTTGAGCTCGGACTTACTCAGGAGCAGGTCGCCGACGCAGCGGGAACTTCCCATACCGCGATTTCCCGCCTCGAGAACGGGACGCACATGCCGCAGCTGGGAACGCTTCGTCGGATCGCAGCAGTGCTCGACGAGGAGCTGCTCCTCTGCTTTCAGCGGATCGAGGATGGTGAACTCGAGCCTGAGTTCGCCGCTGTCGTGGCCGGCTCCGACCCGTAAACGACCAGACCTCCGCTCATCCGGACGTGTCGATTTGCGACCGAGGATCTCGACCTGTCATCGCGTCGTGCTCACCGCCTAGGCTGACCGGCATGAACGAGTTCTCCGTGCGCGCGACCGCGTTATTGCGACGCTTTGAAGCGGACCGCTCAGACCCGTTGGCTCAATCGGAACTGAGCGAGCTGCGATCGCTGTGGCGCACGCTGTCCGCTGAAGAGCGCGATCAGGCAGTGCCGCTGGCGTCAGCGCTGGCGGCCGCTCAGTCCAGCGAGCCGCGGCAGATCTCGATGGTCGAGGAGGACGCAGCGGCCCGGAGGGCGCTCGCCGGTCTCGATCGGATCGACGAGTTGCACGACACCATCGATCGCCCTTACCACGGCCCACGCGACCCAGATGCTCTGCTCGCGCACTTCGGTCTCGACGCCTTCCGGCCGGGACAGCGTGACGCAGTCGCGGCCGTGCTTGCCGGCCGCGACAGCTTGGTGGTGATGCCGACCGGTGGCGGCAAGAGCCTCTGCTACCAACTGCCCGGCATCGCCTCCGCCGATCTGACGGTCGTCGTCTCACCGCTGATCGCGCTGATGGCCGACCAGTACCGGCGTCTGGTCCAGGGCGGCCACCCCGCGGCGATGATCGCCTCCGGGATGGACGGCGCGGCAGTCACCCGGGCGCTCGCGGATGTGCGCGGCGGCCGCACCCGAATCGTGCTGTGCTCGCCCGAGCGGTTTGCGTCGGCGGCGTTCATGGACGCGCTCGCCACGCGACGGGTGGACCTGTTCGTGGTCGACGAGGCTCACTGCGTGTCCGAGTGGGGGCACGACTTCCGCCCCGACTACCTGCGGCTCCGCGGAGTCATCGATCGGCTTGGCTCTCCCACCGTGATGGCCTGCACTGCGACCGCGACCGAGGAGGTGGCCGATGAGATCCTCACACGCCTCGGCCTGCGGGAACCGTTCGTCCTCCGGGCTGGATTCGACCGGCCAAACCTCTCGTTCGACGTCGTTTCGATCGACGGAGCCGGCACCAAGGCACGCAAGGGCGCGCTCCTGTCGCTGGCACTGTCGGAAGCGTCGATGCGGCCCGCAATCGTCTACTGCGGGACCCGGCGCGACGTCGAGGAGGTGACCGAGCTGCTGCGGTCTGAGCGCCTGCTCGCGGTCGGATACCACGCCGGCATGGCCCCCGACGAGCGGGCCTCGGCTCAGCACCGCTTCATGACTACAGACGCCGAGATCGTCGTCGCGACCAACGCGTTCGGAATGGGCGTTGACAAGGCCGACGTTCGCGCCGTGATCCACTGGGCGATACCGACGAGCGTCGAGGCCTACTACCAGGAGGTCGGCCGCGCGGGCCGCGACGGTGCGCCCGCCCGCGCGATCCTGCTGTCGAGCCGTTCCGACCTCGGCCGGCTGATCAACTTCATCAAGCGCGACGCGATCGAGCCGAGCGACGTGCTCTCCTTCGTCAGCCGGCTCGAGACGCGCGGCGCCCGCGAGACGATCGAGCTCGACCCATTATCCGACGACCGCGACCGGATCTGCCTCGGAGTCGCCGAGCGCGCCGGCTACTGTCGACTGGCGCCCGCTCGCGGCGGCCGTCTGGCCGTGACGTTGACCGGCGCCGGCTCGACCGACCGGCTCACCGTTATCTGCCGCGAGGCCCGCGACCGAGCGTGGCGCCACTACCACGCGGTCCAGGCCTTCGCGTGCGCGCCCGAGGGCTGCCGGCGTCGCACCCTGCTCGACCACTTCGGCGACCACCGCCCAGGCGCACCGACTGGCCGCTGCTGCGACGTGTGCGACCCCGACACGATTGGTCTCCCGGACCCAGCGACGCTCACTCCGGTGAGGCGGTCCCAACGCCGGCGGGACGCCGCGGCGGATAGTTCGGTTCCCGAAACGCCGGCGCTGCGGCCAGCCGATGAGGCGCTGTTCGCCGCGCTGCGTGAGTGGCGTCTGCGCGCGGCGGACGGCAAGCCCGCGTTCACCGTCGCCCACGACCGCACCCTCACCGCGATTGCAGCCGCTCGCCCGAACTCGCTCGACTCGCTCGCACGGATCAGAGGCATCGGCCCCGCGTTCATCGAGCGATACGGCGCCGACGTTCTCGCGCTGCTCGCCACCAGCGCGACGGGGGACGCTCCTTAGACCCCAAGACCCCCGATCTCTCGGAGGTCTCGATTTGCAGTTCTCTCGTCTGCGTGCGGACGTCCGAGCTGGAACGAGTCTCCGGACCGATGCACGGCCCGAGGGTTAGATCAGGAAAACCGATACGGAGGTTGAGCATGCTTCTGGCTCTTGCGGTGATTCTTCTGGTCCTCGCTGTGGTTGGCGGAATCGCCGTTCACCCGCTCCTGTTCCTGATCGCGGTCTTGGCCGTCGTGGCCCTGGTCGCCGGACGCAGGTAACTGCCAGCACCCGCGGCCGGCCCGTCGCGCACGGGCCGACCGTCGGGCAGGCAACTTCGCCAATCAGGTCATCGCGGCGACCAGGCGGTGATGGCGTAACTCGGCCGGCGGAGCGCCGTGCAAGATCCAGACGCCATCCTCGCGGCGGCTGACCGCGCCGGAACGCGCCAGCGCGCCCATCGCGGTGGTCACCGAGGGGCGGTGTGCCCCGACCAGATCCGCCAGTCGCTGATGCGACAGCGGCAACGGCAGGATGATCCCCTCCGGTCCAACCCGTCCCCATCGCTCGGCCAGGTGCCACAAGGTCAGTTGCAGGCGGTCGTCGACCCGTTGGTGGTGGGCGATCGCCAAGGCCACGGCCAGGGAATGCGCCCGGCGAGTGCCTCGGGCAAAGAGTTCAACACCCAGTTGCGGCCAGGGAGCCATGCGCGTCACAAGCCCGTGATCGAGCACGGCCATCTGGGTCGGCTCCAGCACCGTCCAGCCCACCTCCGCGTGGACATGGGATCCGTCCGGATCCCAGCGCCACGGACGTAGAACATCGCCCTCGCCCAGCAGCTCGACGCACTGGCGGCCGAGTACGTGCACCTCGCGCGAGAGCAGTCCCTCGATGATCAGGAAGCCGCGATGGTGGATGTCCGGCTCGGCTGCGCCGCCAGCGTCCCACTCACCTACCGACAGGTGGCGTACGCGGGTCAGCGCCTCACGTCGGGCGCGCTCCCGCTCGTGCTCGTCGAGAAGGCTGGCCAGATCCTCGTCGGCATCGACGATGCTTATGAGATTGGTCAGCGAACCCACGGGAAAGGCGAGGGTAGCGTCCATTCGTTCGCCCTCGCTACATCCCGCGGATGGACGGCCCCGGGGACGTCAGATTGGCTACGTCTGCATGAGAACGCGTCCGCTCGCCGCTTCGCCCGATCGAGCCTAAGCTCGCTCGGCTCTGCCATATGCCGCCACGAAGGCGAAGCGTGCAATGGAGCCTGTGTTGATTCTCTCCCAGCACTCGAGCTTGGACACCCCTCTCAGAATCGAGACCGTCGGGCGCGACGGCTCGCTCGTGCTCGTCGTGGAAGGCGAACTCGACATCGCCACCTCCCCGTTGCTCGACGAGGCGCTGGCACGGGCGCGACGCACGAACGCGGCGAGCATCGTCGTCGACCTCCTCGCGGTCAGCTTCATCGACTCCACGGCCCTGCACGTCCTGATCAAGCATGCCCACCCGGAAGACGGCCGAGCCCGAGTCCGCCTGACCAAGGGCTCGCCCCAGACACAGCGGGTGTTCGAGCTGAGCGGCGTCATGCACCACCTCCCGTTCGTCTCAGAGTGACCGCGGTGGCGCTGGGAGCCCCGGCGATCGGTGGCGATCCACCCCTTAGACGCGAAACCCCCGATCTCTCGGGGTTCCCGATTTCCAGCTCTTTCTTCGGTAGCGGTGGCGGGATTCGAACCCGCGACCTTCGGGTTATGAGTAGCCCGGTTTGGGTCGTTCGGGTGGTTCGAACTGATGCCCGCGAATCGGGTTGAATGCAGGGGTTTCTGGAGCCGGATAGCCCTCTCATCACGCCGACTACCGGCTCGTTCGGTCCGATTCGTTTGACGCCACGTTTGACAAATCGCCCCGTTGGCGAGGACCCAAGTTGGGGAGCCGAGGCACCAAAGATCGGCGAGCAGGCGTCCGACGATCGCTCCCGGCACCCAATCGGAGCCGGCTCCTCATCACGTCGGGCACGGCCGGTACCGTAGCCTTGTGAGCACTACCGCCGATGACGTGCCGTTCGCTGCCGCACGCCCCCTGGCAGCGCACCATCCCATCGGAATCTCGACAGGCGTGTTCGCCTCAGGGAGGGGCGATTGGCCCGGGCTGGTCGCGGACGCGTGTCGAATCTCGACCTTCGCCGTCGAACTCTCCGCGCTCTCCGGTCATGAGCTTCCGGGACTGCTCGCGTATTTGCGGGCCAACCCTCGGATGCCGTTTCGTTATGTGGCCGTCCACGCACCGGCCAAGAACCGCGCACCGGATGAGGACGCAACCATTGGGATGCTTGCTGGGCTACCTCTTTGGGTGAGGTCGGTCGTGGCTCACCCGGACACGCTCTTGGACGTCGGCCGGTACGGCGCTCTCGGTAGCAGGCTCGTCCTGGAGAACATGGACGACCGTAAGTTGACCGGGCGCGTCGCTGAGGAGATGGAGAAATTCTTTGAGGACTTGCCCGACGCAGGCTTCTGTCTCGACGTGGCGCACGTTCGCGCAGTCGACCCGACGATGGACGCAGCGCACGAGTTGCTTGATCGTTTCCGTGCACGCCTGCGACACGTGCATCTCAGCTCGCTCGACGACGGGCATCATGTGCCGCTTACCAAGGACGACGAGAGGCTGTTCGCCGAGGTCTTGAACCGGTGCCGCGACGTGCCGTGGATTCTCGAGGCGCTGCCACCTGACCGCTGGGCGGCGCAGATGAAGACCACGGTGTTCGCCGTGCCTGGCGCAGCGGCAGCCAGCGAACACGTGTGAGCGCTGAGCGGGGCGTCTCTGGACTTGAGGCGGCGACCCGCCAGCCTTTCCCTCACATCATGGCCGCGCGGGCCGAGACAGACCGTCGCCTGCGCGAGCGCCGCGAGAGATTCGAGTCGGTCGAGGTCGATGACTACGCGACCGTTGTCCTAACTGGGTCGTGGGGCCGCCACGAGATCACTAGCGAGAGTGATGATGACTTCATGGTCGTATTCGAGGGGTCTATGCGAGACGGTGCGCGACCGTCGGTCGACCAGGTTGCTCGAATTCTCGGCGGCCGCCCGCCCGGCGTTGAAGAGATTTTCGGCGAGCCGGTCGCGCTCGAGGATCTCCGCGAGAAGATCGGGCGGGATGAGGACACGAACGCGAATCTCACGCGCCGGATGCTGTTTATTCTCGAGTCGGTGGCGGTCTGCGGCGCGGACGTCCACGCGCGAGCACGAACGTCGCTGATCGACGGCTACCTTTCCGCCAATGTGAAGGACTACAGGCCTCCTCGGTTCCTCCTCAATGACCTCGTTCGCTACTGGCGAACAATCGCGGTTGATTTCGAGAGCAAGATGCGGGCTCGTAAGGGCGAAGGCTGGGGTCTGCGCAACGCCAAGCTTCGCCTGTCCCGCAAGGCCCTGTTCGCAGGCGGACTCCTGCCCGTACTCGGCTGCTACCGCTATCCCGCCTCAGACATGCTCGACTACCTGGACGAGCGGATGTCGGTCCCTCCACTCGACCGGATCACGGATGCCTTCCTCGATCACGGCGCTCCCGACCCGGGCGTTCGCGCGCTGAACGCGTATGACGAATTCCTCGCCATCCTCGATGACAGCGACCAGCGCAAGCAGCTGAGCGCGCTCGGTGTGGAGGAAGCGCGCGACTCGCAGCTGTTCACGCGGATCGCGGAGCTGGGCAAGGAGTTCGAAGCGGGCCTCCTCACGCTGCTGTTCGACGATCCCGAGCTTCACCGTTGGGTGCGTGACTACCTCATCTTCTGAGCGAACCTGGCCAGACCGGGACGATATTCAGAATGGCAGTACGGCCTTCGACCTCGAGACCGAGATCGAAGCGGCCCGGCACGAGCTCGCCGAGCTTGATCGTCAACGGGAGGTCGCCGCGGCACGCTTGGCCGAGTTGGACCGCCTTCGGAGCTCACGCATCGCGAACGGTGCAGATAGCAATAGCTGGACGCCCGCGTCCAAACTCCATCTCTTTCGCGATTTGTTTCGTGGCCGCGAGGACGTCTTCGCCGTCCGCTGGGAGAACCACAGCCGCAGTCGATCTGGCTACTCACCGCGGTGCGCGAACGAGTGGCAACGCGGAGTCTGCGGCAAGCCCAAGGTGCGCTGCGGCGAATGCGGCAACGCCGCATTCATCACGCTCGACGACCGTCAGCTCCTGGCGCATCTTCAGGGACACGAGGTGATCGGGATCTATCCGTTGCTTCCCGACGACCGTTGCTGGCTGCTCGCGATCGATCTTGACCGCGGCTCATGGCGCGCCGACGTGCAAGCGCTAACTCGGACATCTCGCTCGCACGGCCTCCAACCCGCAATCGAGCGCTCCAGATCCGGCAACGGCGCCCATGTCTGGTTCTTCTTCACCGACCCGGTCCCGGCCGCCGAAGCGCGACGGCTTGGCTTCACCATCCTCACGGCCACCATGGCTCTGGGTGCGGCGCTCGGCATCGACTCCTACGACCGCCTTTTCCCAAGCCAGGACGTCCTTCCGAGTGGCGGGTTCGGAAACCTCATCGCGCTACCCCTGCAACGCGCCGCCCGTAACGCTGGCAACACCGAATTTCTCGATGAGAGGCTCGAGCCACATCGCGATCAGTGGTCCTACCTCGCGTCGCTCCCGAAGATCACGCCGGACCGTCTCACCGAGCTGATCGCCGGCGGCGACGAGGACAGAGCCCTCGCTGTACGCCCGGCCGCGGATCGCAGCGACCCGCCATGGCGAACGCCGCGCGCCCTGCGAGAGCGACTCAGCGAGACTCGACTGCCCGAGTCGATCGACGCCACGTTGGCGGATCGCGTCTACATCGATCGTTCGAAGCTTCCTGCGACACTCGCTCACGCGATAAGACGACTTGCGACGTTCTCCAACCCGATGTTCGCCGAGCTCCAGCGGATGCGGCTGTCGGTCGCGCGCACGCCTCGCGTAATCGGGTGCTTCGAAAATCTTGATGGCTACTTGGCTCTCCCCCGTGGCTGCTTAGCAGACGTCGCCTCCCTCGTGGGGGAGCTCGGCGTCCAGCTCAACCTAAGCGACGAACGTGTCGCGGGCGAGACGGTCGAGCTCGAATTTTCCGGTGAGCTCGACGACTCGCAGCGCTCCGCTGCCCGCGCGCTCCTTCAGCACGACGTCGGGGTCCTGTGCGCGCCTCCTGGCTGGGGCAAGACCGTGCTTGCAACACACCTGATTGCTCGCCGCGGGTGCTCAACGCTTGTCCTCGTCCACCGCAAACCCCTCGTCGAACAGTGGACCGCACGGCTGTGCGAGTTCCTGGACATTATGCCCAAGTCCATCGGGAGGCTCGGCGCTGGCCGACGCCGACTGACCCAACGAATCGATATCGCGATGATCCAGACACTCGCGCGCCGCGATGATCTACAGGACCTCGTCCGCGGCTACGGACACGTTGTGGTCGACGAATGCCATCACGTGCCGGCCGTTCAGGTCGAACGCGTGCTCTCGGCCATCCCAGCCCGATTCGTCACGGGCCTGACGGCGACACCGTACCGGCGTGATGGTCATCAACCGATCATCACGATGCAATGCGGTCCCGTCCGGCACATCATCAGCGGACCCAAGGCCAGCACGGGAGAGGCTTTGGGGCGGCGTGTGTTTCGCAGGGACACGAGGTTCGACCCGAGCATCCTCCCCAGCCAGCCATCGATTCAAGAGATCTACGGCGCACTAGCAACCGACATCGACCGCCTGGAGTTCGTCCTCGCTGACATTCGAGAGCTCGTCCGTGAAGACCGCGCTCTCGTCGTCCTAACCGAACGCCGCGAGCACCTCGACCGCATAGCCAACTCCATCCGAGACGAGATACCCAATGTCGTCGTTCTCCACGGCGGGGTCAAGCCCAAGGCCAGACATGCCGCCATGACCCAACTCGCCGAGCAGCCAGACAACGAGCCGCGGCTCATACTCGCGACCGGCCGGTACCTCGGGGAAGGGTTCGACGATCCGCGGCTCGACACCCTCCTGCTGACGATGCCGATCGCGTGGAAGGGAACGGTTGTCCAGTACGCCGGCCGTCTCCACCGCGCCCACGCCGCCAAGCGAGACATCCGAATCTACGACTACGTCGACTCCGAGGTCCCGGTGCTCCGGCGCATGTACGCGAAGCGCCTCCGCACGTACAGAGAGATGGGCTACGCCTGCGACGGGTCGGCGCAAGAACTCAGTCTCGTAAGTGGCTGAGCGTGTTCCTCGAGGGATCCGCTCGCTCGCCGCACCCTTCGTGGCTCGCTCGAACACGCCATCTTCGGGTTTCGGCCCGAAGACTGCCGGGTCATGAGCCCGAGGATCATCGTTCGTGTACGTCCGTGCTGATCACCGGCAAGGCCGCCCAGTCCATGCCACACCCGCAGCCGCTGGCGGGGGGTGTGGGATCGTGCGGCTGGATTCATGAGACATCCGCTTGACGAGCTTGCACATGACCGATGTCTCCGCGCGACCGAGTCGCCTGTCCGGGGTGGCCCGGAGCGCCGCCGTCCACCTCGTGCTGAGGCGTTCTTCAGGGCGCGATCGGAGCTTCTGTTCGGCAGACGCGAGCCTTGGCGGACGCAGCTGACAGGGCATCCGCCAATCCGGGAACATGCGTCCCTCGAGCCGGAACCCCACGTGACGCCCACGTCGCCATCAAACCGGCCTTAGCAATCGGCGACGGCGGCGTGACCTCCGCCGTCCCAGTCAGGGCCAGACGAGCTGCGCGGCCAGCTCCTCGCTGCTTACTCCAAGCAGACGACTCCGCTCGAGGGGACTGTAATCCCCATCGGGCTCCAGGCCGAGCAAATGGATCTGCCGTTCGGCAGGGGCCACGATCATCACCTCGTCAACTTGGTGGCCGGAGTAGAACGGAAGCTTCTGCCAGGTGTCGTCGCGCGGTGACACGATCTCGACGATCAACGCGGCAGTGCGGTTCCATTGCGCCGCGTATCCCGGACGCAGGACAGCGAGATCTGGGACGCGATAGTCGTCCTCGGTGCCAATCCCGACCGTGCCGACGACGACCAGGTCGAGCGCGGACGCGTGCGGATCCAGGAGTACGTGCAGCCCGTGGGCCAAACGCTCGTGCTCGACGCTAGGCGGCGGGATCACGTGGAGAACCCCCTCCCACACCTCGTCGCGGCGGTCGGCTCCGCTTCGTCGTCGCTCTTCAAGCAACTGCTCGACCCAAGCGGGCTGGGGGTCCAACACAAGCGTAGGCATGTCGGAAAGGCTACCGCCGCCACGATTGCCCTGTTCAGCTTTGGCGGTTGCCCTGCCCCTGCGTGCCATCGCCGTCGAGCGCCCGCTCAAGCTGGCTCCAGCGCTCCACCGACACAACGACTGCCCGCACCCGGTTGCGCTGAGTTAGAACGAGTTTCTCGACTTCGCCCTCGTCGAGCTCAGCGAGCAGGGAGCCAAAGTCGCGCATCGCCTCGCGGACGGTGCGCAGCTCGTCGGTGCGGATGCGGAGCGAAGGGGCGTCGTCGGCCATGTCGTCGACGACGGTAAACCGGGGCGCGGACAGATGGCGACGAACTGTCGCCAGATTGTCGGCGTTCCGTCCGAGGCTGCTGTCACCGTGTCGCATGCGATGGACCCGATGCAGGACGACGCCTCATTGCTGTACCGACTTGCCCACGGTGAGGGATCCGCGCTCGAGCCGCTGATGGAGGTGTGGGCGACCATCTCCTCGATACGTGCTTCCGGGCGCTCCGCGACGCTGGACACGCTCTCGGCCTGTACGCCGAGGTGTGGGCGACGATTTACGATCAGATCCGGTACGGCACCCAGCCGCTGCCCCGCTCATTCGGACCGTGGGCAGTCGAGATCATCGCCGATCTTCTTGCTATGGCCGCGAGCGAGGGTCGAATCCCCAACCGGGCGCGGCATCGGATGAAGCTCGCGCCGCGCTCGCCGACGATGGCTGATATCGAGCGCATAGACGCGTTGCGTGACCCAACCGCAGTCCGGATGGCCCGGGACGAACTCCCACGAGATTTTTCCGCCGCCGCGGACCGCATGCTCCTGCATATGCCCGGTCCAGCAGTGATCTCCCGGATCCGTCCAAGCGCGGAGCGCCACCGGTGAAGCGGGTGCCGATGTCGCTGCATCGTGCGCTCGCCGAAGCTGCACGCGTGGATCCCGGGACAGCCCCAGATGCCACCCCCATCGCCGACCTGGCGCTCACCGCGCAGCCGGTGCTCACGTACGCCACGGTCGAGAACGCCGAGCGTTACCGGCGCCGATGCGCGTGCTGTGGCTCGAGCACCGCCATTTTGGCTTGCGCCTGCGACCCGAGGAGATCTCCAACCGCGTCCGCGAGCTGTTTGGCCTCGCGCTCACCCCCGACGAGGTGAACAATCACCTCAAGCAACTCCATGATTGGCAGGCCGTCGAGCGCGAGCACGACTCGAGCCTCGCGAGCACTCCAAAGGAATACCGCCGCAGCCGGTTCACATACGACATCACCCCTCCGGCCGGCGCGTCGAGGAGCTGTTGGCCGAACTCGACGAGCTCCGGGGGCGCGGCGGGGCGCTCAGCGGCTCACGCCTACCCGCTCTGCGCGACGCGCTCCTCCGGCTTGGCGACACCCTCGCCGAAGAAGTCCCTTCCGCCAGAACCCTACGCTCGATTTTCGAGCAGATCGCCGGTGAGCTCGAGCAGCTTCACTCCGGCGCGCTGGACTTCATGCGCTCGACCGCGTGGTCGCTCGGGGCGAGCTGGTCGACGACGCCGAGTTCGAGCGGTGCAAGAACGCATTGCTCGAGCACCTGCAGGGCTTCCGTCGCGACCGCAACCGCCACGAGGAGGAGATCGTCGCGGCAATCGCGCGCGTCGATCGGCTCGGAATCGCGCGTCTCTCGGAGCTGATCATCTCCGGCGAGGAGATCCCTGACCTCCCAAACGCACCGGCGACCCGCGTCCGCGCCGAGCGGGCCACTGAGCTTCAGCAGCAGTGGGCGGGAATCCGCAGCTGGTTCATCGGATCCGGACGCACGCGCTCGCCGTGGGATGTCCAGGGTGAGAAGGTGATCCAGGGCGCGCTTGCCGAGGCGAAGCGGCGGATCGAGGAGCGCAAAGGCCGTCCGATCGGCCCGCAGAAGCCCGAGCGGGATGTGAAGCAAGTTGGTGCTCGGCCAGGGTCGCGGTCGTGGCCGGCGGGAGTGGCCTCGGGTCGCGCCGCGCGAGCTCGAGTCACGCCGGGAGCGCGAGGCGGAGCCGATCCCGCGTGACCGGGAGGGTCGTCTGTTCGGGGCGGTCGGTCGCTTGGAGGAGAACCACCGGGTCGA
>Ga0335080_10005801_pt1 | contig 12754 bp, 8 predicted proteins | sample Lox_Sample_34_FD_206720 | JGI IMG/M metagenome (GOLD analysis project Ga0335080, IMG submission 206720) | Soil microbial communities from Loxahatchee National Wildlife Refuge, Florida, United States - Lox_Sample_3.4 | ecosystem: Environmental > Terrestrial > Soil > Wetlands | place: USA: Florida... | reverse complement strand
GAAAGACGGAAGTCACGAGCTCTACGTCGCGGGGCATCTCTACGAGGCCGCCGCCGCCCATTTCACCGCCACGGGGAAGAGGACGCTCCTGGACGTCGCGCTCCGCAACGCGGACCTCGTCTGTGCGACGTTCGGTCCCGGGAAGCGCCAGGAGGTGACGGACCACCAGGAAATCGAGCTGGGGCTCTGCAAGCTCTACCGGGTGACGGGGGACGAGAAGTACCTCCGGACGGCGAAGTGGTTCCTGGACGAGCGGGGGGACGCGAAAGGGCACGCGCTGCTCGGCGAATACGCGCAGGACGACAGGCCGATCGTGGACCAGCCGGGCGCGGAGGGACACGCGGTGCGCGCGGCGTACATGTACGCGGGGATCGCGGACGTCACGGCGCTCACCGGCGACGACAGGCTCGTCCCGGCGCTGGACCGTTTCTGGCGCGACGTGGTCAACAGGAAGCTCTACCTCACGGGGGGCATCGGGGCAACGGGGAGAAACGAGGGCTTCAGCGCGGCCTACGCTCTCCCCAATTTCTCGGCCTACTGCGAGACGTGCGCCTCCATCGCGCTCGCGCTCTGGAGCCACCGGATGTTCCTCCTGAAGGGGGACGCGCAGTATATCGACGTCCTCGAGCGGGTGATGTACAACGCCATACTCTCGGGCGTGTCGATGAGCGGGGACTCGTTTTTCTACCCCAACCCTCTCGGCTCGTTCCACGGCGCGGAGCGCGCCCCGTGGTTCGCCTGTGCCTGCTGTCCCCCGAACGTCATCCGGTTCATCGCCGGGGCGGGGGGGTACGTGTACGCCGTGCGGGAGGGGGACATCTACGTGAACCTCTTCGCCGCCGGCCGCGCGCTCGTCTCGCGATCGGCGGGCGACGTGACGATCACGCAGGAGACGCGCTACCCGTGGGAGGGGACGGTGCATATACGCGTCGAGCCCGCGAAGGCGGGGGAGTTCGCCCTCTGCGTGCGCATCCCGGGATGGGCGACAGGGACCCCCGTGCCGGGGACGCTCTACAGCACGGCGGACACGGCGCGGGGCAGCGTCACATTCGACGTGAACGGCGCCGCGGTGACCCCCCCTGTGCACCTCGGGTACGCGGTGCTGCGGCGCTCGTGGGGAAAGGGGGATGAGGTCACCGTCCGTTTCCCGATGGACGTCCACCGCATCGTCGCCGGCGACAGCGTCGAGGAGGACCGGGGGAAGGTGGCGCTCGAGCGGGGACCCCTCGTTTACTGCCTCGAGGGAGCGGATGCGCCCGACGGGCACGTGACGGACGTGGTGATCCCGGACTCATCGTCGATAGGCGCCGAGTTTCTCCCCGATCTGCTCGGGGGTGTGACTGTGCTCCGCGGCCGGGGGTTCACCGCGATGCGGACGCTCGCCGGGGACGTCGTTGCGGGGGAGGGGCGTCAGTTCACGGCGATCCCCTACTACGCGTGGGCGCACAGGGGAAAATGCGAGATGACGGTCTGGGTGGGGCGCACAGTACAGGCAGCGATCCCGTTTCCCGCCCCCACGCTCGCCTGGCGGAGCAGGGTGAGCGCCTCGCACGACATACAGGCCGAGGCCGTCCACGACCAGCTCCTGCCGAAGAATGCCTCGGACCAGTCCGTTCCGTACGCACACTGGTGGCCGAAGAAGGGAACGAGCGAATGGGTCCAGTACGACTTCCCGGCCCCCGAGACGGTCTCACGGTGCGAAGTGTACTGGTACGACGATACCGGCGACGGGGAGTGCCGCGTGCCGAAGGCCTGGCGGATCCTCTATAAAGAAGGAACCGGCTGGAAGCCCGCGGCCGAGGGGACACCCTCCCCCGCGGAGAAGGACATCCCGACATCCGTCGCATTTACGCCCGTGCACACGTCGTCGCTCCGGCTTGAAATGGATTTCCGGGAAGGCTTCTCCGCCGGCATATTCGAATGGAAGGTGGAATGACATGAACGATCCGTCTCTCTCGCACTTCGCGGCACTCACTGCGGCGCTCATGCTGCTGGCCATGCCGGGCGCGTCGGCGGGTCAGAAGCCGGCGCCGGGCGCGTCGGCGAATGAAAAGCCGTTGCCCTGGCGCATTCCCCGGGAGGCGCACATGGTGACGTCATGGGGAAGAAAGGTGACGCCCGAGAACGCCCACAGGGAGTACCCGCGCCCCCAGCTCGTGCGCAGGGACTGGATGAACCTGAACGGCCTCTGGCAGTACTCCGGGGCTGGCGCGGGAGAGGCACCGCCCATCGGGCGCCAGCTCCCGGGGAGTATACTCGTTCCCTTCCCCGTTGAGTCCGCGCTGAGCGGCGTCATGAAGAGCGCCGAACGCCTCTGGTACCGGCGGACGTTCGAGATCCCGCAGTCGTGGGGAGGGAGACGGCTCATGCTCCGGTTCGGCGCGGTGGACTGGGAGGCGGCCGTCTACGTGAACGGCAGGATGGTTGGGACGCACAGGGGGGGATACGATCCCTTTGCGTTCGACATCACCGGCGCGCTCAAGCGGGGGGGCCCGCAGGAACTCGTGGTGGGGGTCTTTGACCCCACGGACAACGGCGATCAGCCCCGCGGGAAGCAGGTGCTCAAACCCGGCGGGATCATGTATACCGCCACGACGGGCATCTGGCAGACTGTCTGGCTCGAGCCCGTTCCCACCTCGCACATCCGCGACCTCGTGATCACGCCCGACCCCGACCACTCCACAGTCGGCGTGAACGTCCTCTGCGCCGGGACGCTCCCCGGCGACATCGTGCGCGTCTCCGTCCGATCGGGAAGCTCCGTCGTGGCCGCGTCGACCGGGAAACCCGACAGCACGCTCGCCGTTGCGATCCCCGCAGGGCACCTCTGGTCGCCCGCTGATCCGTTCCTGTACGATATCGATATCCGTCTCGAGCGGGGCGGAATGCCCGTGGACGAGGCGGGGAGCTATTTCGGCATGCGGAGCGTCAGGCTCGGCACCGACGCTGCGGGAAAAATGCGCATACTCCTCAACGGGGAGTTCCGCATGGAGGTGGGCCCGCTCGACCAGGGCTTCTGGCCCGACGGGCTCTACACGCCCCCCTCGGACGAGGCCATGAAGAGCGACATCGAGCAGATGAAAGCGCTCGGGTTCACGATGGCCCGCAAGCACGTGAAGGTGGAGCCGGACCGCTGGTATTACTGGGCGGACCGGCTCGGCCTGCTCGTGTGGCAGGATATGCCGAGCGGCAACAACAGGACGCCGGAATCACGCGTCCAGTTCGAGACAGAGCTTGACCGGATGGTGGAGGCGCACAGGAACCATCCCTCGATCATCATGTGGGTAGTGTTCAACGAAGGGTGGGGAGAGTACGACGCCGCGCGGCTCGCCGGCCACGTGAAGCAGCTCGACCCGACGCGTCTCGTCAACGACGCGAGCGGCTGGGACGACGTCCACGCGGGGGACGTGCATGACATACATTCATACCCGAAACCGAAGTCGCCCGCCGCGGAGAGCGGCCGCGCGATCGTGCTCGGCGAATTCGGCGGACTGGGGCTCGCCATCCCGGGCCACACATGGAAGAAGGAGCACTGGGGCTACCAGGGAATGGAAAGCCGCGTGGAGCTCACCTCGAAGTACGAGTCGTTCATGCGGACGGTTTACCAGATGAAAGACGACTCCGGGCTCTCGGCCGCCGTCTACACGCAGCTCACGGACGTGGAGGTGGAGTGCAACGGACTCCTCACGTATGACCGGGCCGTCGTGAAACCCGAACCCGGCCGGATCGCGGCCGTCAACCAGGGAGACTTCTCCAGGGTCCCCCCGCCCCCGGTCGTGTTCGTCGTCGTTCCCACGTCCGAGCTGAACGGACAGGAATGGCGCTATACGCTCGAGAAGCCCCCGGCGGACTGGTTCTCCCCCGCGTTCGACTACGCGGAGTGGAAGACAGGTATCGGGGGATTCGGCACGGAGGGGACACCCGGGGCCGTCGTGCGCACGCAGTGGAAGACGCCCGACATCTGGCTGAGGCGCGACGTATCGATCCCGCGGGGCGAGCTTGCCGGCCTCAACGTCCGCATTCACCATGATGAGGACGCGGAGCTGTACATCAACGGGACGCTCGCGGGGAGCTACGCCGGGTACACAAGCGATTATGAGGACGTCCGGCTGAGCCGCGAAGCGGCGGATCTCCTGAAGCCCGGCCGGAACACGATCGCGCTCCACTGCCGCCAGACGAAGGGGGGGCAGTACATCGACTGCGGCCTGGAGACGCTCACGCAGAGCGCCTCAGGCGGCAGGCACTAGAGCCCGACGGGCACCCGTTTCCGTTCCGGGGCGCCGGGAGTTCACGGCAATTCACGGGGAGCGCATGATGAACGGGGACGAGATCAGGAACATCAGCGTGGTCGGGGCCGGGCTCATGGGGCACGGGATCGCGCAGGAGTTTCTGCTGGCGGGCTACGAGGTGCACCTGCATGACGTCACCGGGGAACAGCTCGCCCGCGCCCGCGAGAACATCGGGAAGAATCTCCTGATGCTCACGGACATCGGGCTCCTGGCGCCCGGCGCGGCGGAGATCCCGCCCGGACGGCTCAGGACAACCACCGACCTCGGGGAGGCGGTCACGGGGGCGGATCTCGTGATCGAGGCCGCGTTCGAGGACCTGGACCTGAAGAGGGAACTCTTCCGTTCGATCGACGGGCTGGCGCCGGACCACGCCATACTGGCGAGCAACTCCTCCTCATTCATGCCGGGCCTGATGGCGTCGGCGACGCGCAGACCCGGGAAAGTCCTGGTCGCCCACTACTTCAATCCTCCGTACCTCCTTCCGCTCGTCGAGCTCGTCAGGCACGAGACCACGTCGGATGAGACCGTGAACACCGTCTTCGCTCTCCTGAAGAAGCTGGGGAAGACCCCGGTCATCGTCCGGAAGGAAGCCCCCGGTTTCGTCGGCAACAGGCTCCAGGCGGCGCTCTTCCGGGAGGCGCTCTCGATCGTGGAACAGGGCATCGCCACACCTGCGGACGTGGACACGGTGATCAGGAACGGGTTCGGGAGGCGGCTGGGGGCGGCCGGGGTGTTCGAGGTCTGGGAGATCGCAGGGTGGGACCTCGTACTGGCGATCTGTGAAAACCTCTTTCCGACGCTGGAGTCGAGGACCACGCCCGCCCCGACGCTGAAGGAGATGGTCGCGCGGGGAGAGCTGGGCGTGAAAACGGGACGGGGGTTCTACACCTGGACTCCTGAATCCGTGAGCGCGCTGAAGACGCGGATCGCCGGGACGCTTGCCGAGATCGCGCGCGCGCGCCGGCGCGGCTAGGCCCTCATCTTCTTCAGGCTGCGGCAGGCCTGGATGCAGCAGTCCTGTGTGCGTCCGCCCAGTATGCCCAGATGACGAAGAGCCAGGCGGCATTGGCGACGATCCCGATCGATCGCGCATCCGGAGGCGGCGGCCCGGCGATGTTGCCGCAGTAAATCGCCGTGATCACGACGAGGAGCGACCAGATCGCCCACGTCCCGATTCTGTCCTTCTTCCGCGTCGCGTTCAGGTACACGGCGGCGCCCGCCAAGAACAATCCTCCTTCAACGATCACGGTCCCCCAGACCGAATTCCAGAGCCCCAGCCCGGCATACGGCCCCCCCGCGAACCAGAGCGGGAGATCCGGCCTGTGCGTCAGGAAATCGAGTATCCAGTGGCTGAAGACGCACCCCCCGACGATGAGAGCCCCCCTCGTTTCGCGCCGGATGAGCTGGTAGAGTCCCCCCAGGACGAGTGACCAGAGCGCGGCACCCGCGAGACTGTGGGATACGGGATAGTCGGTGAACTCGAGGCGCAGGAACGGGCTTTCCGCCTGGACGGGCTGCACGTGCTCGACCCCGGCCAGCAGGAGGAGGGGCCAGAGGAGATCGACGAACTGGGCCGCCATGAAGAGCGTGCCGAGCGACGTACGGGGGGCGGCTTTTTTCGCCGCCAGAGCGACAGCGTAATGTCCGATGAACATTGTTCCTCCCGGGTGACGTGGACGAAGCTCAACCGAACTGCTTGTAGAACATGACGAGCGAAATCACGAGCCCGATCAGCGTGATAATCGAGCGGACACGGGCCTGCGGAATCTTCTGGGCGACGTGCGCGCCCAGGTACCCCCCCGCGATCGTTCCCACGGCCATGATGAGCGCGCTCGGCCAGTTGACCAGTCCGCTGTAGATGAAGTACGCCGCGGCGACGACGTTGATCAGGAACCCGAGCCGCACCTTGAGTGCGTTCATGGCATGCACGTCCTCGAAGCCGAGCATGCCGAGCGAGGCAAGCATCAGTATGCCGATCCCCGCGCCGAAGTATCCGCCGTAGACCGCCACGCCGAGCTGGTAGACGGCCGCGCCCGCCACCATCCGCCGCGGCGGGTCGGCCCCGTGCATGGCCGCCAGGCGCGCGCCGAAGTACCTGTTGAACCAGGCGTTCGCCATGAAGAGCACCGTGGCAAAGAGAATAAGGAAGGGGACGAGCGTGTCGAACATGTGCGACGGCGTCCGCACAAGGAGTATCCCCCCGGCAAGCCCGCCGGCGAGGCTCACGGGAGCGAACACGCGGAGCCACCGTGCGACGGAGCGGGCCGGCTGCCGGTAGCTGTACGCGCTGCTGAGCGCGGCGGGAAGAAGTGCGATCGTGCTTGTCGCATTCGCCGTGATCGAAGGGAGGCCCGCGAGTATGAGCGTGGGGAACGTGACGAGCGTCCCCCCGCCGGCGACGGCGTTCATCATTCCCGCCAGGCATCCGGCGAGCACAAAGGCGATCGCGTGGACGATATCAGGCATCCGGTGGGCTCTCCTCGACCGGCAGCGAAAAGAGCGCAACGGCAAGAACAATGGCGACGGGCACGACCGGAACGGAGTACCTGGCCCACCCCACGATCAGCATATGAACGATAACGAAGTAGCCCAGGAGCAGGCCCGGGATGCGCCCGCGCGGCCCCCGCCGCCAGAGGCGCCTTGCCCCGAGCGCGGCGCAGATCATGAGAGGAAATTCCACGGCTGCAAGGAAGAGCGACTTCGCGGTCGATTCGCTCAAGTAGCAGAACGTGATCGCGTTGACCGCCGTGCGCCAGAGCGCAAAGAGGGGATGCGAAAGACTGTACGCCACAGATGCCCGCCCGAGTATCCGGTCGCCCGCCGGAGAACCGGGTTCCTCGCCCGATGGGGCGAGTATGGAATCGATGCTCGCTTTCCCCTTCGACCAGATCTCGAGCGTCGAGAAGGGCATGGAGGACCAGTTCTCCGCGATCGCATCCCCCTGCACGCGGTTCAGCCCGAACGAGGTGTGCACGGGGATGAGCCTCCCCCCCGCCTCATAATTCCTGACCGTCCACGGGATGACGACGAGGAGCGCCGTCCCGAGAAGCGCCGCGGCCGCCGGGAGGAGCCTCCGTTCCTTTCGCAGGCCGAGCCCGAGTGCTGCGACGGCCGCAAAGGGGAGAATCACAGACTTGGCGAGCGCGGTGATCCCTATGACGGCACCCGCCCATGCCGCGCGCGGCGCCGCGGGCCGGTCCTCCAGCGACATGAGCATGAAGACCGTGAGCGTGACCAGGAACGTGTGCGTCGTCTCGATCCAGACGCGGGGCGTGTACCAGATGAGCATCGGGTGGAGGCCGGCCAGGCACTGCGCGGCGATGGCGCCCCGCCTGGAAACAAGCCTCCCGGCGATGAGGAAAACCAGGAAACAGGTTCCGCCGTGCAGGAGCGACTGGAATACCTGCACGGGCACAAACGACCGGCTCCCGGAAACGAGCATCATCGCCGCCACGAGGGCCGGGTAGAGCGGCCCCCTGTCGAATGCGGGCACAAGCCGGCCGTGCGCCGTGTACACAAACCCGAGCCCCGAGGAGAGGTTTGATGAGAGGTCGCCGAGCCTGTCGGGGTCGATGTTCGCGGCGAGCGGTTCCCTGAGCGCCGGGTAAATCTCCAGCGAGAAGAACATCGCGATGATCGCCGCGCACGCGGCGATCAGGAGGGGGAGCGCGATCGGTCGCTTCACCGGGTCGGGCATGTGCGCCGGGAAATGTGCGCGGGCGTCGTCATCGGGAGGCCGGCTCCCACGTCAGGAGGGCCTGGACAACGCGCGAGCCTTTGCCGCCGCTCACCCCTTCGACATAGTCCGTGCCGGGGAGCGCGGGAACCTCGCCCCGCGAGAGCGCGACCGTGTCGCCGAGCGCGGTCTCACCCACGTAATTGACCTGGAGCGCGCGAAGGACGTGCGCCTTCAGGAACGCGGCGTCGTAACAGTCGAACACCCACGCGAGGTAGCGGGCATTGTTCACGTGCTGGTTGACGTCGATTTCGCTCTGGTATACACGGCGCTCGTACACGGACCCGAGCGACGGGGGAGGGATGATCTTCCTCATCGGCTCATCGAGCGCGCGTCCCCTGTTGTTCTGCGGGAGGGGGACGGGAAGCACGTCGGCGCCATGGGGCCGGAACGTGGATGTATCCATGAGGAGCCACCCGGTGGTCGCCTCGATGGCCGTCGCGCCGGAGGCGTCCGTCAGACGGAAGTCGCGCACGAACATGAGCCCGTCTGTCGTTGCATGCCAGGTCTCGATCGTCCCCTGGTCCCCCCACACCGGCGGCCTGTGGACCCGGACCCGCGCGCGTGAGAGAAACCATGTGTAACCCAGCGCCTTGAGCGACTCGTAGCCCAGCGCAAGCGTGACGACGTGGCGCCAGGCGATCTCCTGGAAATAATCGAACAGCGCGTCCATCCGGAGCCGTGACGTGATGTCCGTTTCATAGACGCGAATCGTGTACGGCTCGCTCCAGGAGCCTTCGTTCGTCATCATGACCATGCCTGCTGTGGAGGGCGCGCGTGCGCGCCGGAGGTGAGAACTCATCTACAATCGTGAAATCCGCCGAGAGATTCAAGGATCGGGGAGCGCCGCCCCCCGTGCGGGCACTAAATACTCTCCTGCCGTTGTTCTCATGCAGAAGGAGAGCCCCATGAAGAGGAGAATCGCGCTCGGCGTGGGAGCGGCCGCCATACTCACCGTCGGCGGGTCCGTTCTCTTGCTCGGTAACCATGCCCCCCGCTATACGTTCAGGATTGACAGCGTCACACGGGGCGACGTGGACATGCACGTCAATACCACCGGGACGCTCAACGCCGTGGTCTCCGTGGACGTCGGCACCCAGGTCTCCGGCGTCATCGCGGACCTTTACGCCGATTTCAACTCCGAGGTGAAGAAGGGGGAGGTGATCGCGCGCATCGATACGACGCTCCTGGCGCAGGCAGTGGAAGACGCCCGCGCGGCGCTCGCGGCCGCCCGGGTGAAGGCGGAGAACGACGAACGAGTGTATCAGCGGGAAAAACTCCTGGTCGCTCAGCAGCTTGATTCGCAGGCCCACCTGGACTCGGCCATGACGGCGGCGGAGACCGGGCAACAGGCGGTGATCGAGGCGGGAAGCGCGCTGGACCAGGCGAAAATCAACCTCGCGTACGCGACAATACGGGCCCCGGTGGACGGAACCGTCATCAACCGTGCCGTCAATATCGGGGAGACGGTGGCGGCGAGCATTTCCTCGCCGGTGTTGTACACGATCGCCAACGATCTCACGCGCATGGAGGTCCTGGCCACGGTCGATGAATCCGATATCGGCATGATCAGCGTCGGCCAGAGGGCGACGTTCACCGTCGCGGCCTATCCCGGCAGGACGTTCGCAGGCACCGTCACGCAGATCCGTCTCGCCCCTGTCTCGATACAGAACGTGACCAACTACACGGTCGTCATCGGCGTCAACAACGCGGACTTGAGACTCATGCCCGGGATGACCGCGGACATTGCGGTCGACGTCGGCGACGCCCGGGACGTGCTGCGTGTCGCCAACCTGGCCCTCAGGTTTCGCCCCCCGGCTGAACTTGTCGACTCGGCGGCACTCATGAGAACCCGCGCCGGATTCGCCCGGAGCCGGGGAACGGGAGACGCCGAATCGGTCATGCTGCCCGTGACTCCGGCGGGCGTACCCGGCCGGGCCGGGCGAGCGGAGTACGGGAATTCACGGCATGCGTCGCCCATGCTGGCGCACATCATCCCTCCCCCGAAACAGGAAGCAGTGTACGGGATCACTGACCTCTACCCCGAGTTCGAACGACCGGCATTCGAGCTCCGGCACGACGCAGGACTCGGGAGAGTCTGGATCGAGGAACCGGGGAACATGCTGAGACCGGTCTTCGTGAGGACCGGAGTCTCGGACGGCAGGTTCACGGAGATATCCTCCGACAGCCTGAAGCCCGGGGAAGAGGTTGTCCTCGGGGCGTGGTCCAAATCGTCTGCCGACGCATCGCAGTCCGGCCTGCTGGGGGGCGCCAAAGGGAGGTTCGGCAGGCGTTTTTAGAAATTCATGCTCTTGAGGAACACCCCCCACCGCGGATCGTTCCTCAGATTCCCCAGGAGCGGATCTTCCCTCATGACGATCAATCCCGTGTCGCGCTGGCGGTAGGCGCGTTCAAGCCACGCGAACGCGCGGTCACGTTCCCCCCGGTACGCGTAAACTTCCGCCACCTGGCATGCATATTCTTCCGCGTGCCTCGCGATCAGCAGATCGAGCGCCGAATCAGAGGCGGCGCCGTTGCGCGCCGCGAAGTACGCCAGCGCCAGGCACTGGAGCCGCGTGCCCTCATCTCCCTCCCGTGCGGCCTCTGAAAGTGCCGTATCGCTCAGGCCCCGGAAGAGTGCGAGCTGCGACAGCACCCCGTGGAAGAACTGGCTCCCGGCGTCAAGGTCCAGCGCCCTGCTGCACATGGCGGCGGACTCGTCAAGCCGCCCGAGGTCCAAGAATTCCTCGCCGAGCCGCTGGCACCAACGGAGGTTCATCGGGTCAAGGTCCACGGCCCTCTGGTAGAGTGAGAGCGCGTCCGCCGACCGATCGAGCGCGCGCGCGACAGTCCCGGCACCCATCAGGCTCTCGGAATTCCCCGGGTCGAGTGAGAGCGCAGTCCGGAACTCCGCGTCTGCGCCGGTCCAGTCGTAGTCATGAATCAGCACCCGCCCCATCGCGCTGTGCGCGTCCGGCAGTGTTTCATCCAGGGCGAGCGCCCGGGCGGCCGTCCTGCGCGCCTGTTCGTATCCGTCGTTCGCGTCGACATATCCGAAATTCACCTCGGAGGCGTACACGGTGGAAAGACACGCCCACACCCGCGCGTCGAGCGAGTCCAGGAGCAGCGCCCGTTCCAGGGAGTCGATCGCCCGGTGGAAATTCTCTCTGCCGGGCCGGTCACGCCAGTACTTCGCCTGCAGGAGGAGGCTGTACGCCTCCGGGGAACCGGTGAAGTGCCGTTCAAGCCTCTGCCTGTCCTCGGCCGAAAGCTTCGCCTTCAGGGCCGCCGCGATCTTCTGCGCCACATCGGTCTGAATGGCGAAGACTTTCGTGAATTCCTTGTCGTATGTCTCTCCCCAGATCAGCTCGTCCGTGCCCGCGTCGATCAACTGCGCGGCGATCCGCACCTGGTCTGCCGTGTGGCGGACGCTCCCCTCAAGGACCACCCCCGCGTTAAGCTCCGACGCGATCCGGGGAATCGTTTTCGTCGTCCCTTTGTATTGCATGACGGATGTGCGGGAGATGACTTTCAGGTCTGCGATTTTCGAGAGCTGCGTCAGGATGTCTTCGGTCATGCCGTCGCTGAAATACTCGTCCCGGGGGTCGCCGCTCATGTTGACAAAGGGGAGGACCGCAATAGTCTTGCGGTTGGAAGCGGGAGAGCGAAGTGCGGGAATGATGAGAAAGAGGGCAAGGCCGGCGACGGCCGCAATGCCCGCCGCAATCGGTGCGAGACGGACCGCCCGGCGACGGCGAGCCGCCGACGCAGCGGGTGCGGGCGCGCCGCACGACGCAAGGGCATCCCTGACATCGCCCGCGGACGGGTATCGCTTTGCGGGGTCCTTTTCCAGACACCGGAGAATAATCCGCTCCAGTTCAGGAGGAAGCCCCTCCCTCCTTGCGTGAGGAACGGGAGGGTCACCGTGAAGTATGGAATACATCAGGGCGGCCTCGTGATCTCCCTGGAACGGGAGAGTGTTCGTGGCGAGCTCATAGAGGAGGACGCCGAATGAGAAGATGTCCGATTGCGGAGTAGAATCCTCGCCGCGGAGCTGCTCCGGAGACATGTATCCAGCCGTGCCCACGGCGTCTCCGGACCGGGTCAGGTGCTCTGTCCCCCGCAGCCTGGAAAGTCCGAAATCCGTCACTTTCGCCGAGCCGTCCTCAGCGATCATCACGTTCTCCGCCTTCACATCGCGGTGGATCACGCCGTGGCCGTGGGCGTACGCAAGTGCGTCCGCGATCTGCGTGCCGATCGCAGCGATCTCCGTGACCGGGAGCTGCCGTCTTCCGGACCTGAGGCCCGCGAGTTTCTTCGCGAGTGTCCCCCCGGGAATATACTCGAGAACCAGAAACTCGCTGCTCCCCGACTCCACGACATCGAGAAGCGTTGCGATATGCGGGTGGTTGAGTGAGGATATGGTCTTCGCTTCCTGCCGGAAGCGCGCGATGCGTTCCGGATGGGACGCAAGACCGGGGGGGAGGCACTTGAGCGCGACGAGACGGCCGAGCCTGGTGTCGCGGGCCTTGTACACCACGCCCATGCCTCCTTCGCCGAGCAGTTCAAGTATCTCGTAGTGGGAAACCGACGTGCCGATCATCTGCTCTCTCTCCCCACACTGCGCCCGGGACCGGGCGTCGAAGGAACACCAGAATTGACAGAATATATCCGTACAAATGGCGACAATCAACTGCCGCAATCTCGCCGGTATTGATTTTCCGGTTTCGCA
>Ga0335080_10005798_pt1 | contig 12756 bp, 12 predicted proteins | sample Lox_Sample_34_FD_206720 | JGI IMG/M metagenome (GOLD analysis project Ga0335080, IMG submission 206720) | Soil microbial communities from Loxahatchee National Wildlife Refuge, Florida, United States - Lox_Sample_3.4 | ecosystem: Environmental > Terrestrial > Soil > Wetlands | place: USA... | reverse complement strand
CGCGCGCAACGTGTCCAGCTTCCTGCAACACGTCGTCAAGAACGGCGTCCTGACGCTCGATTTCGAGGACGAAATCATCCGCGAAACGTGTGTCACGCACGCCGGGGAGGTACGGAAAGCGTGATCGCATCCGCCGTGCAAGCCGCCGCGGCTCAGGCCACGGCCAACTCGACCGGGAGCACCGACTATTGGTCGATGCTGTTCGTGTTCGTGCTCGCCACGTTCATCGGGCTGGGCGTGATCCGCCGCGTCTCGCGCCTGCTGTATACGCCCCTCATGTCCTTGACCAACGCGATTTCGGCGATCGCCGTCGTCGGCTCGCTCGTGGTCACCGGGGCCGACTACCCCCGGGTGATTCGCATCCTCGGCGCCGTCGCGCTGTTCGCGTCGATGACGAACATCGTGAGCGGGTTCCTGATCACCGATCGCATGCTGAAGATGTTCAAGAAATGATCTTCTCCGCGATCGGGCAGCTCGCGGCGATCGTCGCCACGTCGTTGTTCATCCTGGCGCTCAACTGGATGAACGATCCCAAGACCGCTCGGCGGGGCGTGATCGCGGGCGTGGCGGGCATGCTGGTCGCGGTGCTTGCTACCTGGGTCCAGCCGCTGATCGTCCATCACGGCTGGATCGTTCTCGCGATCGCCGCGGGATTCGTGGTCGGCGTGCCGCTGTCGCTGGTGCCGCTCACGGCGGTGCCGCAGCGGACGGCCCTGTCGCACGCGTTCGGCGGGCTTGCCGCGGGACTCGTCGGCACCGCGGAATTTTTCCTCGGCCTGGGAGAAGGCGGGGGACAGCTCACGCATTTCCGCACGGCCGCGCTCACGGCGGAAGTGATCCTCGGCTTTCTGACGTTCACCGGCAGCTTGATGGCCACCGGCAAGCTGCAGGAAGTGAAGTGGATTCCGCAGCGACCCGTGACCTATCCGGGACAGAACTTCGTGAATATCGGCGTCCTCGTCATCGCGATCGCGCTGGGCGCCATGGTCACGGCAAACCCGACCGCACCCTGGGCGAGCCAGGCGTTCCTCGCGGTGGCCGCGCTGTCGCTCCTGTTCGGGGTGCTGCTGATCATTCCGATCGGCGGCGCGGACATGCCCACCGTGATCTCGATCCTCAACTCGTACGCGGGACTGTCCGCGGTCGCGATGGGCTTCGCGCTGAACAACAAGCTGCTCGTGACCGCGGGAGCGCTCGACGGCTCGAGCGGGCTGATTCTCTCGATCATCATGTGCCGGGCGATGAACCGCTCATTCGTCAACGTGTTGTTCGGTGCGTTCGGGCAGGTGAAAGTTGGCGCCCAGGCAACCGGGGAGCAGAAATCCTGGAAGCAGGAAACGGTGGAGGGCGCGGCGCAGTTGCTCGAGCAGGCCCGCCTCGTCGTGATCATTCCCGGTTATGGAATGGCAGTGGCGCAGGCCCAGCACAAGGTGCGCGAGCTGTACGACGCGCTCACGAAGCGCGGGATTACCGTGAAGTTCGCGATTCATCCGGTGGCCGGCCGGATGCCGGGACACATGAACGTACTGCTCGCGGAAGCCGATATTCCCTATACCGCACTCGTGGAAATGGACGAGATCAATCCCGAGATGCCGCAAGTCGACGTCGCGCTCGTCCTGGGCGCCAATGACGTCGTGAACCCGGCCGCGCGCTATGCCAAGCAAACCCCGATCTACGGCATGCCGATCATCGACGCCGACAAGGCGCACACCGTGCTCGCCGTCAAGCGCAGCAAAAATCCGGGGTTTGCGGGAATCGACAATGAGCTATACGTCCAAGACAACACCTGGATGCTGTTCGGCGACGCGAAGGCGGTGCTGGGGGAGCTCGTGAAGCAGTTCAGCGCGGGGAGCGGTTTACACTGAGGAGGGGGACCATGACGACCAGCAGAGCAAGTGCGGTGTGGGAAGGGAAGCTCAGGGACGGCAAAGGCAACTTCAAGGCCGGCAGCGGCGCGTTCAGCGGGAATTATTCGTTCAAGACACGGTTCGAGGGCGCGCAGGGAACGAACCCCGAAGAGCTCATCGCCGCGGCGCACGCGGCCTGTTACAGCATGGCGTTGTCGGCGGGCCTCGAGCAGGGTGGCACGCCCGCGACCCGCGTCGAGACCACCGCCGCGTGCACGATCGATAAGGTCGGCGCGGGATTCAAGATCACGACCATGGATTTGACCGTGCGCGCCAAGGTCCCGGGCATCGATGCCGCCACGTTTCAGCAAGCGGCCCAGGCGGCAAAAGACGGTTGCCCCGTTTCAGGCGCGCTCAAGGGGAACGTGCAGGTCAAGCTGGACGCGAAGCTCGAGTAAGACGAGGAAGCGGTGAAGCTCACGCGGCGTGAGGTGATTCTGATCGTCGTCGCCGTCGCTCTCGCCGCGGTGTGCGTTCGACTCGGCATCTGGCAGATATCGCGCTTACACCAGCGCCAGGCGCGGAACGCCGCGCTGCGAGCGGCCTGGTCGCGGCCGCCGCTCGATCTCCCCGCCCCGGTAGCACCGGAATCCATTGCCGGGCGCCGCATACGCGCGCACGGCGCCTACGATTACGCCAATGAGAACTTCTGGCGGCCCCGCAGTCTCGACGACATGCCGGGTGTCGATCTCGTAACGCCGCTGCGGTTGTCGGATGGCACAGCGGTGTTGATCGACCGCGGCTTCGTCGAATCCGCCGACGCATACCATGTCAACGAGGCGGCCTACCGAGAAGGAGATACGGCGACGGTCGACGGACTGGCGTTTCCCGCGCCGAGAGGACGTGGCGATGTAGATCCCCGCGCCCTCGCCGGGTCCGTGCCATACCGCCTGCTGCCCGTAGTCGTGCAGGCGGAGTCACAGCCCGGCGCGGGCCCGGAGTTCAACGCGCCGCGCCGGCTGCCGCCGCCGGAATTGAGCAACGGGCCGCATCTATCGTATACGATTCAGTGGTTCTGCTTCGCGGTGATCATTCTGGTCGGCACTGGAGCGCTGCTTCGAAAAGAGCGTGCGGAGCCACCCGTAGATCGTACGTAGCTTTCTGGTTATATTCGCTGCGCAAGCAAGAACCGCGAGCTGGCATCCTTCCGAAGGACGGTCCCGCTCAGGTGCGGGCCACACATCTGTAGGCTCAACCTTAGGTTCGAAAAACAGAACGACGTCAAAAGAAGACAGACGTCGAGAGAACAACGTCAAGACAGAACCATACCACGGTTCAATCTCGACGGGTTTTTCTTGACGACTTTCTCTTGGCGTCGTCAAGGAGAACCATGCCATTCGCCACACTTGGGCTCGCGCCCGAACTCGTCCGCGCGGTCGCTGACGAAGGATACGAACACCCCACCCCAATCCAGCAGGAAGCCATTCCGCTCGCGCTCGCGGGCCGTGACGTCATCGGCTCGGCGCAAACCGGAACCGGCAAGACCGCCGCGTTCCTGCTCCCGATTCTCCAACGTCTCGCCGCCGGTCCCGAGGGCGTGTTGCGCGCGCTCGTGCTGGTGCCGACCCGTGAGCTCGCCGAGCAGGTGGTCGAGAGTGCGCGCGCGTACGGGCGGCACGTACCGGTGAGCGCGACCGCCGTGTACGGCGGGGTGGGGATGGAGCCGCAGACCCGGGCGCTGGCGCGCGGAGTCGATATCGTGATCGCCACGCCGGGCCGGCTGCTCGATCACATCGGCCGCGGCCACCTCAATTTCTCCCGTCTCGAAGTGCTGGTGCTCGACGAGGCCGATCGGATGCTCGACATGGGATTTGCGCCGGACGTGCGGCGGATTCTGGAGCTGTTGCCCGCGGAGCGGCAGACCCTGCTGTTCTCGGCGACGATCTCGGCCGACGTCGATCGGCTCGCCCAGCGAGCCATGCAGGGCCACGCATCGGTGGAGATCGGCCGCCGCGCCGCGCCCGCCGAGGGGATCGAGCACGTCATCATCGGCATGGACAAGCTGCGGAAACGCGACGTGCTGGCGCGGATCCTCGCGGTCAAACCCGAAGGGCGCACCCTGGTGTTCACCCGCACCAAGTACGGCGCCGACAAACTCGTGACCTTCCTGCGCCGGGAGGGGATTCCCGCGCACGCGTTGCACGGGGATAAGGCCCAGAGCCACCGCCAACGCACGCTGCAAGCATTCCGGCAGGGCGGGGCGGGCGCGGATATCCTGATTGCGACCGACATCGCCGCTCGGGGCATCGACGTCGACGACATCCGCATGGTGGTGAACTACGATGTCCCGACCGACCCGGAGGTGTACGTGCACCGCGTCGGCCGCACGGCGCGCGCCGGTCAAAAGGGCGTGGGCCTGACGCTCATGTCGCCCGACGAGTGGCTGCTGATGGCCGACATCGAGAAGCTCGTCGGCCAGACGTTCCCGCGCGAAGTGATTCCGGGATTCGAGCCTTCCATGGCGCCGCCCAAGCCGCGTGTGGTCGCAGCACACACCCCGAGGCCGCTGCGCTCGGTTCGCGCCCGCGCGGGCCGCGTCCGCCGGTCGTAGACCGCACCGATTCCGGTGTTGTCTTTGACGCTATTTCAGGCTCTTCAGAAACTCCTGCACGGGAATCGCCGGCAGTGTGAGTAGGCGCACACTGCCCCGCGCGCCCAGGGATGCCGACACGCGTGCGATTGTGGCGTTATCCGGCGCTTCCACGACATTGACGAAATCGTAGAGGCCGAGCGTGGCGAACTGCGCCGTCACCTTCGCGCCCAGCTTCTCGATTTCCTTGTTCACTTCCTGCAGCCGTCCCGGATTTTCCTTCAGGGTCTTGGCGCCTTCGTCCGTCAGATTGGAGAGCATGATGTAGGTGGGCATGGTTCTCCCTCGGGGGTTGGGGTCAACCGCGCGCGGCGATCGCGACGTAATCCCGTTTGTCCGATCCGATGTAGACCTGCCGCGGGCGCGCGATGCGCTGCTCCTTGTCCAGCAACATCTCCTGCCACTGCGCGAGCCAGCCGGGCGTCCGGCCAATCGCGAACAGCACCGGAAACATGTCGACGGGAATCTTCATGGCCTCATAGATCAGGCCGGAATAAAAATCGACGTTGGGGTAGAGCTTGCGCGACACGAAGTAGTCGTCCTTCAAGGCGATCTGCTCGAGCTCCACCGCGATGTCGATCAGCGGGTTCTTGCCGGTCACGCGGAATACGTCGTCGGCGATGCGCTTGATGATGGTCGCGCGCGGATCGTAGTGCTTGTAGATCCGGTGGCCAAAACCCATCAGCCGCAGCTCACCGCGCTTGACCCGCTCGATGTAGGCGGGAATGCGGTCGCGCGAGCCGATCTCGCGCAGCATCTTCAGGACTTCTTCGTTGGCGCCGCCGTGCAGCGGACCGTACAGCGCCGCCCCCGCCGCGGCCATCGTGGCATACGGATCGGCGTGCGATGACCCCGCCGTCCGCATGGCGCTGGTGGAGCAGTTCTGCTCGTGATCGGCGTGCAGGATGAACAACACGTCCAGGGCGCGCTGCAGCATGGGATCCGGCTCGTATTTCACTTCGGTGGTCTTGAACATCATGTTCATGAAATTGCCCGCGTAGCCCAGATCATTGTCGGGATACGCGTACGGCAATCCCAGCGAGTGCCGGTGTGCGAACGCCGCGAGCGTCGGGACCTTGGCGATCAAGCGCACGATCTGCACGTGGCGCATCTGGGCGTCGTAGATCTGCTTCGCCTCGGGATAGAACGTCGAGAGCGCCGCCACCGTGCTCACGAACACGCCCATCGGGTGCGCGTCGTGGTGAAAGCCGTCGATGAACTTCTTGATGTTCTCGTGAATGAACGTGTGATGCGTGATCTCGCCCACCCACGTTTCGAGTTGCGTCGCCGTGGGCAGCTCCCCGTTCAGGAGCAGGTAGGCGGTCTCGAGGAACGTGCTGTGCTCCGCGAGCTGCTCGATGGGATAGCCGCGATAGCGCAGGATGCCGCGATCGCCGTCGATGTAGCTGATCGCGCTGCGACACGCGGCGGTGTTCAGAAATCCGGGATCGTACGCGAGCAGCCCGGCGTCCTCGGGCACGACCTTGATCTGACGGAGGTCCGTGGCACGCACGAACCCGTCTTCCACCGGAATCTCGTACTGTTTTCCGGTGCGGTTATCGGTCACGGTCAACGTGTTCTTGGACACGGCGGGAAAGATATGGAAGCGCGGTAACGGGCGGTATTGAGCGGTAACGGGCGGTAGTCTATTTTCCGCCCTGATGACGCAACCGGCCGCACCAAAACGCGAGAGCCTCTATCCCACCCGATCGGGCGCCGGAGCCCTGATCGGCCAGCAGCTCGCCGCTCGCGGGTACACGAGCTGCGTGCTCCTCGGTATCACGCCCGAAGGCGTGGAAATCGCCGCCAACGCGGCCAAAGCCATGGGGGTGCAGTTCGACGTGCTGGTGGCCTCGTTCATTCGCATGGGCTCGAACCTGGCGCCCATCGGGGCGATCGCGGAAACCGCTCCCTCGGAGATGGACCCGGATTTCCTGCCGGCCGGCAACCTGCTCTCGAAGCTCGAGGCGGCCATCGAGGAGTCGCGGGCGCGCGTCAGCCAGGACAAGGTTCTCTACCGGACAGAGCGCCCCGTCAAGAATCTCCAGGATCGAATCGCCATCATCGTGGATGGCCAGATCATCTGGCCCTGGCGGGTGCTGGCCGCCGCCAAGGTGGCCGAGCAGTTGGGGGCGAAAAAGGTCATCATCGCGGCGCCGGTCGGGACCCAGGCGGCGGTGGAGCGGATCCAATATCGTCGCATCGAGATCATGTGCCCGAGCATCGTCATGGACGCGACCGGGCATCCCGCACCCTATGGCGATGTCGGCGGCGAGACGCCCGAACGGCTCAAGAGCATCATGATTGCGCATCAGGCGGCGTGATGAGCCGTTGCACGTCGCCATGACACCACGTCGCCAGGTTATGCATCGGCTCGATACACAGGCGACTTCATGGCTTCGCAGTACCAAGGCGGCTTCCCGGCTTTCCCTTCCCTTGAGGGGATCACCGGCTTCGTCAATGTCACGAAGGGCGTGAGCCCAAGAGTCGAGCTGGGCGGGCTGCTGGAAGGGTACCTGCTGCAGGTAGGCGCGGGAGTGACCTACAGGTAGCAGCGCTACGTGTGATCCTGCAACAGAACGGGAACCAATCTGACGCGCCGGAGTCTTCATACGGCAGAGGGGGAACCGAATTCGAGGAGGATCCAATGTCAAAGAAGCGCCTGTTGTCGCTCGCCCTGCCTTTCGTTGTGGCAGCTGCGTTTGCTGCCTGCAGCGGGACTACCGGACCCCAAGCCGAATGCTATTACAACTCCGCCGATGGAAACGCCGGGACCATGACGCCGGGATCGGGATTCCAGAGCTGCGCCCCGAGCATGGATACTCCGTGATTCACTAATCGCCACAATACCGTTGGGTGATCGACCCCAATGTCGATCGCGGGTGCGAGAGGCGAATTCAGACCACTCGCACCCTTTGCGTATAGCAGGTCTACTCGAGCTCCACCATCCCCCGCTCCAGCCACTGATGCTCGCCCTTCAAAACGTCCTGCGCCACGCGATACGCCTGCGTGTCCTGATTCCTCCAGAGGTGGGCGAACTTTTCGGCGATACGCGAACGCGCCTGGCGGCAGAACAAATCCGCTAATTCCATCGCCCTCGGTCCGGCTTGCGGATCGGCCTGCACGATGGCACGGGCGCGCGAGCAGGTGGCCGCCATGGCGAACAGCTCCCCACCCACGTCCACCAGCCGGAACAGCACCGACTGCCGGTACTCGAGTTTGGGGCCGAATCGCATCATGGCGTGGAACACCCCCCGCGCGAGGCGGCGGGCGGTGCGCTCGACGTAGCGTACGTGGGGCGCGAGGGAGCCGAACTGGCCGTACTTCGGCGGCGCGCTCCAGCCGAGCCAGCGAGACGGATACCACCAGCCGTAGAAGGCCGTCGCCCGACCGAGCCCCTTCACGCGCTCGGACACGGTCTTGCCCGGCATGACCACGTCGCCCGCCGTTTGCAGGTGCTTGTCCACGGCCTCGCGCGCGATGAACAGGTGCATGATCTCGCTCGACCCCTCGAAGATCAGGTTGATCCGGAAGTCGCGCATGATCCGCTCGATCGGCACCGGCTTCTCGCCGCGGGCTTTCAGTGAATCGGCGGTCTCGTATCCTCGGCCGCCGCGGATCTGGACCGTGTCGTCGATGATGTGCCAGGCGGTTTCGGAGTTATAGAGCTTCGCGATCGCGGCTTCGAGGCGGATGTCGTATCCGCCGCGATCCGCCATCGCGCCCGACAGCTCGGCCACGGCTTCCATCGCGAACGTATTGGCCGCCATCGCCCCGATCTTCTGGGCGATCGCATCATGCTTGCCGATCGGCCGGCCCCACTGCACCCGCTCGTTGGACCAGGTGCGTGAGATCTCGAGGCAGCGCTTGGACGCCGCCACCGACGAAATCGGCAGGGTGAGCCGGCCCGTGTTGAGCGTGATGAGCGCGAGCTTCAATCCCTTGCCCGCGTCCCACAGGACGTTTTCCCTGGGCACCCGCACGTTCGTGAAGCGAATGACGCCGTTGTAGAGCGCCTTCAGTCCCATGAAATGACAGCGATGCAGCACTTCCACTCCGGGCCAGTCGGCTTCGACGATGAACGCCGTGATCTGGCGGCGCTCTTTGCCGTTCACGACTTTGGACGGCGTCCGGGCCATCACCACCATCAGCTCGGCCTTGGTGCCGTTCGTGCACCAGAGCTTTTCGCCGTTCAGGATCCACGCCTGCCCGTCTTCGCTCGGCACCGCCAGCGTTTCGAGTGCCGCCGGGTCCGAGCCTACCTGAGGCTCCGTCAGCGCGAACGCCGAAATCGCGCCCTTCGCGAGCCGCGGGAAGTATTTCTTTTTCTGCTGCTCGGTTCCAAACATCTTGAGCGGCTGCGGCACCCCGATGGACTGGTGCGCGGACAGGAGTGCCGTGAGCGAGCCGTCCACGCTCGAGACCAGCTCGATGGCCCGCATGTAGGAGAGCTGCGAGAGGCCCAGGCCGCCGTACTCGCGCGGGATCTTGATCCCGAACGCGCCGAGCTTCCGCAGGCCGTCGATGACCTCGTCCGGGATCTCACCCTCGCGATCGATCCGATCGGAGTCGACCTTGTCCCGCAAGAACTTCTCGAGACCCTGGAGAAAGGGGCGGGCGCGCTCCTCTTCGGCGGGGTCCTGCTGGGGATAGGGATCGATCAGATCCATCCGCAGCTTGCCGAGAAACAGCTCGCGCACGAAGCTCGGGGCCGACCACTCCTGCTCGCGGGCGGCCTCGGCGACGTCGCGCGCCTCGGCAGCGCTGACTTTTGGTTCGGGCGCGCTAGCTGTCGTAGCCATGGCGGATACCTCCTTGAACCGCGGGGGGCGGACGCGCAACTCGCAAATGGCATGCCGCGACCCGCCCGCTCCTTGAAAACTAAGTCGGTTGACGCGGGCGGTGTTAGAGGGAGCAGCGCATCCGCTTCGTGATAACGGGCGCCGCCGCTTATCTTTCCGCGCCGTGCGCCGAGCTAGCCCACTCAGTCTCGCGCTGATCATCGCAATCGCGTCCGCCGGCCAGGGCCAGCTCGCCCCGGCCGGCACGGGCGGTATTGCATCGCTGGTGAACGATCTGAATGCGCTCGGCGCCAACAAGCGCGTGCTCGTCATCGGCGCGCATCCCGACGACGAAGACAACGACGTGCTGGCGCTGTTCGCGCGCGGCCTGGGCGTGCAAACCGCCTATCTCTCCCTCTCGCGCGGCGAAGGCGGCCAGAACTTCATCGGCCCCGAGCTCGGGCCCGCGCTCGGCGTGATCCGCAGCGAGGAGCTGCTCGCCGCGCGACGGGTGGATGGCGCGCGACAATTCTTCACGCGCGCCTACGATTTCGGGTTCTCGAAGAGCGCGGACGAGACGTTCCGCTTCTGGCCGCGCGATTCCTTAGTCACCGACATGATCGCGGTCATTCGCGCGTTCCGGCCGCAGATCATCATCTCGGTGTTCTCGGGGACGCCGGCCGACGGGCACGGACAGCATCAGGTCGCCGGGATGCTGTCCCGGCAGGTGTTCGAAATGCTCAAGGATTCAAGCTGGGGTCCCGTGAAGTTGTATCGATCCACACGCTTCGATACGGCGGACACGCAGTTGAGCTATGACGCGGGGCAGCTCGATCCGGTGTTGGGCCGGTCCTACCATCAGCTCGCGGTGGAAAGCCGGAGCCAGCATCGCTCACAGGAGATGGGGCGGCTCGAGCAGCCGGGCCCTGCTCCGGTGCGGCTGGCGCTATGGGAAGCGAGGCAGCGGGGTGGGACCGGCGCTGCCCCGGACGCACTGTTTTCCGGGATCGATACGACGTTCGCGGGGCTCGGGTCCTACGCCGCCGAGATCGATTCCGCACGCGCGCTGCTCAATCCGCTGCACCCGGACCTCGTCGTGCCGCTGCTGGCCCGAGCCCTGGCAGCGCTCGACGCGGGCACGCGCCTCCAGGCCGTCGTTCCCATGCCCTTGGTGGAGCAGCATGACATCCTCGAGCGGGCACTCGCGACCGCCGCGGGAATCGCGATCGATGCGGCGGCGGACGACTGGATTGTCGTCCCTGGAGAGGCGATAGCGGTCGATGCCACGATCTGGAATACGGGAGCCGCCGACGTTCGCGTGGAGGACGTGCAGCTCGTCTCGCCCGACGGATGGGCCGTGCGCTCAGTCGCGCCGGCCGCCGCGAGTGTCGCGCCCCACGCGTTGGCGACCGCGCGGTTTGCGCTCGAAGTGCCCGAGAATGCCCCCCTCTCGCAGCCGTACTTTCTGAGGCGGCCGCTGGTCGGTGCGCTGTACGATTGGACGGACGCGCCTCCCGGCAGCCGCGGGCTTCCCTTCGAGCCGCCGCCGGCGCGCCTCGAGGTGCGGGTCCGGATCACCGGCGCTCCCCCGATCACGATCCGCCGCGAAGTGTCCGAACGGTTCCGTGATCCCGCGCTGGGCGAGGTCCGCCGACCGCTGCTGGTCGATTGCGCGTTCGATCTTGCGCTCACGCCGGACGTGCTCGTCTGGCCCATTGATTCGAGCAACGCCGGGGCCGCGCGGCGATTTACCGTGACCGTTACCAATCGAACCCGCGGAGCCGCTACGGCCCGGGTCACGGCCACCGCACCGCGCGGCTGGCCGGAGCCCTCGGGTGGAGCGCGCGTGCTCACGTTTACGCGTGAGGACGAGTCGCAGAGCTTCGAGTTCCGGCTCACGCCCCCCGGTGGCGCCGCAACGGGATCAGCCGACGTGGAGGCGGCGGTGACGGCGGTGGATGCCGGCGGCCGCCGCTGCTCGGACGGACTGGAAGTCATCGAGTATCCGCACATTCGGCGTCGCTCGATTGTCCACTCGGCGACCAGCCGCATTCGCCTCGCGCGGATCACACTGCCGCGGCTCGCGCGGGTGGGCTACGTCCGCGGGGCGGCCGACCGCGTGCCCGAGGCGCTCGCGAGCGCGGGCGTGCCGATCGTGCTCATCGACGCCGAGGCCCTGGCTCGCGGGGATCTCTCGCGATACGACGCGATCGTGATCGGGAGCCGCGCGTACGGCACGGAGCCGGCGCTGGTCGCGAACAACGGCCGGATTCTCGATTATGCCCGGCGCGGCGGGCTCGTGATCGTCCAGTATCAGGAGAATCCATTCGCGCAGGGCGGGTACGCGCCGTATCCGCTCACGATGACGCGTCCCGCGGACCGGGTTACGGATGAAGCCGCGCCGGTCACGTTCTTCGATCCGACCGCGCGCGTGCTCCACGTGCCCAATGCCCTCGGCGCCGGCGATTGGCGCGGCTGGGTTCAGGATCGCGGCCTGTATTTCGCCCACAGCTGGGACAAGGCATACGCGACGGTGCTCGCCATGCACGATCCCGGCGAGCCGCCGTTGCCCGGGGGTTTGCTGATCGCGAAGGTGGGAAAGGGAACGTGGGTGTACACGGGGCTCGCGTTCTTCAGACAACTGCCCGCCGGTGTCCCGGGCGCGTTTCGGTTGTTTGCGAACCTGCTGGCGCTGAACCAGTGAAGGGATTGTTCGCCGGCGCGACGCTGACACTATGGCTTGCGTCAGCGTGCACAGCGGACCATCGCACGCCCCTCGTCATCTATTCTCCGCACGGCCGCGATCTGCTCTCCTTGTTTCAGCAGCAGTTCGAGCGCTTGCATCCCGATGTGTCGGTGCACTGGCTCGACATGGGGTCGCAGGACGTGTACGATCGGCTGCGGTCGGAGCGGGCGAATCCGCAGGCCGATGTCTGGTTCGGCGGCCCCGCCACGATCTTCGCCCGCGGGGTGCGCGACTCGCTGCTCGATCCGTTTCGGCCGAGCTGGGCGGCGGATATCGCGGAGCAGGGCCGGGGCCCGGGCGATCGTTACTTCGCCGCGTATCTCACGCCCGCGGTGCTGGTGTACGCCGCGCAAGCGCTCACGCCGGCCGCCGCGCCGCAGGATTGGGACGATCTGCTCGCCGCCCGGTGGACGGGGCGCGTGCTCGTCCGGGATCCGCTCGCGAGCGGGACGATGCGCGCGGTCTGGGGAATGATCATCGAACGCGGCCTGGCGGCGACGGGCGATACCGCCGCGGGATTCGCCTGGCTGCGGCGTCTCGATGGGCAGACGAAAGAGTACGTCCTGAACGGGACGCTGCTCGACCAGAAGCTCGTGCGCCAGGAGGGGCTCGTGTCGATCTGGGACCTGCCCGATATCCTGCTGTCGCAACGCGACGGCTTACCGCTCGGCTACACGTTCCCCACCAGTGGAACGCCGGTCATCGAGGACGCGATCGGCGTGGTGCGCGGCG
>Ga0335080_10005797_pt1 | contig 12756 bp, 13 predicted proteins | sample Lox_Sample_34_FD_206720 | JGI IMG/M metagenome (GOLD analysis project Ga0335080, IMG submission 206720) | Soil microbial communities from Loxahatchee National Wildlife Refuge, Florida, United States - Lox_Sample_3.4 | ecosystem: Environmental > Terrestrial > Soil > Wetlands | place: USA... | reverse complement strand
CGGCGTCGTAACTCCCCAACCATGATCGCGATCACGGTGGCGCCCGGCTATCCGGGGCAGGCTCGCGCTCACAGCCCTCTTGGCCCAGTTCGGGTTCCAGCACACCGGTCGCTGGGGCCGTGCCTTCTTCGCCTCGTGCGCATTCATCGTCGGCATGCTCACCACGATGGCGGCCGGGCTGTACCCCAGCATCCTTCCTGCGCACCAGCACCGCCCGTACGGGATGACGATCTACAACGCCGCATCCAGCCACCACGCGCTCGTGATCGGACTCACGTGGTGGTCGCTCGGAATCGCGCTGGCGCTCGGCTACTTCATCCTCGCCTACCGCTTCTTCTTCGCCAAACCGCAGGCCAGAGTCGGGGAGTGGGGGGGATGAGCGTGGCGGTGGACCATGGCGCCTTCATCACCATCGTCCGCCAGTACAGCGGCGGCTCGTACGAGGACGCGGAACGTGCCACCCGCGCGACCCTCCGGACGCTCGGGGAGAGGATCGACCGGGGCCAGGCGCGCCAGCTGGCGGCGCAGCTCCCGCCGGAGCTCGCACCGTGGATGGCAACCTCGACGCCGGCGCAGCCCTTCGACGTCGACGAGTTTGTGCGGCGCGTGGCCGCCCAGGAGAACACCCCCCCGGCCACCGCCGTCCGCGACATCGCTGCGGTGTTCGTCGCGCTGGCGCAGGCGGCCCCCGATGAGTGGGATGACGTCGTCGCCGAACTGCCGCGCACGTTCGCGCCGATGCTTCCGCGCGGCCCGTTCGTCAAGGCCATCGACGCTGACACCTTCGTGGGCGAGGTCGCGGCACGCGCGGGCATCAGCCCGGCTGACGCGGATCGCGCCACCGACGCGGTCCTCGAGACGCTGGCGGAGCGAATCGCGGGGGGCGAGGTCGAGGACGTGTTGGAACACCTGCCGGTCGAGCTTCATCCGCCCCTTAGGCGCGGCCGAGCATCCGTTCGAGGGGAGGCCCGCCCGATCAGGCTCGACAGGTTCATCCACAAGGTCGCCGAGCGAGAAGGCGCGTGCGTCGTCGCGGCCATGCTCCACGCCCGGGCTGTCTTCCGGGTGCTGCGCGATGCGCTGGGCGAAGAGGAGTTCCGCGACATCGTGGTCCAGCTGCCCCGCGAGTACGTCGAGGTCCTGGCCCGCTAGCGTCGTGGCGCTGGCCTCGGGACGATGTTCGCGGCACGACTGGGCGGCCGCACACCGAGTCTCGACTGAGCGCGCGCCTCAGGGACGGGTCTTACCGGTCCCGGCGCCGGCCTCGACGTCCCGCGACGCGGCGTCCGGCGCGGCCGCCTCCGCTGGCGCGCGTTTCAGTTCGGCGCGCCCGCTCCCCGCTCCGGGGCCGTACACGGCGCGTGAGCGGCGTCGTGCCAATCCCTCCGCCACGGCGGCGCGGAGCGCGGCGCGGAAGCGCCCCGGGCCCCAGTAGCGGCCGCCGACGAGTCGCTTCAGCTCCTCGCGCTCGAGCGCACCGTGCTGGCGGAGCGCCTCGGCGATCACCGAGATCTCGCGATCCAGATCCTGGCGCGCCATCGCGGCCAGCCTGCTCGCCGTGCCGCTGGTGCCGATCATTCCCGGGGAGTAGAGCGAGGTGCCCGGCCCCGGGCGGAAACGCCGCCAGCCTTCCCGCTCGCGCTCGAGATCCTCAAGGTTGCGCTGACGGATCCGCTCCTGGCGCTCCGCCTGGGACAGACCGGCGTCCTCCGCCCGCAGCATCTCGACCCGCAACCGATGCTCGGCGGCGTCGACGCGCTGCTCGGCCGCGAGCGCGAGGAGCTCGCGATCGTGGGCCTCGGCCTCGCGCTGCTCGGCACGGTGGGCGTCGCCAAGTGCGCGGGCCTCGGCCGCTTCGGCCCGGGCGGAGTGCACAGCGGCCCAGCGTTCGTGCATCTCGGCCCGCGCCCGGGCCAGGTCAGCGGGCGCGCCCCGCAGGCGCTCGGCCTCCATCCGGGCCTCCTCGGCCAGCGCCAGCTGTTCCTGCTCGCGTGCGCGCTCGGTCGCGGCCTGCTCGAGCATGGCGTGGGTTTGCGCCTCGGGCGTTCCCTCCGAAGCCAGGGCGGCGGCGCGTTCCCGATAGATCAGCGCGCGCTGCTCGGCTGCCCGCGCTCGGGCCATCGCAACCCGGCGCTCCGCCGGCGATGTCGCGCGCAGCGCACGGGCGTGCTCCTCGTGGGCGACCGCGCGCTCGTCCAGTTCCTGACCGCGCAGCTCCGCGAGGTCGGCCTCAAGCTGCTCCGGCCGGATGCGCTCGGCCGCCGCGCCGTCGGCGGCCGCCCGGGCGCTCAGCTCCTGCGCCAGCGCGCGGTGCTCGGCGGCCGCGGCCCGCTCGCCCTCCGCCTGCTCGCGCCAGCGCAGCGCCTCGTGCTGCTCGTGATAGGCCTCAGCGGCGGGCGGCGCCTCAGGCGACAGCGGGAGCGGCAGCAGGAGCTCGGCTTCCTCGACCGTGAGCGGCTTGGCGATGTTCTCGAGCGACTGCTGCTCGGCCCGGACCCCGAACAGCAGCTCGGCGATGCCGCCCAGCGCCATGGCGCCCGCGCCGACGAAGAAGCCGACTGCGACGAGGTGCCGGTTGCCGCTGTGGATCAGCTGGCCGAACAACTCGGGGCCCACGATCCCTCCAGTCGCGGTGCCGATCGCGAAGAAGAAAGCGATCGCCAGCGCGCGCGTCTCCATGGGAAACACCTCGCTTACGGTCAGATAGGCGGCGCTCGCGCCGGCGGAGGCGAGGAAGAACGCCGCGAGCACGAACCCCATGAACTCCCACGTCGTCAGATGACTGGTGATCAGCAGCACACCCAGTACCGCAATGATCGCGGCCGAGCCGAGGTAGGTGCTCGAGATCATGGGAATCCGGCCGACGGTGTCGAAGAAGCGGCCCAGGAGCACCGGTCCGAGGAAGTTGCTGATCGCGAAGATCGCCATGTAGTACGGCACCGAACCGGTCCCGGTGCCGAAGAACTCGTGCAGCAGGGTGCCGAGGTCGAACACCACGGCGTTGTAGAGAAACGCCTGGCCGACGAACAGGGCGAAGCCCAGGAAGGCTCGGCGGGGATAGCGCCTGACCGCCACCCCGGCCAGCTCCCGGAACGGGATCGCATCACGCTGACGCACCGCGATCTCCTCCTCGGGCTCCGGCAGTTCGACGCGCGTCTGCCGGCGGACCTCTTCCTCGATCTGATCGACGATCCGCTCGGCCTCCTGCTCACGCCCGTGGATGAACAGCCATCGCGGGCTCTCGGGCAGCCGCCGACGGACGAACAGGATTCCGAGGCCAAGGATCGCCCCGAGCCCGAAGGCCAGCCGCCAGCCGATGTCCCTGGCGAACAGAGAGGTGTCGAGCAACAGCAGCGCGGCGAGCCCGCCGATCGCCGAACCGATCCAGTAGCTGCCATTGATCGACAGGTCGACGCGACCCCTGTTTCGGGCCGGAATCAGCTCGTCGATGGCCGAATTGATCGCCGAGTACTCGCCCCCGATGCCCATTCCGGTCAGGAACCGGAACAGGAAGAAGTACCACGGCGCGAACGAGAACGCCGTTGCGACCGTCGCGACGAGGTACAGGTTGAGCGTGACCATGAACAGCTTCTTGCGCCCATAGCGGTCGGTCAGCTGTCCGAAGATCAAAGCCCCGATGCACGCCCCCGCGACGTACAGCGCGCCGGCCGTGCCGATGCTGGCGGCGCTCAGCCGAATCCCGCTGCCGTGCTCGGTCAGCCGCGCAGCGACCGCCCCGACGATCGTCACCTGAAGGCCATCGAGAACCCACACCGTTCCGAGTCCGAGCACGACCCGCCAGTGGAAGCGCGACCACGGAAGCCGATCCAGGCGAGCGGGGATCCGGGTACGGATGGTCCGGCCGGACACAGTGCTGGCTTTCATGTCAGTTCGTCCTAGAGATCATGTCGTGTTGCGCTGCCGGCTCTTCGGCCACCGACCACGCTTCTGGAGCGAAGGCGCAACGATGCGCTGGCGATGCCAACGTGGCTGCGGCGCCGAGGGCGGCAAGCGGTATCCGACCCGCGCCGACGCGCAGCGCTACGCGATCGCGTTCGACCGCGAGGACCGAGCGAATCTGGGCCGGCGGACGCCGCTCGGTCTGCTCCCGCTGCGCGTGGTGCGTGCGCTGGCGCGTCGCCGGGCCATGCGGGCGGCTGCAGATTCGCTGCGGGATCGTCGCCCATGCCGATAGTGCAGGGAGTCCAAGCAGTATCAGCGCCATCCGACCCAGCAAAGTGCTTTCTCCTGTGCGAAAACCGTGGGAAGACCGTCTGCGCGATTCGCTAGGCCGAGGCGGACGCTTTCCAAGCCACCTTGTCGCGTTGGTCGGATCGACGGACGGCGCCGCATGCCAGAGCTTCAGCGTGCCGCCACCACCGGATTCGGATGCAGTCTGCCGCCCACGCACTCCTCCCGATCGCTGCGCACAGTCTCCGCGACAGTCATGCGCCAGGCCAGACGACGGGGATTCTCGGGGTCGAGCGCCGGGGGAAATTGCTTGGCTACCACGATCGCCGCGGCGGGGATCGCGGCGGCGACGCACTCAGTCATCTGACCGCGCCAGGATCGCTCGCGCCAGGCCAGGACGTAGGCGTCTACGCCGCTTGTGATGCGCCGCATGAGGTCGAACGCCTGCCCGGCCGCCGTCGCCACCTCTGCGCCAACGCGAACGTTCCACAACGCATGCGCCCCCCGCTCGCGCACCGCTTCCGCCGCCATCACGCTGAGCGGGTCGTGCGCGATCACCACGTCTCCGGCTCGAATCTCGGCGCCGACCAGCTCGTCGCCACGAACGGCGGCGCTGCGCGCGAGCAGATCCGCGGCGGCCGGATCGAAGTCTCCGCCGGTTAGCGCGCGGTTCAACCGCTGGGCCAGCGAACTCAGCGCTTCGCCACCGGCGACCACGAGCGGGGCGGCAGCGACGTCCGGGCCTGCACCCTCCAGGCAGACGCGGAGGTCGTCCGCGGCCTGCGTGGCATTCGGCAGCCCCACCGCGCACCAGACGGTCCGGCCCGCGAGGACCTCGCCGATCCGCTCGTCCACGTCGGCGATGGCACGCTGCAGCCGCGACGTGGCCCCCATTCCGAAGCGCTCGATGACGAGGCTCGTCACGTCCGGACCACCACGGAGTGAAGTTTCTCCAATGACGCCTGCTCGATCTGGCGCACGCGTTCGGCCGTCACCGCGAGCCGCTCGGCCACCTCGCGTAGCGTGTGCGCTCGCCGGCCGATGCCGTAGCGCAAGCAGATAACGGTTCGCTCTCGCTCCGTCAGGCATCCGAGCAGGCGAGGAACCTCGGCCGCCAGGACACGCTGCGACGCGTCGTCGTAGGCGTCCTCGGCCGGCGGGTCGGCCAGCAGATCGCCCACGGTGGCCGTGTCATCGCTCGCCCTTGCGGGCCCGTCCAGGGGCAGCGGTCGACGCTCGGCGCTCAGCAGGCGCTCAACCTGCGCGCGCGGCAGCCCGGTCGCTGCGGCCACCTCCGAACACGAGGCCGCTCGGGCCTGCCGCTGCTCGAGGCGGCGCTGGGCCTCCTTGATCCGCGCCAGCTGACGAAGCGCGCGATCGGAGAGGACGATCGGTCGCGAGAGTTCGGACACCACCTGCTGCATCGCCTGTCGCACCCACCACCCGGCGTAGGCCCAGAAGGGCACGCCGCGGTCCGGGTCAAACCGCTCGAGCGCGCGCAGGAGGCCGACGACCCCCTCCTGGGTAAGCTCGGCGTGCTCGATCGCGCTTGCACGGCGGTACCGGCCGGCGACGCTCGCGATCAGAGGGCGGCAGCGCTGAATGAGCTCCTCCCGTTCAGCGGAGCCGCCTCGTTTCGCCGCCAGGATCAGCGAATGCTCGACCCGCCCGTCCCAGCGTTCCCGAGCCCGAAGCGACCGCCGGGCATACGGACCCCTGGCGACCCACGGCGTCTGGCTGCTGGAGGTTCCGAGCGCCGACTGCGAGAACGCCAACGAGGCCATGCGGCCATTCTTTCCGTGGCCGTCGCGTTCCGCCCTTGAGCCGTCCTCACAGTTGAGGTGCGGCTGCCCCCAACCCGGACAGTATGGAGATGCCCACGTCAGCGCGGGCGCACCCCGCAGGCGATCGCGCTCGAGGCGCACGAGGCGCCGGCGATCACGCTTGGGTGCGCGCGGCAACGGCCCACCGGAACGGCGATGAGCACCGGGTATGCAGCGGGGCGACGCTGTGTTCACCTCACGACGATCAGGCCGGTACGGCCGCGGACTCCTGAGGGCTGCGAGGAGTGTCTCCGATCAGGCTCGCCCTGGATTGAGCTGCGGGTGTGTCTCGCCTGCGGTCATGTCGGCTGTTGTGACTCCTCGCTCGGCAAGCACCCGCGCGAGCACGCGCGCCTCGTGGCTCACCCGATCGTGCAATCGTTCGAACCCGGGGAGGACTGGCGTTGGTGCTACTTCGACGAGATGTATGTCTGAGCCGACTCGCCGCCATTAACCGTCCCGAGCGATTAGACATCCATCTTGACCGGCAAGCAGTTAATTCACCGTGTCGGTCGCCAGTGTTACCTTCTCTCTGACCGGTGCGACGAGATTCCGCTCCTACGCCCTGATCCGGTAGACCGCCTGGCGCCCAACGCACGCCAAAGTCGCTCAACGCCGAACGGCGATCGTTCGGTCAGGCGGTCTCAGTTGCCGCCGAGGGAACCAGCTGTCGTATCTGTGCCTTGCGCTCGCGCAGGTCCGCGATCGCGTAATACCCGGCATGCAGGCTGCCCGGAGCGATGATCGAACTGCGCCCAAGAACCTCCACGCCGCAACCTTCGCCGCACACGACCAGCCGCGGTCGGTAGGTTCCGATCAGCTCCGCGACCGCCTGACTTCCGTTGGTTCCAAGGCCCTTGTGGACGGGCGCCGCCCATACCAGGAGCACGAGATCGTTGTAGTCCAACTCGCCCAACACCTTGAGGCGGTACTCGGGTTCCCAGCGGGGGTAGGAGAGCCGGCGCTGCTCGTCACGCCGCTGGCGTGGATCATCGCTGATCTCGCCCCCGAAGCCGGCGAACACGAGCTCGCCCGAAGCCTTCGCCGCGGTGCCATGAACCCCGCGCACATGCGGATAGGCGGTCTCGACATTAAACGCTTCGTGCAGATGGTGTTCAACCGGGGCATCGGCCGGGCCCGGGACCCAGAACACCGGGCAGCCGGCACGGCCGAGGGCGTGAAAGACCGCGCGATAGTTCTCCCCACGGTCGTCGAGGTTGCCGACGATCGCCACCGCATCGACGTTGTGCTGATCGGCTGCAAGCACGAGCCGTTCGAGCATGGCAATCGAGCCGCCGGGATCAGCGGCGCAAAGGATTGAATTGACGTGACCGCTGGACACGACCGCTCCAGCGCGCAAATAGGCCCGAGCGTAGGTGGAACAAGTCAGATCCTGTTCGTCGGATCGCTCGATCCAAGCTCACTTGGGCGGGCGGGCGCGAGGCCTAGTGATCCCGAAGTCCACACCTGCCCGCGACGCCGCCACCGCCAAGCTCATTGACGTCCGGCGGAAAACGGGATCCCGCCGGAGGAGACCATGAAAGACACGCAAGCACCCGTATCTGCGAGAGCGTCGGGCACCTTCGATATCGGCGGGGAGCTGACCGTCAATCGCCTCGGCTTTGGCACGATGCGTCTTACCGGCGAGGGCATCTGGGGCGAGCCGCGAGACCCCGACGAGTGCCGACGCGTGCTGCGCCGGGCTGTCGAGCTCGATGTCAACCTGATCGACACGGCGGACGCGTACGGCCCCGAGGTGTCCGAACGGCTGGTCGCCGAGGCGCTGTATCCGTACCCCGACGATCTCGTCATCGCTACGAAGGGCGGTCTGACGCGCAGCGGCCCGAACCAATGGCATCCGGACGGCCGCCCGGAACATCTGCGCGAGGCCTGCGAAGGCAGCCTGGCCAGGCTGCGGCTGGAGCGCATCGATCTCTACCAGCTGCATCGCGTCGACCCGAAGGTCCCGCTCGAGGAATCGCTCGGAGCGCTCATTCAGCTACGTGAAGAGGGCAAGATCGCGCGGATCGGACTGTCGAACGTCTCGGTCGACCAGCTTCGCCGGGCCCGCGAGTTCACGCCGATCGTGTCGGTCCAGAACCGCTACAACCTGATCGACCGCGGGGACGAGGACGTGCTCGAGGCATGCGAGCGCGACGCGATCGGGTTCATTCCCTGGTTCCCGCTGTCCACGGGGAAGCTCGCCACGGACGGCGGTCCGCTCACCGAGATGGCCGAACGTCACCATGCCACCCCGGCTCAGATCGCGCTGGCCTGGCTGCTTTACCACTCTCCGGTGATGCTGCCGATCCCTGGGACCGCCTCGGTCGCGCACCTCGAGGAGAATGTTCGCGCGGCGCTGATCGAGCTGACTGCGGATGAGGTAAGGGCGCTCGACGAACTCGGCGCCGAAGGTGGCTGACCGCCGAACCCGTCATCATGGCGAGCCGACCGGGGGCCATCCAGGGCATGAGCTCTGGCACGAGCGACGACCGCCCGTCCGGATCGTTCACGGGCCGCACCGCGTGGGCGCGGGGCCTGGCGGCGCCGGTCCGGGAGTTTCTGAGCACCGAGAGCGGCAGCGCCACGGTTCTGTTATCGGCGGCGATCGTCGCCGTCGCATGGGCGAACTCGCCCTGGCGCGACAGCTACGACTCGGTGTGGAGTACGAAGTTGTCGATCAGCGTCGGCAGCGCCGGAATTTCGATGAGCTTGCGCGAGTGGGTCAACGATGGCCTCATGACATTCTTCTTCCTGGTCGTCGGGCTGGAGGCAAAGCGCGAGCTCGATATGGGGGAGCTGCGTGAGCGTCGACGCCTAGCACTTCCGGTGCTCGCTGCATTCGGGGGCATGGCGGGCGCCGTGTCGATCTATCTGGCCTTCAACGGCGGCAGCGCGGCCGCGCGCGGCTGGGGTACGGTGATGTCGACCGACACTGCGTTCGCGCTCGGCCTGCTCACGCTGGTCGCGCCGCGCGGTGCCACCCGGCTGCGCGTCTTTCTGCTGACGATGATCATCGTCGACGACCTCTGCGGCCTGACCGTTATTACGACGGTGTATAGCCGACCCCGCTCGGTCGTCGGGTTGGCGGTGGCAATAGGGATGTTTGCCGTCCTGCTTGGCCTGCGCTATCTGCCGGTCGGACGCACGCCTACGGCGGCGGTTGTCGCGATCGCGATGTGGGTGGCGCTGTTCGAGTCGGGAATTCATCCCCCGGTTGCGGGGCTTGTGATCGGCTTGGTGACGAGTGCGTATCCGCCGAATCGGACCGATCTCGAGCGTGCGATGGCAATCGTTCGTGCCTTTCGCGAGCAGCCGACGCCGGAACTCGCCCGCTCGGCCCAGCTCAGCCTCGTTTCGGCGATCTCGGCGAACGAGCGGCTGCAGCACCGGCTGCACCCGTGGACGGGCTTCGTGGTCGTCCCATTGTTCGCGCTGGCCAATGCCGGAATCCACCTCAACGGCGGACTGCTCGAGCGGGCGAGCGCCTCACCGGTGACGCTCGGGATCTTTGCGGGATATCTGCTCGGCAAGCCCTTGGGGATAGCTTGTGCCTCGTGGCTCGCGACCCGCTCGGTCCTGGGTGCGCAGCGTCTTTCGGTCAGCTGGCCCGGGCTTATCGGCGTCGGGACTCTGGCCGGCATCGGCTTCACGGTGTCGCTGCTGCTCGCCAGCCTCGCCTTCAGTGGCGAGCTGCTCGATGAGGCGAAGCTCGGCATCCTCGCGGCGGCAACCGGCGCTTCACTGCTCTCCTGGGCGGTGTTCCGCCTGATCGCGCTGATCCCAGTGTCGACGCGGGCTCGCCAGATCCGCGGTACCGCGCCCGAGCTCATCGATCTCGCCGTCGATGTCGACGCGGCACGCGACCATATCCGCGGCCCGGGTGACGCACCAGTCACACTCCTCGAGTACGGCGACTACGAGTGCCCGTACTGCGGTCAGGCCGAGAGTGTGATCCGGGAGCTGCTGATCTCCTTCGGCGACGACCTGCGCTACGTGTGGCGTCACCTCCCGCTCACCGACGTGCATCCGCATGCGCAGATGGCCGCCGAGGCGGCCGAGGCCGCCGGCGCCCAGGGCGCCTTCTGGGAGATGCACGACACCCTGCTGCAACACCAGGACGCCCTGGAACCCATCGACCTCGGTGTCTACGCCGAGCAGCTCAAGCTCGACATCGAGCGCTTCTGGTACGAGCTCCGCCGCCACGTCCACGCGCCGCGGATTGCCGAGGACACTGCCAGCGCCGACGCGAGCGGAGTCTCGGGCACGCCGACCTTCTTCATCAACAGCCGTCGTCACTACGGTGCCTACGACATCGAGACACTGACCGAGGCCGTGCGTGCCGCGCGCGAGATCGAGCGGCTTGCGGTGAGCAGTCGACACGTTTCACAGCCCTCGCCTGAAGTGAACGCGTCCTAGCGAGACATGCCCCGCGTGCTCGGAGCGGTCCTGCTGGCGCTGAAGGAGCTAGATCACGGGCGCGACTCTTGGGGCACCTCGACGAGCTCGACGCACTCGACGACATTGCCGTTGATGAGCACGACGGCTGTGGTGCGCGGCTGGTCGGGCAGGTCGTAGCCGAGCACGACACATCCGTGCTGACCCAGTACCTCGGCCAGGCTCCTGGTCACCTCGCCCGCATCCTCGCCGTCCGGAAGGCGGTACTGCCGGCCGCCGGGGTGAACCCGCAGGTACAGTGGCATCGAGACTGGGCTTAGGCCCGCCAGGCGCCGACGCAAGCTGCTCGTTCCATCGTCTGGGCATCCGGCCTCCTCGCGTCGTGATCCGTCCGTGGAGAAGCGGCTAGGCCGCTGGCGGACGCAGCCAAGCGGATGCCGCTACGTCCGTTCGGCCGCCGCCTCGAGGTGCGGCTCGAGCCACTCGCGCAGCCGCGGGTACGGAACGGCGCCGACCAGGCGGTCGATCTCAGCACCATCGCGGAACAGGACGAGCAGCGGGATACCCCGGACCGCGTAGCGCTCGGCGATCGCGGGCGCGTCGTCGACGTTCAACTTCACGACCTTCAGCCGGCCGGCGCTCTCGCGTCCGATCCGCTCGACCAGCGGCGAGACCATACGGCACGGACCGCACCACGGCGCCCAGAAGTCGACGAGCACGGGGACCGAGGAGGTGATCTCCCGATCGAACCCGTCCGGGTCGGCCTCGACGATCCAGGGGAGAAGCGTGTGGCAGACGCTGCAGCGGGGTGTGCCGGACGGGCTCGCGCGCACGCGGTTCTTCGTGCCGCAGTTCGGACAGCTGATGATCGTGCCCGGATCCGCCATCAGCTTCCTCGCCGCGAGGGCTGTGCCGAGCCGCCACTCGGCGTCGGCCGCTCTTGACGCGCGGTCACGCGTCCGATGAGGGCACGCAACACCGAGATCAGCTTTCTTGCTGTGGCACGCGGAGCGATAAGCAAAGCGACACCGAGGAATTCGAGCACGACTAGAAAAATGCAGATGAGGATGACCTTGATCGTCTGCAACGGGCTGCTGGCGGCGAGGTGAAGAATCACGTGTCTCGATTCGTAATGCCGAGGACGGAACAGGGCGGGGGCGGCGACGCCGGACCTACGCCCCCGTACCCGCCTCCTGCCCGGCTCCGTCGGCGTCTGCCCTGATCTGGATCCGCCGCGGCCGGAGCGACTCCGGTTCGGGGATGCGCAGCTTGAGCACGCCATCCGAGATCGATGCCTCGATCGCGTCCGGATTGAGACCCGGAGGCAGTCACCCCGTCGTCGTCGATCAGCAGATCGGCGGGGGGGACGAACGCGCCCACCGTGCCCTGGGTGGGCAAGACCTGACCGAGCTCCCGCAACCAGGGGGTAAAGGGCTCCACCAGGGTCGTCGCCATTGAATCCTCCGTGGGTCGTCGCTTCGAGGCTCCCGCAGCAAACGGGCCTCCTTCGCGGCTTGGCTAGGCCGCGGTGGGCGGGGATCAAGGCGCCAACCGTTCAGCCGCCGATCACGGCGTTCACCTTCTCGGCCAGGCGCAGTTCGGCCGCCGTGATCCCCGCGCGATTGGGGTTGGCGATGGTCAGGCGAACGCGGTTGAACCCGACGATGCAGATATCCGGTCTGCGCAGGTGATCTTCGGCCGAGCCGGCGATGCGGTCGACGAACTCGAGCGCCTGATCGAAGTCGCGGAACTCGAGCTCGCGAACCAGTGAATCGCCCGCCCGGCGCCAGCCCGAAAGAGCGGGCCGACGCCGCGGTGACGGGCTGCTCGCCACGATCGAGTGGCCTACGCGGCCTTGACCTCGATCCGGCGCGGCTTGGCCTGCTCGGCCTTCGGGACACGCACAGTCAAGACGCCCTCATGCAGGCTCGCCTCGATCTTCTCGGGATCGGTCTGACCGGGCAGCGTCACGCGGTACTCGAACTGCCCGGTCCGGCGCGTCCGCCGGCGCACCACGCCCTTGCGTTCCTTCTCCTTGATGTCGCCGTGGATCACCAGCTCGCCCTCGCGCAACTCGACGTTGACATCCTTGCGATCGACCCCGGGCAGCTCGGCCTCCACGATCCACGCGTCGTCGGTCTCCTCGATATCGGCCTGCGGCATCCACGCGCCGCCGTTAGTCGTGCCCGGCGAGGACACCGCTTGCATCAAGCGCCCCATCTCCTCCTGCAACTCCTCGAACTCGCGAAACGGATCCCATCGCTGGATCGGCCGAGTCGAGGCGGATTCAGAACGTCGTACGGGGACTGGCATATCGCCCTCCTCTCGGTGGTTGGTGCCCCCC
>Ga0335080_10005796_pt1 | contig 12758 bp, 8 predicted proteins | sample Lox_Sample_34_FD_206720 | JGI IMG/M metagenome (GOLD analysis project Ga0335080, IMG submission 206720) | Soil microbial communities from Loxahatchee National Wildlife Refuge, Florida, United States - Lox_Sample_3.4 | ecosystem: Environmental > Terrestrial > Soil > Wetlands | place: USA: Florida... | reverse complement strand
CGCCAGCGCCGAGCCGGAAACGGAAACGAGCCGCGATGATTTGGCGGCAAAGACGGCGATCGCAACCCCTGCCGCCGCCAGGAAAAGAAAGCCCACGCGCACGAGTGCGGCAAGAATCGCGTTGCCCGTCCCAAACGATGCGCGCGTCAGAGCGTTCAGGGTTTGGCGCAGGCTCGTCGCGCCCTCCGCGAGCACTGAGATCTCGGCATGATTAACCGGCAGAACCAGCAGAACGAACGCAGTCAGAAAGGCAAGATGGGGCACATAGCGGAACGAGGGAGACCGCCGTAGTACGGCTACAATTATCAAGGCAACCGCCGGCGGCAGGAATGCCAGGCTCGCGCCCACGCTGAGACCGAGCAGAACGCCCGGCAGCGCTCCCTTGCTTCGCTCGCCGTCCCCTTCCCGCGTCACCAGCTCGAAAGCCCACATCCAGGCAGCCAGTCCCATCCCATATCCTCGTGCCTCGCTCATCGCATCCACGACCAGCGGATTCAGCACGAGCAGCCCCAGCACCGCCAAGAACATCGCACCGCTTCCGAACCAGCGCCGCGCGATGCGGTATGCGACCACCATAAGCAGGGTGCCGAACAGCAGGCTCGGCAACCGCAGCGAAAACTCCGTCAGGTGAATCCGCCAAGTTGAGATTCGAACCAGCAACGTGTTGAGAACATGATTGTTGCAGTCGAACCGCGACAGCGACTCCCTCCACTCAGGGCCGATATACCGGTTGTAATTCCAAGCCTCCCCCGCGGTCACGGACTGGGTCACCGCACGGACGAGGCCCCACGCGAAAAGACCGAACAAGCCAGCGCGAGCCAGGTTAATCGATGTGGTAGAAGTGCGCTCCATTGGCTTTAGCTAGTTCCGTGAGTCCCCAGAACGGGCGGTTTTTCGATACGTCGTCGTAAAGCAAGTCGCTCTCATTCAGTAGGATATAGTGAAAACCTAAAGCTTTGAGATCGCGGGTGGCCGCACGGCGGATTCCCTCGGGCGGCCCCGCCTTCACCACCTCCATCGTGTCCGTGACCGGAACCCATCGCCCGCCCGTCTGAAGAACCTCCACTCGCGGGCGCGCCCCATCCGATGGCTGGCACTCGATCACCACCTCGTCGACCGTCTCCGGCGCGGGAAATTCCACTTGAATCCGGTCGCCCGGCGACATCGCCTGCCATGTCGACCAGCGCGTGGCATAACTGTTGTCGAAGGCGAGCGGCGCTTCCCATCCATTCGGTTTCGCCGAAATCCTCCACCCGGTGGCCCGGGACAGTTCCCTGCCCTTCACATAGAGCCGCAACTCGGCTACAGTCCAGAACCCGTCTGAGAACGACATGTTTACGACCCTGATTCCTCTAGTGGTTACCGGCAGCATCTTGAAGTGCTGCTGCGTGTCCGGTAGATATGCCTGCGGCGTCCAAAGGATGGCGTGCGCGAGGTTCCCCAGCGTCGATTCGTAGGAAGTAACGATATCGCGGTCGATGTAGGCCTCCGGCCTGCCGGCGAAGGTATAGATCGGCTCCCCGGAAGGAACCCACGCTTCGATTTGCCGTTTGAGCGCATAATCGCCAATCCATCTGGTGATGTACTCGTCGGAAGACTGGCGCCGTAGCGCCGCCTGCAGCGGAAAGGTGCTGATCCGCCAAGCCCACGGCGCGCACCAGGAGGAAAGCACAGCCGGCCAGCAAAGGAATGCTTGAAATACCGCCAGTAGTGCCAGAGCGCCCGGAATCTCGGTCATCGCCAGCCCCATCGCCAGGAGGAGAAAGGGCACGCATGGAATCAGGAACCGGGCACCGACATTCATGTAAGCCGGCAGCGCGAAGACCAGCGCCGCGAGCAGCAATCGACGCCCAAACCTCGAGCGAAGCGCGAAGAGGGCAACCGGAAACAGGAGCAGAACGGGGCCGAAAAGGCTTTCCAGAAGTCCCCCGCGAATTGTGAGTTCCAGGGGAATCTGCCAGTAGTGCTTGATGTTGTAGTAGTGCCGCAGCGATTCGGTATAGATCCGCTCCATGCCGGGGTGGTAGTAGGGATTCGGGAACCAGGCGTTCAAAAACGGCGCGGTTGGGTTCCCCACCCACACCCAATTGCGCACCACCCAGGGCGCAACGAACACCAGCGCCGGCAGAAACAGGCGGGCCAGGCGCCCCGTGTGCCAGCCACACCCCACTAGCAGCCATCCCATGGCAAAAGGCAACGCCAGGAACGCCGTGTACTTGATGGCGTACGCAGCCCCGCACAAAACGCCGATCAAAATAAGCAGATTATCCTGTCTGATCTCGTCCCATACTTGAAGTAAGTAAAATACTGCAAATATCAAAGTGACAATCGCCAGATCGTTGTAGGCAGCCGCGCCGTCGCGCGCAACTACCGGGCTCACGATCATCGTCGTCGCGGCAAAAAAGCCTGCCTTCCAGAACCCGAACCGCCGTCCCCAGCAGACCAAGAGCAACGGAAGCGCTAACAGGAAAACCAGATGAACTAACGCGGCCGCCGAGTGCTTGCCGAAGGTGAACGCCACCAGAAACAGCATCTCCATGCCTTGGGAGAGATAGGCATACATGCTGTGGTAGTCCCACACGAACCCGTGATTCCGCCACATGCGCGCCACGTTCCCCAGGTGATAGCCGCTGCCGTCCGGGCTCACCTCCGGCGCAAGCGCATTCACGAGGTAGTAAACTCCGAACGCGAGGAAGACTGCGGCAAATCCCGCGATCCAGGTCAGCGGCACTGCCGGCAACTCGCGGCGCTTGGGACGGCCATGCCCCTTCCAGACGGCCAGCGCGATGACCGTCGCGCCACCCCATTGAAAGATCCCGCGCCGTGCCCCGTGAATCATGCAGAGCGACATCACCAGAAAACTCAGGATCCCCGACCCGGCTAGAAGTGCGAAGAGTTGAGCTTCGAGTCGGCAGAGTTCGATTTTAAGTCGAGATATCAGCAGGGAACCTAACGCAATGGCGAGGCTTACAGTGAAGAGAGCGCCAAACAGGATGGAAGCGATTTCCCGCATCTATTGAGTGAAACCCGCGCTGTGCAGGAAAAAGGACAGCTCGGCGCCGTCGTCGGGCGATATCCAGCGCGGACTTGCCTCGAACGTCACGTGAATGTCCTTGCCCGCCTCCACCAGCCCCTGCGGGACCGGTTTTTCAAACCGCCAGTCCCCTGCCCGGTCGCACCGCATCGAACCGAGCGGGCGCCCGTTCACGGCGCAGCTTACGGTCACAGGACCCGTGACCTTGAAGGTCACCTCCGGCAGCGCGAATTCGGCTGCGAAATTCAAATGACTGGCGTCTTTCACGCGGAACCGCATTTCCGGATGGAGAAAGGCCCACCGGCGGTATCCGCGGTCGGAACTGATATCGCGCACGATGTACTGGTCTGCCAGAGGATCGTCCATCGCGACGAAGGAGCCCACTGTGCCCGGATCCGGACCCAGGTCCAAGGAGCGCTGCTGGGGAGGCGCAAATGCCCCGGCCTGACGGCCGCAGCCCAGGAGCGCGGCACATCCCATAACCACCAGCAGTATTTCTCGATGCACGAAATGCGAGTATAACAATCTAACCGGGTTCTCCTGATATACTGCGTGGTACCAGCCTACGTCGATGGGGGTTCTGACCGACCTGCGCTATGCGGTGCGTGGGCTCTCGAGAAATCGCGGCTTTGCGCTCGCAGCCATTCTGTCGCTGGCGTTCGGAATTGGCGCCAATACGACGATCTTCACGCTGATTCGCGCCGTCTTTCTCCGTCCGCTGCCTGTGCGTGATCCTGCCCGTGTGACCGCGATATTCACCGTGGATCCGCGAACTCCGGGCCTGATGCTCACCTCCTATCCCAATTATCGCGATTACCGCGACCACAACACGGTCTTTTCGGGCGTGCTCCTGTACACGGCGGTGAGCGTTAGCCTGACCGGCCGCGGCGATCCGCAACTCCTGATGGCGCAGCTCGTCAGCGGGAACTACTTCGACACCCTCGGCGTGCAGCCGGCGGCCGGCCGCGGATTCGTTCCGCAGGAGGACGCCTCCACCGGCTCGCCGCCGGTCGCCGTGATCGGTCACGCGCTGTGGAGTCGTGTGTTCGCCGCAGATCCGCGAATTGTGGGGCGCACCATCGAGTTAAACGGACGACCTTATACTATTGTCGGCGTGACGCCGGAAGGATTCACCGGTATAAATCAGCTTGCGGCCGCAGACGTCTTCCTTCCACTCTCTTCCTACCCGGCGGTGCATCCCTTGCCGGCACAGGTGGCATCGCGCGGCGGCCTTCTGTTTCTCGCCGCCGGGCGGCTGAAAGCAGGAATCACCATGGCTCAGGCAGAGTCGGCCATGAACGCGCTCGCGCAGGAACTGGCGCGGCAGTTCCCCAACGAGAACCGTGGACGTGGCATCCGTCTGACGTCGATTGCCGACTCCGCCATAGACGCCCGAACCCGTCCCACGGTCACCCGCGCCGGCGCGGTCCTCATGACCATCTCCGCCCTGGTGCTGTTAATCGGCTGTGGAAACGTCGCCAACCTGCTGCTGGCAAGGGCCGCGGGCCGGAACAGGGAGATCGCTCTTCGCCTGGCGGTAGGCGCGCCGCGCGCACGTCTCGTCCGGCAACTCGTCATGGAAAGCCTGCTGCTGGCCGCAATCGGAGGCGCCTGCGGCCTCATGGTTGCCCGGTGGGCCCGCGACCTGCTTTGGTCGATGCGCGGCCCAACATTCCGTCACGCGAACTTCGACTTGGCGATCGACCCGCAGGTGCTCTTGTTCAATGCGGCCATCGCGCTCGCAACGGGCATCATCTTCGGGCTGGCGCCCGCGCTGTACACCAGCCGGGCCGATCTGGCTAGTGACTTGAAGGACCGGGCAGGCGGCGCAGGCAGGCTCCGGCGGGTGGGAGCGGTTCGCTCGACCCTGGTGATGGCGCAGGTCTCCCTCGCCATCATCACGCTCATCGGAGCTAGCCTGTTCCTGCGCAGCCTGCTCGATGCCCGTCGCATCGATCCCGGGTTCGACGCCGCTCACCTGGGCGTCGTGGCGTACAACGTAAACGACCGAGGCTACAGCGAGGCGCGCGGCCGCGACTACCATCAGCGCGCCCTCGAACGTGCGGCGTCGGTTCCGGGCGTAACCGCGGTCACGATCTCGAGGGATGTTCCATTTCGCGTCAGCGGACGGCGGGGAGTCCTGCTGGAAGGCGAACTTGATTCTCCGTCCACGCAGCCCAGGCCGACGTTGACGGGCGTGGTTTGGCCGGGCTACCTGCGCGCGGTGGGTATCCCGCTGCTGCGCGGCCGCGACTTTTCGGTGTTGGACGGCTCGGCAAATCCGCGGGTTGCGATCGTGAACGAAGCTGCCGCCGCGCAATTCTGGCCCGGCGAGAACCCGCTCGGCAAGCGCATTCGGTTCTCCACCGATCGCCTCGTGAGCCTCGAGGTCGTCGGTGTGGCGCGCACCGCAAATTACCAGAGCCTGGCCGAAACTCCACAACCGTTTATCTACCTTTCGCTGGTGCAGTACTACTTCCCGACTGCGGTCCTCTACGTGCGCACTGCGGGGGATCCCGCGGTTGTTGTCGCTGCCGTGCGCCGCGCATTGCAGAGTCTCGATCCAAGTCTGCTGCTGCAGGCCGAAACCATAAACAACTCGATTGGCGATCTCCTCTGGGCGCAACGGCTTTCCGCGTGGCTCTTAGGCGCGTTCGGCGCGCTGGCGCTGCTGCTGGCTATGATCGGTATCTATGGCGTCATTGCGTACTCCGTCCGCCAGCGCCGGCGCGAATTGGGCATTCGCATGGCTCTGGGCGCGACGCCGGGCGACTTGCAGTTCCTGGTGCTCGGCGAAGGCATCCGGCTCATCGCCATGGGCGCCATCGGCGGCAGCATCATCTCGCTGGCCTTCGCGGGTACATTGGAATCCCTGCTCTTCCTTCCGACCGCCCGCGACATGTTCAGCTTTACCATGGTTCCTGCCATGCTGACCCTAGTGGGCGTTCTGGCGTGCTGGGCACCGGCGGTTCGTTCGTCGCGCATCGACCCTTCCACATGTCTCCGGGATGAATAGTGTTCCGCCGCATGCGGTGTGCGCCAGGACACATCGGTTGTACGGTACAACCGTTTTCAGAGTGTCCGTTCCCCGAATCCGTGGCACCATGGAGCGCAGGCTTTATGCAACCGCAACTTTTTTCCGCGCAATCGGAATCGTTACGGAAGCGCGTACCTTTCGAGTTGAGGCCCACCAACCTGCCCGGCGTTTTCACGACACCGCCTCCAGCCCAAGAGTTCGATCCGAATCGTGCCAGCTTCGCCACCTTGATCAAGCACGGCGTGATGTGGCGCCGGCCCCAACACGGGGATTCGCCTTACCTCGTTCGGGCATGGAATCGCGCCTTCTCCCGTAATTGGTTCGGCGGCGACCGCATTTCTCCTGTGTTGGAATCGCGCACAGGCCAGAACCATGCGCTTCGCGGTCTGGGCAGCAATGGCAGCGGCTACACGAGCCGGAATTGGAGCGGCGGGATCATTCAGGGACAATGGGCCACGGTTGTGGGCTACTGGTCGGTGCCGCCCGCCGAGTTGAGCACTGAGGCGGACCATCGCAGATACGAGTGCGACTCGGCTTGTTGGGTCGGTCTGGACGGGTTCAGCTCGGAGGACGCGCTGCAGGCCGGAATACAGCGGCGGGTCGACACTACCGGTCGTGCACAGCACGTGGCGTGGTGCGAGTGGTACGTCCCGCCCCGCCACGATTCCCCGGCCTATATCTGGCAAACTGACGTCGTCAATTTCTCATTGGCGCCGGGAAACCGCGTCTATTGCTCCGTGCAGTACATCGCGCAGAAAGCGGCAGGCCTTGTTTATTTCGCCAACGACTCCACGGGGCATCACTTCTCGCTGACGCTGGCGCCGCCGCCGGGCGCCGCCGCCGCTGGAGACAGCATTGAATGGATCGCGGAAGCTCCCGCAAAAGGAGAAAACGCTGGCGGTATTCCGCTGCCGCCGGCGCGATTCACTACCGCGCTCGGCTGCAGTGCCGATGGTCAGACGGTGGCGCTCCCGCACAATGGCGAACGCATCCACGCCAGGCGCGAGGAAGAAAGCCTCTCCTCGGTCGAGCTGTCGGACGACGGTGTGACCGTCTTTTTCAAGCCACTCCCGGGCTAAGATCCCCGCGGCGAATTCAATTTCCCCTGGCCACCGGAGTGGCGCCGGTTTTTCGCGGAGCCGGTATCCCAGCCGACGGCCCGGACGCGCTCAAAATCTCTTCCAACAGATTTGAGGCGCCGTCGACCTCGGCCATGTTCCAGAGCATGTAGCGCGCGTCCACATGAATGGAACGCGTGATGAGCGGGTCGAACAGGAAATTCGAGGCTACAGACTCGTACGTGCCGTCGAACAGGAGCCCAACCAGTTCGCCCCTCGCGTTCAGCGTGGGAGAGCCGGAATTGCCTCCCGTGGTGTCCACCGTCGAAAGGAAATTGACGGGAACGTCTCCCAGGGCGGACTCAAGGTACGGCGTCTTCTTGCCAGCGCGCAGTGCCCGGATGGCATCGAGTTGCGCCTTGGGGGCGTTGAAGTCGCCTTCCCCGGTGTGCTTCTGAACGATGCCGGCGAGCGTGGTCTGCGGCTTGTAGTAGAGGCCGTCCTTGGCGTCGACTCCTTTCACCTGGCCGTATGTCACGCGCAGCGTGCCATTGGCGTCCGGCGCAACCAGCCCGCCTGACTGGGCCAGCATCGCCTCCATGTAAAGCGGCGCCAAACGGGCGCGCGCGCCCGCGCGGTTCTTCGCCGCCTCCCGATTTTCCCGTTCCGTTGGTTCGAGCGCCGCCGCGAGAAGGAGAAAGGAATCTTTCGTCGCCAGGAGATCGCCGGTGCTCTTTTCGAGCAGGCCCATGCGGAAATCGCGATCGCCGAGTTTCGTTCCGGCAAATAGTGCTTGAACATAGGCGTCGATCGCACTAGTCGCATCCGATTTCGACAACCCGGGTTTGAGACCGGCCGCCTGGTCCAGCGCCTCGATTCGCTGCCCGGCCGGAAGAGCCGCGGCAAGACCCAGCGCCCAGCGCAGCAGCGCGCGATCGACGGTGACATCCATGGTGCGCTGCAGCCGGTCCTGCCCGTCCCGGATCCTGACCCAATCCCGCTGCTGGAATCCCGCGTCCCGATCGATGTCCGCCTTGGGGCGCTCCACCGACAGGCGATAGAGGGCCTGCGCCGCGCCCAGATAGCTGGATGCGGTCGCCAGGGTCGTCAGGGTTGCGGTCTGCTCGCGCGTTCTTTCGCTTTCCGCCTGCAGCGCGCGAAGGGCCGGAAGTACATCGCCATACTTCTTCCGCCGTGCCGAGTCGGCTGCGATCCAGGACTCGAGCGCATCCTCCAGCGCTTTCTTCCGGGCAAGACTCCCTCCCTTTTCGAGTCCCTCCAGCATGCCTTTCTGGTTGGTGAGTGTGTTGTTCAGTCCCTGCACGCGTCCGGCGACCCTCAGCGCGATGGTCTTGTCCTGTTTGGAAAGCTGGTCGAGGAGTACCAGTTGTTCCTCCGCGAGCCGTATGGCGCGCGGAAACCTCCACTCGGTCGTCTCCTTCACCTCGGCGTACGTCTGGTGACGCTGTGTCCGCCCAGGGTAGCCGGTCACGAAGACCAGGTCGCCAGGCTTGATTCCTTCGGTTGAGACCTTCAGCCAGTGCTTGGGTTTGAACGGCACGTTGTCCTTGGAGAATGTTGCCGTCTTCCCATCCTTGCCGACGTAAGCGCGCAGGAAACTCCAGTCGCCGGTGTGGCGCGGCCACCGCCAGTTGTCGGTCTCGCCGCCGAAGACGCCAATACCCTCCGCCGGCGCATAAACCAGGCGCACGTCTTTAATCTCCATTTGTGCGATCTCGAAGTACTTGAGTCCATCGAAGAACGACGCAACGTTACACCGCTGCCCGTTCTTCTCGCATTCAGCGATGCGTTGCTTCGTGCGCCGGTCGATCAGGTCGTAGCGTTCGCGGTCTGTCGCCTTGGGGTCGATGTTGCCGGTGATGGAGCCGGTCACGTCGGTCACGGAGGTAGTGACAAAAACGCGCGAACCGGGGCCGTTCGGGAGTTCCTCCTCGCGGGTTTTTGCCAGATAGCCGTCCTTCAACAGGTTACGCTGCGGCGTAGAATTGAACTGGAGCCCGCCCGTGGCGCAGTGATGGTTCGTGACAATCAGGCCGTCCGGCGACACGAATGAAGCAGTGCAGCCTCCCAGGGAAACGATGGCGCCCATGGGCTGTCCGGTCAGGTCGGCAAACGTCTTCGGATCGCCCCGAAAACCCAGGGCTTTCAATTTCGATGCCAATTCGGGAATCTGCTGGGGCATCCACATGCCCTCATCGGCGAGCAGCACGGCGGCAGGCAGCATGAAAGCTGCCAGGAGAACAACAGATCTTGAGTATTTCAAAGAAGTCCTCGCTGAACAAAAGCAGCGAATCGACCTCGCTGCTGGGCGGCTGCGTTCGCGCCCGCCCAGAGAATAGCACCATTCACCCGGCGCGCAGTGCCGTCAGCCAGGTGTGCGGCAAAACCAACCTCCACTGCTATGGCGCCCTGGCGACCAGGGCGTGAATGGCGCCGTTGACGAAGATCGGCCCGGCAGACTGCCGGGCGTGCTCCGCGGGCGTGACGTGCCCACGTGCGAGAGCGCGACACCGTCAAGCCCGGGTTCGTCATAATTGCTATTGAGGTCTTCCACCACCAACAGGAAAGCGCGGGCGAACCGCACCAGTCGGAAACCCTTACACAGGAAGTGGACATATGCGCATCGGCATCCTCGGCTCTGGATTGATTGGGGGCAAACTCGGGACCATATTCGCCCGAGCGGGCCACGATGTGGTCTTCAGCTACTCGCGCAGCCGCCAGAAACTGAAGGATCTTGCCAAGGATGCCGGGGCGAATGCGCACGTGGGAAACCCGTCAGATGCTGCGCGCGATGCCGATGTCGTGTTACTCGCTGTCCACTGGGCACGCGTCGATGATGTCCTGGCTCGCGCCGGCAGGTTGTCAGGCAACGTCCTACTGACGTGCTCGCTGCCTATGAATGCAGATGACAGCCACCTGGTCGTCGGGCTCACCACCTCTGGCGCGGAAACATTGGCGGCCAAAGCTCCGGAAGCGCATGTGGTATCCGCCTTCAGCACGGTCCCAAGTGAGGTCCTGTTTCCGGTGTTCGAAAGACGTGGAGCGATATCGCCGCCAGACTTGGTGTATTGCAGTGACGACGAAGGGGCAAAGAAGACGATAGCTCATCTGATCCGCGATGTTGGCTTTCATCCGGTCGATCTGGGGCCGCTGTCCCTGGCCCGCTATATAGAACCGTTCTCGCTGTTGGCCGCGCAACTCGCCTACAACGGCGAGGACGGCCCGGAATTAGCCTATCGCTTCGAGCGCGTTTCAAAATAAAAAGTCATGAAAGCATTTGCGGCGTGGCAGAACTTCTACGCGATCATCGGGTCGTCCGCGGGCGCACTGATCGGCCTACAGTTTGTCGCCTTGAGTTTGATCGCGAACAAACCAACCTCTCGAGTCGACCCTCAGGCAGGTGGGGCGTTCTCGACGCCTACCATCATTCATTTCTCGGCCGTGCTCACACTGGCCGCGATTTTTGCCGCTCCATGGCAGGCCATCGATGCTCCCACACTCGTCTATGGAGCGGTGGGGCTCGCCGGTGTCGCATACTCCACCATCGTCGCTTGGAGGATGCGGCGGCAAACTGCTTACCTGCCCGAGTTCGAGGACTGGTTGTTTCACGTTCTGCTGCCCTTCGCAGCTTACGGAATGTTGATCGTGTCGGCATTCGCCGCCAGGCCGCATGTACACGAAGCGCTGTTCGGCGCCGCAGCCGCTGTGCTCTTGCTGCTCCTCATCGGCATTCATAACGCGTGGGATGCCGTCACGTACCACATCTTTCTCAAGAGAGAGGAATAGTCGATGCAAAAAGCTGCCTGAGGCGGCGCCATAGTATCATTGACCTCATGTCGGGCTCCGGAGGATTGCTCGTTGCCGTCGCATCCGTCTCTGTCCTGGCCACCGCCGGCGCAGACCGGCCGCATTGGCGCGGCCCCTGCGACCCTGGCGCAAACGGAAAGCTCTTTCTCGCGTCTGATCATGACGACGTTGTCGCTGCCCGCATGGGCGAGAAGGTCGCGACCCTGACTACTAAGAGGTGAATTTGAATATCCGGGCGGTTCTCACAGTCTATTTGCTGTTTCAGGCCGCGGCCCAGGCTCAATCCAGCGGCGGAGCCATCACCGGCGTGGTTACCGACGCTGCCTGGCAGCCGCTCGCCAACGCCATTGTCCAACTCACCGAATCGGAGACCGGCAGACGCCGGAGCGTCCTCACCGACCAGCAGGGCGGCTTCACCGTCTCCAACTTGCCGCCGGGCAACTATCGCATTGAAGCCGAGCGCGAAGGTTACCGCAAACAGGTGCAGCAGCTCAGTCTGCAACTCAACCAGGAAATGCAAGTCGAGCTCCCCCTGGTGGCTGGCCAGCGCACTGAGACTGTGGAGGTCACTGCCGTGCGCGGTCTGCTGCGTACCGAGACGGCCGCGCTGGGCGGTGTGATCGACAATCGTCAGATTACCGGTCTCCCGCTCGATGGCCGGGGCTTCTTCGAGTTGAGTCTCCTGCTCCCCGGCGTGTCGCCTGCCGCTCCCGGTTCGGCAGGGTCCGCCCGCGGCGATTTCGCCATCAACGTCAACGGCGCCCGCGAGGACTCCAACCACTTCGTCCTCGATGGCGTGTTCAACGGCGATCCGAAACTGAACGGCATCGGGGTCACGCCGCCTGTGGATGCCGTGCGCGAATTCGAAGTGGCCACCAGCACCTATGACGCGACGTACGGGCGGAATGCCGGCGGCCAGGTGAACGTAGTGCTAAAGGGCGGAGCGAACCAGGTTCATGGCACCGCCTACGAGTTCCTGCGCAATGATGTGACCGACGCCCGCAACTTCTTCGCCGCCTCCAACCCGCAATACCAGCGCAACCAGTTCGGCGGGTCCATCGGCGGCCCGGTCGTCCACAACCGGACTTTTCTCTTCGGCGACTACGAAGGCCGCCGAGTCCGCGAAGGCATCACTCAAGTCACCAATGTTCCCACTGCGCTGCAGCGCGTGGGCGATTTTTCGCGCAGCAGCGTCTATGCCATCGATCCGTTCACTCAGCAGCCGTTCCCTGGGAACGTAATTCCTCAAAATCGGCTGGACCCCATCGGTCTCAAGATTGCCACGCTCTACCCGCTTCCCAACCGCACCTTGCCCGGGCAGAACTTCGTGTCCTCGCCCGTCGAGCGCGATCGTGAAGATAAATTCGACCTGCGCCTCGATCACAGCCTCGGGGCGAAGGACCAATTGAGCGGCCGCTACAGCTTCGACGACCGCGCACTGTATGAGCCCTTCTCCACTTCTTCGCTGGTGGCTGTTCCGGGCTTCGGCAACAACGTTCCGCGGCGCGCCCAGAATGCGGTCGCGAGCGAGACCCACACCTTCACCCCCAATTTGCTCAACGAGGTCCGCCTGGGCTACGACCGGATTTCCGCCGGTGTCTTCCAGCAGAACATCGACAACAACGTCAACCAGCGAGTGGGACTTCCGACAGTTTCTTCCCAGGCTCGCGACCACGGCCTCAGCGAAGTCTCCATCCTCGGCTTCTCGACACTCGGCGATGAGCCCCATAACCCGCAGCACAGCGCCACCAGCATCTATCAGATCACCGATGCCGTCACCTGGGCGCGCGGCAAGCACCTT
>Ga0335080_10005794_pt1 | contig 12759 bp, 12 predicted proteins | sample Lox_Sample_34_FD_206720 | JGI IMG/M metagenome (GOLD analysis project Ga0335080, IMG submission 206720) | Soil microbial communities from Loxahatchee National Wildlife Refuge, Florida, United States - Lox_Sample_3.4 | ecosystem: Environmental > Terrestrial > Soil > Wetlands | place: USA... | reverse complement strand
TACCGCTACGTGGACGAGCCACGAGATGCGGCCGAGGAACTGCTCGAAGCCGAACCCGAGCCGGAGGAAGTATGATCCCCTCAGTCCTGAAGATCGCGATGCGCGCGCTGGCGCGCAACAAGGCCCGCTCGGCGCTGACGATGCTCGGCATCGTGATTGGCGTCGCGGCCGTGATTGCCATGGTGAGCCTGGGCCAGGGCGCGCAGCAGCAGGTGCAGGATCAGATCGCTTCCATGGGGACCAACATGCTGATCGTGCAGGCCGGCAGCCAGAACAGCGGTGGAGTCCGGGCTGGCGCGGGTACGACCACAACGTTAACGCCGGAAGATGTCCAGGCCATATTGCGCGACGACACCGCAGTTCAGGCGGCCAGCCCTAGCGTGGGTGTCGCGGTAACGCTGGTGAATGGTAATCAGAATTGGAGTACACGGGCGGAGGGCGTCAGCACGCAGTATCCCGCGATCCGCAATCGCGGCGCGAGTTCGGGCGACTTCTTCACCGACGCAGACGTGACGAGCGCGGCGCGGGTAGCGCTGATCGGGCAGACCGTCGCGAACGAATTGTTCCCAGGCATCGATCCGGTGGGCCAGAGCGTGCGCGTCCGCAATCTGCCGTTCCGTGTAATTGGCGTGCTGGAACCCAAGGGTCAAACTCAATTCGGTCAGGATCAGGACGACACCATTGTGATTCCGTACACCACGGCGATGAAGAAGCTGTTGTCCACAACTTACATTCCGACGATTTACGTTTCGGCTCCTACTCCGGAGCAGACGAAAGTGGCCGAGCAGCAAGTGACCGAGACGCTGCGCAATCGCCACAACATCCGGCAGGGCCAGCCCGACGACTTCACGGTCCGCAACCTGACGGATATCGCCAACACAGCCGAGGCAACCACGCGTGTGATGACGCTCCTGCTGGGCGGAATTGCTGCGGTGTCGCTTCTGGTGGGTGGGATCGGGATCATGAACATCATGCTGGTATCGGTGACCGAGCGCACGCGCGAGATCGGAATCCGCATGGCCGTCGGCGCGCGGACGAAACACGTGCAGTATCAATTCCTCATCGAATCGCTGGTTCTCGGTCTCGCGGGTGGGCTCGGCGGCATTCTGTTTGGGTTCGCCGTGTCGTTCATCTTGTCCGCGGTGTTTAGTTGGCCGCAGTTCATTTCGCCGATTGCGGTGATCGGGTCGGCGTTGTTCTCCATGGCGATTGGAGTGTTCTTCGGCTACTACCCGGCGAAAAAGGCTGCGTCGCTCGACCCAATCGAAGCGCTCCGGTTTGAGTAGATATCATGGACAGACTGGGATTCTGTCCATATGTCTCTTCGCCCGATCAGTCGTGTGATTCAATCCAAACCGACCATCGAGGGCGCGGGCGTCCATCTGCGCCGCGCCTTCGGGTTCGGAAATACCAAGGATTTCGATCCGTTTCTGCTACTGGATGATTTCCGCAATGACGTGCCTGAGGACTACCTCGCGGGATTTCCGTGGCACCCGCATCGTGGAATCGAAACCATCACCTACGTACTCGCCGGAACCGTAGATCACGGCGACAGCATGGGCAACCAGGGCACGATCGGCGCCGGCGACATCCAATGGATGACGGCCGGCAGCGGCATCATCCACCAGGAAATGCCAAAGGGCGATCACGCGGGCCGCATGCACGGATTCCAGCTCTGGGCCAACCTGCCGTCGAATTTGAAGATGACGCCGCCGCGATACCAGGAGGTCAAGTCAACGGACATTCCCGAGATCACCGACGACGACGGCACGCATGTCCGCGTGGTTTGTGGCGAGTTTTGGGGCAAGCGTGGGCCGGTGGAAGGAATTGCGGCCGACCCGATTTACATCGACGTCTCCGTCGCACCCGGCCGCAGGAAATCGCTGCCGGTCGAGACGACGCGGCACGCGTTCGCTTACGTATTCGGCGGGAACGGGAAATTCTGCAATGCGTCCGGGCCGCTCGCAGTGCCAACTGAAGGCGTGAAGTGGCTCGACACAGCGCCTCCGACCAAAGCCGATAATCGATCGCTGGTGCTGTTCGACCGAGGTGACGAAGTGGAAGTGCAGGCGGGCGAGGATGGGATGCGCTTTCTGCTGGTCTCCGGCAAGCCGCTGCAGGAGCCGGTGGCGTGGTATGGACCGATCGTTATGAACACGCAAGAGGAACTCCGGCAGGCCTTCGAAGACCTGCAAAAGGGCACGTTCCTGCAGGATAGCGGGCGCTAGATGGCCGAGCCGAACGAGCCGCTGTCCGACCCGATGTTTCCGAAACTGAGCGAGGACCAGATTGCTCAGCTCTCGTCGACTGGCGTGCGGCGAAGCCTCCCAGCGGGCGAGATCGTATTCGACCAGGGAGCGGTTGGACGCAGCCTGTTCGTGGTGCTTAAAGGCGGACTGGATGTTGTGATTCCTTCGCCGGCGGGCGAAACGCATGTCAGACTTCAGACGGCCGGCGAGTTCACGGGTGAATTGGACATGGTTTCCGGCCGGCCCAGCCTGGTTCGTGCGCGGACTGCCGGCGATACGGAACTGCTCGAGATCGATCCGGCAACGCTGCGCAACATCATGCAGACCGAGCCGGAGTTGGGTGAGTTCCTGCTGCGGACATTCGTCCGCCGGCGGGTGGGGTTGATTTCGCGCGCGATAGGCGATGTGGTTTTGATCGGTTCCCGGCACTCCGCCGACACGCTGCGGCTGAAGGAGTTTCTGGCGCGCAACGGGCATCCGCACACGTATGTGGAACTGGAGCAGGATCCGGGCGTCCAGGACTTGCTCGATCGGTTTGGTGTGAAGCCGGCGGAAATTCCTGTGCTGATCGGCAACGACCGGCATCCGTTGCGCAACCCGAGCAACCCGGAGGTGGCCCAATATCTTGGGCTGAACGCGGAGATCGACGACGGCCGCATCCATGACCTGATCGTGGTTGGGGCGGGTCCGTCGGGGCTGGCGGCGGCGGTCTATGCCGCGTCAGAAGGCCTCAAAGTCCTGGTGCTGGAAGGAATCGCTCCGGGCGGCCAGGCCGGATCCAGTTCGCGAATTGAAAACTACCTCGGTTTTCCGATGGGGATCTCGGGCCAGGAACTGGCGGGCCGGGCATTCGTTCAGGCAGAGAAATTCGGTGCGCAAGTCGCTGTAGCCCGGTCGGCGACGGCGCTGAAATGCGACCGCCGGCCGTTCCGTGTGGAGTGCGGCGACGCCGACGCGGTTCGCGGGCGCGCGCTGATCATCGCCTGCGGCGCCGAGTATCGCAAACTGCCGCTTCCGAACCTGGCGCGGTTCGAGGGTGTCGGAGTCTACTACGGCGCGACCCGGCTGGAAGCCCAGCTCTGTGCCGATGAGGAAGTGGTTGTGATCGGCGGCGGCAATTCGGCGGGGCAGGCGGCGATCTTTCTCTCGACGATTGCTAAACACGTTCACATGCTGGTGCGCGGCTCCGGCCTGGCCGACAGCATGTCGCAGTACCTGATCCGCAGGATCGAGGAGTGCTCTGATATCACGCTCCGCTCGAGGACGGAGGTCGTGTCCTTGCGCGGCAATGGCGCGCTAGAGTCGGTCACCTGGAAGAATCAGGACACCGGTGAAAGCGAAACGCATCCGATCCGCCATGTTTTTTCGATGGCCGGCGCTTCCCCGAATACAGCATGGCTGCAGGGCTGCGTCGCGCTGGACGGCAGGCAGTTCGTCAAGACCGGCTCCGATCTCACAGCGGGCGATCTCGAGACCGCCCGTTGGCCGCTCCGCCGCCATCCCTATCTGTTCGAAACCAGCGTGCCGGGTGTGTTCGCGGTGGGCGATGTGCGCTCGGGCAGTGTCAAACGAGTCGCGTCGGCTGTGGGCGAGGGATCTGTCGCGATTCAACTCGTCCATCGCGTGCTGGCGGAGTGAGCCGGTCCGCTCACGCGCGAGCGAGCGCCCAGGTCATTTGCTTCTTTCTCCTCGCGCGAGGACGCAACAACACCAGATAAACGAGTCCAAACAGGAGTGCGTAGATGATGCCAATCACAAGCGTCGCGTCGAGTCCTGCTCCGCCGATTACGATTCCTGCGGCTATGAGGATCAGAGACAGTCCGCCCGCCACGGCGACAAAGTACAACAGGAAGGTATGAAACTTGGTAAGAAATTGCAGCCGGAAATCCGTTTTGCGCAGGGTCGGCTGCATCTCTTTCAACAAACGCGGCAGCGCCTCGGCGGGGAGCTTGCCATTGCGCCACAAATATCCCAGGCTTTCGGGCAGCATGCGGTCCACTCCGTCGATTTCGGAGCGGATTCCGTAGAAATAGCTTCCGTTGAAGGCCCTGGCATTGGGTTTCAGTTGCACGCCCTTCATGGCCATCAGGTAGCGGTCCAGCGCGAATTCGGTGCGCTGATTGTGATTCCATGGGTCTTCCGCCGTGAAGGTCATTTCTGTCTTCAAGCGGGCGGGCTTCATCATCATCGACATCAAAACTGCGGGAAACATATCACCCTCCTCCGAACTGTCTCGCCGTATTAAAGCAAGGAAGCCGGAAGGGGTCACCACCCAAATATGCAGGGCCGTGGGCAGGCCGGTCTAGAACGGCTGTACCCGGGGCGTGATCTCGCCGTAGATTATGCCGCGGCCGTTCATGCCGAGGTATACGCGTCCCCAAACGCGCGGGTCGGCCTGGATGAGAGTGGGGCCGCCATATTGGTGGCGATCGTCGTTGATCCGTTGCCATGACGCGCCGTTGTCGTCGGAGCGGTAGATGGCCATGACGCCCGCGGGAGAGGCTGTGCCGTACAGGAAAACCGATTGCACGTCGCTACCTGGCGGCGCAGCTCCCACTGCCACCGAATTTGCCCATGAGACGTTGGCGAGTTTGTTCCAGGTGACGCCGCCATCGGTGGAATGGAGCAGGCCATTGCTGCCCAGAGGGAGCCACAAGTCGCCCGCGCGCGCGAAATTCGCCGCGATGACGCCGCATCCTGATCCATTGCAGCTTCCATTGGATGGGAGCGCCCCGGAGTTCACGGCCGCGAACGTCGTGCCGCCGCTCGACTGCGTGCTGAAGAAAGCGCCTCCGCCGTAGGCGTAAAACAGCTTGGGCGTGACCTTATCCGCGACGGCGTTGTAGCGTGCGGGCAGACCGGTGGTTGCGGTCCACGTAACGCCGGAATCGGTTGAAATCTGCGGGCGGTTGGCCGAGCCCGTAGCGGGAGACCATGCCAGCATTGTTCCGCCGGCATCCACCGCGATGGCGCCGCCGTTTCCACTATTGGCGCCGGTCGCACACGCAGGAAATGGCGCCCAGGTTGATCCGCCATCGCTCGAATACGCGCCGTAGTTGCAGACGCTGTTCGACGTCGCGTTGGGAGATTGCGCCCGGACCACAACCTGTGGTGATTGTCCGGCCCAATCCATGCTGCCGACCGTAGTGGCGACGGGATTCGTGTACATGCCCGCGAGCGGCGAGCTGCCGAGTTCATCGTGACGGAACCCGCCAATATCACCCACACCACTGAGCAGGTGAACACCCGACGTGGGGCTGATCAGCGCCAATACGGCAGTCTCTTCGATCCCAGACGCCTGAACGTACCACCGCGGTGCGGCGCCCTTGTCCACAGCCGAAAGGTTATCCGTGGCGTAAATCGTCGCACCAGTGGCGAACATCAAGTGGTCCGGATTAGTGGGATCAAGCAGGAGGGCCGAGATCCACCATCCGAATTTCGCGCTGCCGGTCGGCGGCGACGTGTTGCCGAACGTCAGCCAGGGCGCCGTGGCGGAGAATACGGACGGATTGAAATAGTAGTTGCCCGCGTTCAAGCCCGCGAATCCACTTTGCGACGTCATCCGCCCGAGATCGACCCAGGTGGCGCCGCCATCGCGGGTAAGGTAAATCGAATCGACCGGGTACCATCGGTTGAACGTGCTTACAACCAGCGTGCCGGGCCGCCGAGGATCCTGGCTAACGCCGTTGAATCCGCCGCGCGCGGAGCTCTCGCCGCCGGCGCGATCGAGCGGCGGAGTTACATTAGTCCAGGCATTAGTCGACGGATTGTATTTCTCGACTAGTCCGTAATTCATTGTGTTCGGACCTGGCTGATCACCGTATGTCACATAAAGGTTGCCGTCCGGATTCAAAACCGCGCGGACCGGCGCGGGCGACTTCGTCCCGTTGCTAACGCTGAACGGCCAGGATGTTGGCTGACCGGACAAGGCCGCCCAAGTTTGACCATTATCCGTGGTGGCGTAGATGGAGGCGTTCGTGTACGAGCCGACGTAAATGGTCCCAGAGTTTGCAGGATCGTAGAGCACCCACTGAAGGCCGAACCCATCCGTCGAGTTCTGCACCGGAAAGCCTGTCACCTGCTGCCATGTCTGCGCGTAATCCGAACTCTTCCACAAACCCCGATTACGCGTGCCCATCAGCAGTTCGCTCGAATTGAATGGATTGACCGCGAGCCGCTCGCCTGCTGCGCGACCATCGTTGTTCGCTCCCATCGGGAACGGCGCGGTGTACTCCTGGAACGTCGCTCCACGATCCTGTGATGCCAGGAAACTGAACGGGCATCCGCTGCATGTATACATCCCGGCCGCGATATATAGCCGGTTCGGATCATTCGGATCGAGCGCGATACTCTCCGGACCGTTCAGGTTATACATAGCCGGCGAGTGGTAGTCCGTTAAAGGAATCCATTGGCCCACTCCGGGCGACCAGCGGTAAGCGCTACCGATATCCGTGCGCGCGTAGATCAGTCCTGCTTCGGTGGGATGCGCGACAAGGCCGGGAATATAGCCGCCCGCTACGATGCGCACCGGACGCCAACTATAGGCTCCGCCTGAATGTGGACGCCTGGTCTGGGCAAAAAGTGCGCAAAATGCTAAGAGTGGCAGTAACACCAGTAAACAACGTCGTAGTAACTGCATACTTGGAAGCCACAGTGTACTACCACGCAAACGGTGCTGCCAGAGGGAATTCCCCTCGCGAAATGTACGATCAATTCCGAGTTGCGCCTCCCGGATGGCTTGTGATACAGTCCGGGGCGTTAAAAACTCTGAGGGGAGTTCCTGATGCTGCTTGCGCCGATCGTGTGGGCTCTGACCATTGCGATCTGTTATTTTTTCATCGCGAAAACCTGGTGGTTTCCTCCACCGATCAATCAACACGGCCTTCAATACGATGCGCAGTTCATGCGCACCCTGGTGGTAGTCGGCATCATCTTTTTCCTGGCCCAGTTCGCGCTGGGCTACGTTATCGTCAGATTCCGCAATGACGGGCGTCGGGCCGCCTATTCCCATGGCAACAACAAACTGGAAACACTTTGGACCAGCGCCACCGCGGTCCTGTTCCTCGGCTTGGTCTTGATGGGAACCAAGATCTGGGCCGGCGTGCATTGGACCGCGCCGCCGTCGAACGCCATCCCGATCGAAGTCATGTCGAAACAGTTCGCGTGGAGCTTTCGCTATCCGGGTCCCGACGGGAAGTTCGGGCATACCGACTTGAAATATGTGAACGACTCAGCTGGCAATCCGTTCGGCATCGACGATAAGGATCCGGCGGCCAAAGACGACATCACTAGCGGGACGCTCAAAGTGCCGGTCGGCAAGCCCATCCGCCTGATCATGCACTCGCGCGACGTGATCCACAACTTCTTCGTCCGCGAACTGCGCGTGAAGCAGGATATCGTCCCCGGCATGGAAATTCCGCTCGTTTTTCAGGCTGACCAGATCGGCATTTACGAAGTTCCGTGTTCCGAGCTATGCGGCCTCGGGCATTTCCAGATGCACACCACCATGCAAGTGATGAGCGAGGCCGATTTCGAGCAGTGGAAGCGGGAACAAGCGCAGAAATGATCTGGACCTGGTCCGATAGCAAGAGGGTGAAAACATGTCCGCTCCAATAGCCCACACGGCGCACCACGCGCCACAAGGCTTTATTCGGAAGTACATTTTCAGTGTCGACCATAAGGTCATCGGCATTCAGTACTATTTCCTGGGCCTGTTCAGCGTTTTCGTGGGCATGGCCTTGTCGCTGTTGATGCGCTACCACATGGTGAATCCCGCCGCGAAAGTAGGCTGGTTCGAATCGCTGTGGCCCACGGGCGCAGCGGGTGGAGTGATGACGCCCGAGCTATACCTGTCGCTCATGACGATGCACGGCACAATCATGGTGTTCTTCGTCCTGACCACGGTGCCGCAGGGTGGATTCGGCAACTATTTTCTGCCGATCCAGATTGGCGCCGAGGACATGGCGTTTCCAGTCCTGAACATGATGTCGTTTTGGACGACCTTCGTGGCATTGTGCATCATGCTCGCCGCGTTTTTCGTGCAAGGCGGCGCGCCAGGATCGGGTTGGACTGGGTATCCGCCGCTGAGCGGCGTCGGACAGATTGCCGGCCCGGGGATGGGCATGGGGCAGAATCTTTGGATTCTCAGCATCGCGGTGTTCTGTGGAGCGTCGTTAATGGGCGCGATCAACTTCATCGCCACCACTGTCGACCTGCGGTGCAAGGGCATGAAGTTGATGCGCATGCCGCTGACGTGCTGGACGTGGCTCGTCACTGCCATCCTGGGCCTGCTCGGATTCGCCGTGCTGTTGTCGGCCGGGGTGCTGCTGCTACTCGATCGACTGGCGGGGACCAGTTTCTTCCTGCCCGCCGGCCTGATGTTCAACGAACAGGTCCTGAACCATAAAGGCGGATCCCCGTTGTTGTGGCAGCACCTGTTCTGGTTTTTCGGACACCCCGAAGTCTATATTGCGATCCTGCCCGGTATGGGCGTCGCCTCCCAGCTGCTATCGACTTTCTCCCGGAAACCGATCTTCGGTTACAAGGCGATGGTCTATGCGATCCTTAGTATCGGCTTCCTCGGCTTTCTCGTTTGGGGACACCACATGTTCATGAGCGGCATGAATCCGTACTCCGCCATGGCGTTCGCGACGCTGACCATGTGCATCGGCGTGCCCTCCGCAATCAAGACGTTCAACTGGATCAGTACGCTGTGGAACGGCAAGATCCATTTCGATACCGCCATGATGTTCGCGCTTGGGTTCGTGTCGCTGTTCGTCACGGGCGGCGTGAGCGGTATCTTCCTCGGCCAGCCCGCGCTGGATCTGTACTTCCACGACACCTATTTCGTGGTGGGCCATTTCCACTTGATTATGGGTGTGGCGGCAATCTTCGGCATGTTCGCCGGAACTTTCTACTGGTTCCCGAAGATGTTCGGCCGCATGATGAACGAGACGCTCGGCAAGATCCACTTCTACATCACGTTCGTCGGCGTCTATGCGATTTTCGCACCGATGCACTACCTCGGTATCGCCGGAAACCCGCGCCGCTACTCGGCGTTCACGGACGTGGAATACTTGGGCGGTCTCGTGCCGGTCCACCAGTTCATGACGTACGCCGCATACATCACCGCCGCCGCACAGTTGATCTTCGTGATCAATTTGTTCTGGAGTATGAGGAAGGGTCCCGAGGCGCCGGCGAATCCCTGGAACGCGACGACGCTCGAATGGACGATTCCCTCTCCCCCGCCCTTCGATAATTTCGGAGGCGCGCACCCGGTGGTCTACCACGGTCCGTACGAGTACAGTGTTCCCGGCGCGCCGCAGGATTTTGTGATGCAGAACGACCCAAGCCAGGTCCACGCGGAAGGCTGACGCATCCATATGGGTATGGCTGGGTCTCTGACCACGAATGATGTTATCCAGGGACCGCCCGCGCCTCCAATCGACCGCGGTTGGGGCGGCGGGGACGGTTCGGAAGGTTTCGGCGCCAGCCGCCGCGCCTCGTTTACTGCGATATTCGTTTTACTGGCCGCAAGCACGATGGTGTTCGCGGCCTTCACCAGCGCTTTCGTAGTGCGCCGCGGGACGGGCGACGATTGGACGAGTATGCCCAAGCCGCCCATCCTGGTGGTGAACACCATCGTGCTTCTCGCGTCCAGCATCGTGCTCGATATGTCGCGCCGGGCGCTGAAGGCGAGGGATCGCAGCCGGTTTAACCTGTGGTGGACCGCCGCCACAGCCCTTGGGGCCCTGTTCCTATTGGGCCAGGCATACGCATGGCGAGAGTTGAAGGCGGCGGGCATTTACGCGTCCACTGACCCTGCCAGTGCGTTTTTCTATGTTCTGACCGCGTCGCATGCATTCCATTTGTTGGGCGGCCTGGCGGCGCTGGTTTATGTCGATATTCAGGCGCTTCGGCTGCGGCTTGGCCCGGCCAAGCGTACCGCCATCGATGTAACGGCCATCTTCTGGCATTTCCTGGATGGCCTGTGGCTGTTTTTGATGCTTCTATTCTACGTTTGGGGGTAAACGCATGTCGTCCCAACAGGTGAGCCTCGCCGCCGCTTCTCCGTGGGAGGGAGGACGGTCGCCGTACGCGACCAACTCGAAGAAGTTCGGGATGTGGCTGTTCATCATCTCGGACTCGCTGACATTTTCGGCGCTGCTGTTCGCCTATACATACAGCCGAGTTTCGAATCCCGACTGGCCTAAGCCGTTCCATTTCTCGCCCAGCATTATCTTCTCGAGCATCATGACGTTCTGCCTGCTGTCGAGTAGCTTGACGATGGTGATGGCGGTCCACGCCATGAATCACGGCAACCGCAAGTCAGCCGCGCGGTGGATCCTGGCGACGATGGCTGGCGGGCTGGCGTTCGTCGTCCTCCACTTGAACGAGTGGATGAACCTGATCAACAACGAGCACGTCACGCCATTTCACAACGAGTGGGGCGTACCGCTGTTCGGCGGCACCTTCTTCGCGCTGACCGGGCTGCACATGACGCACGTCATTATCGGCGTGATTTACCTGGCCATCATCTGCCAGGCTGTGATGCGCGGCAAGTTCAAGGCCGAAGACGTTGAGGTCAGCGGTTTGTATTGGCACTTCGTCGACCTGGTGTGGATGTTCATTTTCCCGCTGGTCTATCTGATGTCGGCGAAGATTTGAGGAGCGAGGAGCGATTCCATGAGCGCACACACAGAAGCCATTGAGCACGCCCAAGGGGCGACGAGCATGACCTTCGCCAAGGTCTGGATCATCCTCCTGGCCATGACCGCCGTCGAGATCTTCCTGGCCTATGAGCAACTGCCGACGATGATCATGTTGACGATCCTGGTCGGGCTGTCGGTGATCAAGGCCGCATTGATCATTGCCTACTTCATGCACCTGAAATTCGAGAAGCTCAGCCTGTTCCTGACGCTGTTTCCGATGCTGATCTTCTGCGTCCTGCTGATGCTGATATTCCTGGGTGACGCGGCGCGCATCCCCGGCATGAGACCCGGCGCATGAAACGGCTACTACTCGTTCCGCTGGTCGCAACTGCGCTGTCGGCGCAATGCGTGATGTGCTACCGGACGGCGGAGGGTCAGAACCATGCGCGGGCGATGGTGCTGAACCGCGCGATCATTATTCTCGGCGCTCCGCCGTTCCTGATTCTCGCCGGCTTTATCGTGTATGTCTTCCGAAGCGATAAACGGCAGGAAGAAGTCGCGGATGAGGAAGCGACGAGCCTAAGACCGACGGCGTAAGACGCCGATACCGACCAGTCCGAGACCAGTCAACAGCATCACGACCGGCGCGGGTTCGGGCGCCGCGGCAGCGTCTACGGAGAGCTGCCAGGCGGGCCCGGGATTTGGCGTGAAACTGTTCCAGCCCAGGAAGCCGTTGCTGGAGAATTGCCCGGTCAGCCACGTCTGGCCGTAGAACACCGGAACGGCCGAACCGGGACTGCTCGCCGCCCAATCGATTTGCTCGAAACCGCTGGTCACCTGGGGTACGCTTCCGATCAGGAAATAGTTCTGGAGACCCGACAAGGTCAATGAGCCTGGGAAGGCGACATTGAACAGGCTGAAGCTGCTACTACCGGGCAAGCTCTCGGTGACGCTGGCCAATGCCGTTTGAGGTCGAGTGTCGCCGCTGTACAGAGTGAACGTCGCCTGGACGTTGCCAACCGGGTCGCGCAGGGCCAAGGTGAACGAGTCGAGCTGATAGGTTCCCGCTGGAAGCGAAAACTCAAAGCCCATGGTCGAGTTGACCCATCCCAGCGAGGGGTTCTTGCTATCGCCAATCATGCTGTAGACGTTGAACTGATTGTAGTCGAGGGTTCCAGACGGGTCCGTGCCGAAGAGACTCGCCGCTGATAGAGCCTGCGCCAAGGCCAGTGCCGGCAACAAGATCCGCACGGCGCCCCGGAACCTGCCCGCGCCGGGTGTGCCTGCTCGGACACCCAGCGCGCGAAAATCAATTTGCATTAGCTTTCCTCCGATTTGGGGGCTGATGCGCCCCTCTACTGGAATAGCGACATCGGCGGGAGAATGGTCTCAAAAAAACTTAAAAGGCAAGCTTGGGCTGCCAGGCACAGGCGCGCCGGGCTGCCCCGGGGCCGGAACCGGGGTTCTCATTGCGCGAGGAGCTTCTGAAACTCCGCCTCAGCCTCCGGGTCCTTGCCGCGTACGTGTTCCAGATACTTCTCCAGCCAACGGCGTGCATTCGCCGGTTCTCCAACGCTGGCGAACATCAGCCCCAGCGCGCGGGCGCATCCGGGGTACTGCGGCTCATGTTCGATGTGCAGGTCGCATTCGGCCTGCATTGCGTCGAAGACGCGGGCTGAATCCAACACCTGCATCCCCGCGGCCGGATGCCGCATGAACACAACGGCGGTCGCATCGGCGTACACCAGCTTCCACTGCTGGTTTTCCGCTTCGGCCAGGGCCGGAGCCAGAGTATGCGCTACTCCGCTGCTGTGTTCGAACGTGTTCATCACGATTACTTCGATACCGTATTGTTCGAG
>Ga0335080_10005791_pt1 | contig 12760 bp, 9 predicted proteins | sample Lox_Sample_34_FD_206720 | JGI IMG/M metagenome (GOLD analysis project Ga0335080, IMG submission 206720) | Soil microbial communities from Loxahatchee National Wildlife Refuge, Florida, United States - Lox_Sample_3.4 | ecosystem: Environmental > Terrestrial > Soil > Wetlands | place: USA: Florida... | reverse complement strand
CCGCATCTCAATTCGCAAAGTAACCGGTGACTACCCGCCGTGCCGCCACAGTATGCATCTAGATCGACCCGAGTGGGCTTGTTTTCGTCCTGTTCAGCCATTGCCAGCGTGGAATTTCAAGCAGATATCTCAGTCCTGCCATTGCGTGAAACAAGGTCCTGCGAATCACCAGCTGCCGCTTCCACCAGAATCGGTTGAGGAGCAGCGAGGGTTGCGCTTTTACCGATTCAACCATTCTCGCGACGCGAGTCGACTTTAGTAGCCTCGTGCGAAGCACTTGTTTGTCTCGGCATTCGTCGACGTACTGCTGCTGAAGAAATAGTACGAGCTTGGCTTTAGGAAGAAAGCGAAACTCGTAGGCTGGAACATCGCACAATGCACACTCGCGGGAATAGTGGTCGATCCATGTTCGAACAGCTGGACGTGTCTCGCGGGCCCAATCCTGAATCAAATCAGGCAAAGGCGCGGCGAACAGCTTCGCCGACAACTGCGACACGACAACTACAAACTCTCGCACAATTCGATTTTCTCCCACGCGTTGCTTTACTTGATTCCACAACAATGTATCGGACGAACGGTGATTGAGGAAGAATCCAATTTCATACAGCGAAGACATACGTATCCAATATGTGAACAGGTGCTGACAAGCATGCAGAACTTGCAATAGAAAAGCATCGGGATCGTTCAGCGCGGGAAACGAAAGTTCGTTCCAGGAATGACTTTGAGCACGTGCCGGCGAGAAGAGGTGCGGAATCTCAGGAAGAGGATGCTGGTCGCTATCCCACATATTCAAATGTAACTCCACAGCGTGAGGCGACAGAGGAGAGTATTGGTCTTGACTTTGCGACGGTGGCCCGTTTCCTGGCTTGATGAAAATGAACTCCTGGCTGGACGTGCGCGGTTTGAGGTTGTAACCGGCTTCGAGAACGATTCGCTCGGCCGCGCCGATACTCGCCTCATCGATCAAATAATCGAGGTCCCCCTGATGACGCAAGCTGGCATCTGGGCAGTACTGCGGAACCATCGAAAATCCCTTCACGACAGCAAAACTGACGTTTGCCGCCGCGAAGGATTGATTCAGTCGGGCGAATTGCGCCGACAACTCGGAGACTCGTGCTTGGTTGGCAAGCAGGCATCGTTCCAAACGAGAGATGACCCAGGAAGGTATTTGGCGCGTCGAATCGGTCTGTATAACCTTATCGAGAAAGTAGAGCGCCAGTCCTGCTTCATCAAGCCAAGTCAGGATCCGCCGCCACTTGCGGTCAGGCAAGTTCCGCAGTGGTGTAAGCCCCTCAGTGGCATTGCTTGAATAGCTCAAGAAACTGATGATGGTGTCCGCAGGAGTTTGAGTCACAGCGGTACCTCGGACCGAACGGCTGCTAGAGATGGAGATGATCGATTTAAGCTTTCAAACAAGTTGCTGCCTAGGCTAGCAGTCGCAATGCGGCGCGTTGTCGTTACATTGTCAAAAATTCGCAAATTGATGACATATCAACGCCGCGAGCCGATTGCCCGTGGTCTTCTTTGATGGAACTATTCTCGACAAGCGATTTTCAATGATGGCCCGTAGGGCTCTTAGAAATCTGGAAGCCCGTCAAGCCATGAGTGGGCGTCGCAGTCTTCAGGAACTGGCGCGAAGAAAGGGTGAGGCTAAAAGAGCCTCACCCTCATTTTTATGCGCTTTAGTTGCCACCCTTAACCGTCAGCGTTACGGTCACGTTGTGTACCAGTGCACCATTACCGTAGTTACCAGTGAAAGTCAGGGTAAAGGTTCCATGTGTGCAGTTTTTGTTCGGACTCAATGTCACCGTCGCGTTGACAGTTCCACCGAGCGTAACCACCGAGGGCGAGATGGAGCAGGTGGAGTTCTTTGGGTTACCGGAGCAACTGAGCGAGACGTTTCCGGTCAACCCGCCAATCGGAGTGAGCGTTAACGTGTAAGTTGCGTTGTGCCCCGAAGAGATCGTCTGCGACGGCGGGTAAGCGGTGATCGAGAAATCTCCGACATTGACCTGCACAGAAGTCGTTGTCGAACTGCCGGAGAAGTTGGAATCCCCTGCATAGCTGGCGGTCAAGGTGCGAGTTCCGGTGGTGGCAAAGGTGATCGAACAGCTTCCTGCGGCCGCCGTGCTGGAACAGCTCTCACCGGTGCTGGCCGTAACCGTAACTGTTCCGGTGGGTGCGGTAACGTTGGTTGATCCGACCACACTGTACTTGATGACGACAGGGCTATTCGGCAGGGCGGGGTTCGGTGAAACCGAGGTGATTGTCGTCGTTGTGGTTGCCTTGTTGACGGTGAGCGTCACGGTCTTGGTCGCCGTGGCATAGTCGGTGGAGTCTGTTGGCGTGAATGTGACTGATAGCGTTTGGGTACCAACGGCTAAAACAGTTCCGGATGGAGGACTGTAGACGAAGGTTCCGGGAACGCTGGCAGTGGCGTTCAGTTGCGTGCCCGACAGAGCCGTTCCGTAGGTTATCGCTCCAGGTGTCGCCCATGCGAGTCCGGCGCTGGCCTTGCTGACCGTGTAGGTCACCGATACTGGTGTGCTTGCGTTGCCGACCAGATCCTGAGCATTCACGGTGAACGTGTGAGTTCCCACCGATCCGTCCAGATTGCTTGTCAACGTTCCGGTATTTGCGGTGGGCGGAATCTGGACAGTGCCAGTAGGACCGCACAGGACTACGCCCGAACCACCATCTGTGCAACTGTAGGTTGCGGTAACGGCTTGGCCGAATGTCGGCGATGGAGGGGACACCGTGAGCCCAACGATCATGGGCGCCGCCTTATCCACCTCGAAAGGACCAAACGATCCCTGGGGCGGTTGAGGTGTCGAGACGTTGCCCGCGACGTCTTGCACCGTCACCGCCGGAATCGTGGCGTTGTTCGTCTCCGTCCCGGCTGGAACATTCGTCTGCACGGAGAAAGAAGAAGGCCCTACCAATCCGGAGCCCCCGGAGTTGTCGCTCGCTGTGCAGGGCACAATGACGTCGGTCGCCTGCCATGCGGCAGCTGGAGGGGTACAAGTAACGGTCGGCTTTGTGAGGTCGACATTCATCGTGAATGTAGGTGTCGATGTGCTGACGGTGTTCCCGCTGTTCGTGACAACGGTTTCGGTTGTGCCCGCGCTGTCCGTTCCCGCGTAGGTGATGGTTGTCGAGCCCTCCACCGAGCCGGGTATCGAAATGGACCCGGTTGAGCCGGTAATCGTGCCGGACGATGGACTCGATACGTTCGCGCCGGTGACCGAGTAGTTGATCGACGTTACGGCCGGCAAGGGGCTCGGAGGGTTCTGGTTGTTGCTGGGTGCCAGGTCGACGCTATTGAAAGTCAGGGTCACCGGGCCGTTCGTCCAGCCGCTGTTCAGTGCTGGCGAAGTGGTGATGCTCGTGTTAGGCGCAACTGCTCCAAGAATGGGGATCAGAATCGAGTTGAAGTTTTTGGTGCCGCCGCTGCTGGTAACGGCATCTCCGCTAATGCCTGTGAAGATGCTGACCAAGCCTTTGCAGGTATTGTCGTCGGTCGCCAGACAATTCAGAGCCGTATCTTTACCCATCACGTAGTTTGGACCCATGATCGGTTTCTGCGAGGGATCCAGGTTGTAGGTGTTCGATACGACGATAACGGGATTGGTGGTGGTCAGGCAGTTCGCGCCTGACGCAACCGAGCTGGTCGGCGTGGTGCATAGATCGGTTGTGACCACGCAAGAAAAGTTTCCGTTGCCCGTGTCCTGATGTTGGCAAGTGCTCCCCTGGAAGGGTGTGTTGCTAACCAGCGTGTTGAACTGGTCGTCCGAGATTGCCTGAGCTGTTCCTTGCATAAAGACACCCTGGAACGAACTCGAAGACAATCCACTCTGGGAGTAGTCGGTGACGGCATTGAGGTTTGATGTGTAGTTGAAGTTCGTGACGGTCGGCTGGAGGGGTTCAGTGATCGTAATCGGAGAAAGAGGCCACTGGCTGAAGGTCCAGCTCAAAATGTCGTTGTTTTGGACCAGAGAGCCAGTTGCTGCCGTGAATCCGATGTACGCATTGGTCCCGCCAGACAGATTCAACTGTTTCGTAATGTCAACGGTAGTCTGCAGGATCAGCGTGCTGTCGAAGAAAACGCTCAGGTTATTGCAGGCACTTGTACAAGTACCAGGTGGAAGGTAGTTGACGGTGATCGTGTGCGTCAGACCGTCCGTAAGGGACAGTCCCGATGGCAGGCTGTTCAGGGCCAGTTTCGCTGGGGAGCCGTTCGAACAGATGTAGTTATGATCGGCGCTGTTGGGAGCATTAGAAGTAGAACTCAGCGGGGCGCAGCTTTGGACCGCAATGTGATTTCCGTTGGGATCTCCGTAGTCCGAGTTCTGATGTGAATCGAGTTCGATCGCGAGACTGTTGAGGATCGCTTTTCCCGGGCCACTGGCTGAAGAGGAATCATTGTTGCCGTAGGCAAGGTTCTGACCGTTCCCGGTATATCCGATCGCTCCCGTACCCGCAGGATCAGCCTGAATTACGAGCGCCATGCCGTCGGCCGGGAAAGAACAATGAGAGCAGGAGTTGGAATTATTAATTCGGAACTGGAAAGCAGTGGTAAATCCGGTGGACAGTGGCTGGGCAAGGTGATACCAGGCTGTGCCATGCTGGTTCGTATTGGCGTTTGTCAAACGGAGAACGCCACCGGTTGCAATCAGTGGTTGTGACGGCGAACCATTCGTGAGTATTTGGCAACTCGGCGGAGGCGTCGTGCTGTTCGCGCAGACGTTGGTCGTCGTGAAGCTTCCGCTAGGGAAGCTGAAAGACTGAGCCGACGCGGTTTTCGTGGAAACTACTGGAATCCAAACCAAGGCCAAGACACAACACAACCCCACTTTGCTGCGCATAGTTATTCCTCTCCGTCTGTCTCGCGATGCAAGAGAACCGGATGTTACCCCAGAGATGCGAAAAGAGTTCGGAAACGTCTTACGGCTGGTTGCAAACAGCTGCTGCCTGGAACGAGCTGTTATTCGGGGGAAGAAGCGAAAAAACGATCGTCGGCAATTGTCGAGGCTTGGGCAGAAAGTGTCAAGGAGAAAGCCGACCCTAATGATGCGGAAATCCGTGTTCTCCGGGAGGGACCAGTCGGGGCTAACGCCCTGAAATTGTGATGATTACGCCGCCTACAGTGATCAGCATTCCGGCCAGTGAAACGGAGGCGAGGATGTCTGTCCACCTTCGGGGCCACGATTCAGGATGAAGAGCGAGAGGGCCTTTCGAGCATGCCGCTGTAATCGCGGAAGGTTCGACCGCACACGACAGCGGCACGCCAGAAAGTCAACGGACGAACCTAAAGAGCGGCAACGCCGCGCTCTCGGTTGCGAATGCGAACCGCATCCTCGGCTTTATAAAGGAAGATCTTGCCGTCTCCGATCTTGCCAGTATTGGCGTGTTGGACAATTGCATCGACGACTTCATCCACCAGTTTGTCGTCGACGACAAGTTCGAGCTTCACTTTAGGAAGCAGGTCCGTTTCATATTCGCGGCCGCGGTAGGTTTCCGTGTGACCTTTCTGCCGTCCGTGGCCTCTTACCTCCGATACTGTCATCCCGTCGATGCCGATTTCGACCAGTGCTTCCTTGACGATTTCAAATCGACCAGGTTGGATGATTGCTTCGAGTTTCGTCATTCGTATTCTCCTGTATGGTTTGCTGTGGAAAGCCCGGAGGTAGAACTGAGCTCTACCTCCGGATAGCAAAAAAGCGTCGGTCAGCTCACAGCCCGTGGCAATGGCTCGACGCGTTCCAAGCCTGACGCTGTTCTACGAACTGGCTCAGGGAGTTCCTGCGCCATCCCACCAGGAGCACCCAGGGCAGAGATGACGTACTCCGGATACGCCGAGATGCCATGCTCGTGCAGATCCATGCCATACAGTTCTGCTTCAGCCGGCAAGCGCAGAGTTCCGGTTGCATTCACTGCGAGCATAACCGCCATGGCAACGGCGAAAGTCGCCAGAGTGATGCAAGCGCTGCCGATGATCTGAGCTTCGAGTACTTGCCATCCGCCACCGTAGAGGAGCCCCCTCAAAGGCGCAGAGTTGTCGGCAGCGATAGGGCCTGTCGCTCCATACTGGCCGCAAGCAAACAGACCGAGTGATAGTGTTCCCCAAATTCCGCACATACCATGGACTGGCACGGCGCCAATGGGATCGTCAATACGTAGCCATTCGAGCAGATCGACACCGAGGATCACAATCACGCCCGCAATACCACCGAGAAGCACAGATCCGGTTGGACTGACCCAATAACAGGGACAAGTGATTGCAACCAAACCCGCAAGAAAGCCATTTGTCGTGTAGCTGGCGTCCCAGGTTTTAGTCTTCATATACCCATACAGAATTGAAGTGAGTCCCGCAGCGCAAGCGGCGAGTGTGGTGTTTGCCGCGACGCGGCCGATGCCGGCAAAATCCATCGCAGACAACGTGCTGCCAGGGTTGAAGCCATACCACCCGAACCACAGAATGAGTCCGCCGCTGACTGCGATCGTAAGATCGTGCGGCAGCATGGGACCACCGCCATCGCGTTTGAATTTTCGCCCAAGCCGTGGGCCCAGAACGATAGCTCCTGCGAGCGCGATGAATCCCCCGATGGTATGAACGACTGTGGATCCGGCGAAATCATGAAACGGCATTCCGAGCGATGGAAAGACGTAGCCGGTGCTCCCCATCGTCGCCAGCCAGCCGTCCGGACCCCATGCCCAATGTCCGATGATCGGATAAATGAACCCCGTCACGCCGATGCTGTAAAGGAGATCGCCGACAAATCCAGTCCGGCCAATCATCGCGCCTGACGTAATCGTGGAGCAAGTATCCGCGAACGCAAACTGGAAGATCCACACCGCCAGGAATGCGACGCCGGTACTTTCATAGGTCGCCGGTGCGCCCTGCAGGAAGAACCAGTGATAGCCGATGAATCCGTTGCCATGGCTGAACATGAAGGCGAATCCGACAGCATAGAAGAGGATGCCGCACAGGCATGTGTCCACGACACATTCGACAAGCACATTAACGGTTTCGCGCGAGCGGCAGAATCCCGCCTCCAGCATCGTGAAGCCCACCTGCATGCCGAATACGAGGAATGCAGCAATGAGCGTCCAGGCAGTGTTCACCGGATTTACGATGTCAGCGGCTTTGACTTCAGGAGTTCCGCTCTGTGCGTAGACACTGGTAAACAGAGCACCAGAAACGACTGTGATGAACAGGAGAACGGCAACGATTCCGAGGAATTTTCCTCCCAACAACGCTGTTCCGTAACGCCGCCACTCAGGATCCCGCAGCCGCTTCCCCAAACGCAGGAATTTTTCCGACAGAGACAGCTTCCTTTCTCTCGCTATCACGGACATGTCACGACTCCTTGTCGTAGGTTTTGAAATGTGTTTCATGCATTCCTTTGCTACCGCCTAACATTCGCTCATTGGCGTTCCACTCTCGTATCCGAGAGATTCGCCAATGAGGCCAACAGCAAAGCCATCGCGCCGACGATGCCGAGAACTCCAAACAGAGGCGCTTGGTACAGGAGGAATAAACCTCCCAGCAGTCCGGCCCAAGAGGTAATAACTCCAATGATTCGTAAAAAGGAGGAGATGTTCATCCCTACCTTCCTCCTTCCAGCAGTCCGATAAAATTAGGCGGGGGGCGGCAAGGGTGCTGACACCAGGGGTTAGTTGGGTTTGTGCCCAAGCCGCTGATCCCCATATAGGGGGCAGCCCTGGTTTGAGCCGCCCGAAATGCATCGGTTGATTCTTGAATTCCATCGCTACTTGGACTCCCGGGTATCGAAAGTGAAGACCAGTCCCGCTGTGAGCGTGTTCTGATCTGTTACAGGCGTACTCCCCTTCAGGAATGTTGGTTGGTTCGACATGTCCCGCCGGAATTCGAAGCGGCTGATGATGTGGTGCGCCATCAAGCGTTCCAGAGTTGCCGTAAACTCGTTGAAATGTGTAGGCACGAGAAGCCCCGTCGTGAAGCCGTCACGATCGTCGTAATACTCGTAGCGGGTGGCAAATGACGAAGTGGTGTTGAACGAATACTTCACGTAGCCGCCAACGCCGGTCCAGAACACGGGATGCGAGAAAGTGTTCGTAACCGGATCGACGAGATAGCGATCCCCGCGACCGTAGTCGCCGTTGAGCATGAATGACAGCTTGCCCGTCGGAGAATAGGTAAGGACCGTGTCGCTCAATTGCCGGAGGTTGCTATTGGTGCCGTTCTCTTCTGGACCGGCTAAATAGGTCTGCGCCAAACCAAACTTCTTGTTCGGATTCCAGCCGAAACTGAGGCCGTAGGTTTTCCCCGAATTATTGTCGAGAACGTTGTTCCAGCCGTTTACTAAATATCCGGTCAGCGAATACTTGTCGTTGAACACATACTTTGCCCGCATGCCAAAGTGGTAGTAGGGAATCGCATAGCTGAAGAGCAGGCTTCTGGAATAGTTCCAGTTGTCCTTGGTTTCGATGACCTCGGCTCCCGCTGGCGTCACGAATTTCCCGACATCAACTTGCATGCCCTTGCCGATCGGTGCGAGATACGAGAAGTACGCTTCTTTCAGGTACTGGTCGAATCCGAGACCGCCCTTCGGTTCGGAAGCGTTGACCGCGTTCATGGCCTGTCCGAAACCTAACGCGACGTGGTAGCCGGTCCGGCTGTTGGTTACCTCTGGAGTCTTGTCGACAACGAGTTCGACCAGATTCAATCCGAACTGGTTGGTGGCTCCGTCGAAGAACCGCAGTCCGTTGGCCTGAGACGCTGGATTGTTGAAGTTTTGTCCGTAATACACATCGACAAACCCACTGAGGGTCGTCGAACCAAGCAGACCCGAAAGAGTCGGAGCGGCAGGGGCAGCAGTGGTCGTCGCGCTCGTGCTGACCAGATTGCTCTGGGCCAGGACCGGCACAGCAGCTGCCGGTTTATCCGTGCTGTCTTTGACTTCTTTGTCCGCCTTGATCGCCGCGAGCTCCGTGCGAAGTTCCTTCACTTGTTGTTCGAGTTCTTCCATGTGCCTTACGATCGCATCGTTGGTTTGCGACGGTGTGGTTGTCTCCTGTCCTTGAATCACGGGAACAAGCAACGTAGCCGCGAAGAGCATCAGCGCCCCGACTCGGGAGCCCTTCCTCATTGAGTTGTCCAGCTTTCCCCCCTGGTAATCCAACGAACGCCCCAAGAGCATTCGCTGTCAGCAACGCGAAAGTAGCGGGGAGAGATTTTTTAGTCCAATTCATCTTTTCGCTTGGGAGAATCGAAACTTCTTTTGAGAACGAAAACTTATGCAGCCAATAAATCGATGTTATTGGCCGGCGAGGTGCCGTTTCGTCCTTAGTGAGAGAGAGAACTATCGTGAATCGTTTGATCTGGCTGTTTAGCAAGGCTTTTCGGAGTCGCAGGGATGTTTGATGACGCGATTGCCGTGTGCTTACAGCAGAACTCACTGTCCGTCAGCTGTGTTACCTTCAGCGCAGACATGTCCCCGGCTTATGACTTCGATTGATTTTTTTCATGCAGGATTAAGGCCTTGGAGAGCATTGCATGCCGCGAATAGTCGAAACCGCCGGAAACTAAGGATGGGGTTGAAGCGGATGGGGCGGCCTGAAGGATTGGCAGGGAAGCGATGTTAGGCTCCGTCAACCCACCTTGCCTAACACCTTTTCAGCCGCCGACACTCCCCGCCATTGCGCTTCCTCAAAGATCGAGAAACCGCTCAGATCCGAGTTTGCGAAAAGAACGCTGCCGGAGAGATTCGCAAGCCTCCTGCGTTCCGGTGAGAAGATTGCTCCAACTTTAGGACGGGCCATCGCATGCCCCATGCGCATGATGTCGATTCGTGAAACACAACGCCGAATGTCTCCATGAACGCGCTCCAGGTCATGCAGGATCGCTTCTTTCCAGGATCCCCAATCGCTATTGAGCAGGAGTTGGCGGTTTTCGGCAGGAGAGCCGCTCGCTAATGCCCAATAAAACGTCCAAACAGTCCGCTCGATATGGGTGCGTAGGGTCTGGTGAGTTGCGTCCACGTAGCCGAGAGTCGGCGATTCCATGAACACGTTGTCCCACGTGGGATCCGTGCCATAGGATTCGGGGTATCGCTCGAGAGTGAGATTCGCGGTTAACCACGGCGAGTATTCGAAGTCGTGGAGCGGAGCCATGCCCTCAATCAGATACGGAGCGAGAAAAGTGGGAGCGGCGAAAATCACGTGCTTGGCCTGAAATTCGGTTTCGCCTGCGGATACACTGACGCCAGTCTTGGTTTGCGAAATTCGGTGAACCATCTGACCGACGCGAACGAACCTGCCGACTCGCTCAAGTAGTCTTCGGACAATCCAGCCGTTTCCTTCCGGCCAAGTGAGCGGTCCCTTCTCTTCAGGCTCTCGTGAGGCGAAATACTGAATGCCAGCCCATGCAGAAGTCTGATCGGTTGTCGCTCCGTAGTCGTCCCTGCAGCAGTAGTTCATGTACCAGCTCAGGATGCGTGAGTCCATCTTCTGTTCGCGAAGCCAGTCAGCAAAGGAGACTCGGTCCAGATCTGCAGTGCTGTCGGAAAGGCCGAGTTCCATTGGGACGGTAAACTTTCCGGTTGAACGAAAAGTGTGGATCTGATCTTCGAACCTGCGAAATTGATCACGATCGGATTGCTTGAGTCCGATTGCAGGCTCGATCCCATCCTGCCATCGACCGTAGATGAAGAGGCGCTCCTGCGGAGTGAAACAGAGAAAGCGTTCCTCCCATTTGCCGCTTTGCAGAACGCCGAGGTCTTCAAAAAGTTCTCGAACGTACACGGCTTTCGGGCCGGGGACGGGAACGTAGTGCGCCGCCCAAGGATAGGCGGTGATCTCGTTCTGACCCCAACGTGAATTGCCTCCGGCCTCGTCGTTCATCTCCAGGAGAACAAAATCGTGAAAACCTTTCTTCCAGAAACGCCACGCAGCGCTAAGGCCGGCAATTCCGCCGCCAACGATCACTACGGGAACTTTGAAAAGCTGCTTCGGCGGCGGGAACTTGGCGCGGTCCCGCAGTTGGTGTCCCAACTGGAATGATTCGTTCACGAAGGTTCCGGTGATCTGGGAATCGCTTTTGAGAGAGAGACCGATCAGCGCTGCGCTCGCCGACTTTACGAACGTTCGCCGCGAGACGGTCAATGGCTGATGTCCTTCCAGTCTTGATCGTATAAGCGCACCAGAACCTGATCGTTCAGACGATTCGGCGGCATCGCCATTGGCGCCATATCGGGAGGGAACTGAAATAGCGCCGGCAGATCTTTCACAGAGACGAATCGAAGTCCTTCAGGGACGGAAGTCGGATATTGATATTCCCGGAAGCCCGCGAGAACGAATCCCCACTCACCAAACGAAGGCACATACACATGGTATGGATAGGTCCGCAGCCCTGCCTGCTTGATGGTTTCGGCGATACACCAGAACGAATCCCGCGCGAACATCGGGGATGTGCTTTGCACCACCATCAATCCCTGTGCGCTCAGATGCCGTGCGACGGCCTTATAGAAGGTTGTCGTGTAGAGTTTGCCCAGCGAGTAGTTGGTGGGATCCGGGAAATCAATAACGATGAAATCGAAACTGTCGGTGTTGGAGTCGACCCATGGGAATGCGTCGGCGTTGATGATGTGCACCTTAGACGCCGAGAATGACCGTTGATTCAGGGCCGAGAGCATCGGGTGGGTCGAGAACAGCCGCGTCATCTCAGGATCGAGATCGACCAAAGTAATACTTTCAAGCTGCGGATATTTCAGGATTTCGCGAACTGCGAGGCCATCACCTCCGCCAAGCACCAGAACGCGCCGCGGAACTGGAATCGCAGATAAGCCAGGGTGCACCAGCGCCTCGTGGTAGCGGTATTCGTCGCGCGAGCTGAACTGTAGATGACTGTTCAAGAAGAGACGGATGTCATCTTTGAATCTGGTCAAGACAATGTGCTGATAGCGGGTATCGCGGGCGAGGATGATCTCGTCGGCATAGATGTTGTCTTCAGCCGCCGTAGTGATGTGCTTTGCTTCCGCCAGGCCGATACCAAGACCGCACAGAACCAAAAAGCAAACAACGCGCAGGGCTTGAGCTTTGGCCAGTTGCTCGGCAAACAAGAACGTACTCCACAGCGCTACTGCTACGTTGACAATCCCGAACAGGATGGCTGAGCGGACGAGTCCGAGATAAGGAACCAACAGGATGGGGAACAGCAGCGACGCGCCCAGGGCCCCCAGATAGTCGAAAGTAAGGACGTGCGCGATCACGTCGCGAAAATGGTATCGGCTGCGAATGATTCGCATCAGCAGCGGAATCTCGAGTCCAACCAAAACGCCGATGATGATCACCAGTGCGTACATCAAAAACTGAAATCCCTGGGTGTACGCGAATGCGAGAAACAGAATAGCCGACGAGAAGCCTCCGACGACGCCCAGAAGCAATTCAATCCAAACAAAGCGGTAGGCGAGTCCACGGTCGATGTAGCGCGAGAGAGCGCTGCCGATCCCCATCGCAAATAGATAACAGCCGATGATCGTGGAGAATTGAAGAACGCTGTCGCCCAGAAGATAGCTGGCCAGAGTGCCGGCGATGAGCTCATAGATAAGCCCACAAGCGGCGATCAACAGCACCGTGATGAAAAGCAGAATGCCCAAGGATCAGTGAACCGCCGATGCAATGATCACGCAGATGCCAAGAGACATCGCTCCCAGCAGGATCGCCAAAGCCGTGTTGTGCTCCTGCACAATCTCTTTCCAGAGGTTGTAGGGCGTGACCT
>Ga0335080_10005790_pt1 | contig 12761 bp, 11 predicted proteins | sample Lox_Sample_34_FD_206720 | JGI IMG/M metagenome (GOLD analysis project Ga0335080, IMG submission 206720) | Soil microbial communities from Loxahatchee National Wildlife Refuge, Florida, United States - Lox_Sample_3.4 | ecosystem: Environmental > Terrestrial > Soil > Wetlands | place: USA... | reverse complement strand
CCTTCCGTCCGGCGGTATCGTGACATTCACGATGTTCTGGCAGGACCAGCAGCGTTGGGCCGGCATAGATTTCTCCGTGGAAGTGGATAGCGTCTGACCTATCAAGCAGGGGAAGGGAAGAAAACCTCAGGGCTGGCCCGTATACACCAATTCGACCACCGTGCAATCGTCGCTCAGCGGGGTTCCGCTGCAGAAGTCGGAAACGGCAGTGAAGATATCTTCGAGCGTGCCCTTCTGCGCCGCAGCCTCCAGCCGCTCGTTGTCAAAGAACTCTCCGTGGGCGTTCTCCGCCTCGGTCACTCCGTCCGTGACCAGTATCAGGCGGTCTCCCGAATGCAGGCTGCAGCGGTTGCTCTCGTAGTTCGCGTCGGGCAACAATCCGACCGGTACGTTGCCGTGGGTCGGCCGGATGACATCATGATTGCAAACCAGCAGCGGTGGCACGTGTCCGCAATTGACGTACTCCAGGTCCCCGTCTTTGCGAATACGTGCGATCACCAGCGTGGCATACTTCTCGCCGATGTGCTTGTGCGTGAAGAATCGGTTCACCGCCGTTACAATGTCCACCAGCCCCATGCCCGCGGTAAGCTGCGAATAAATCATCCCCTGCAGTGTCGAGGCCAGCAGCGCCGCCGATACTCCCTTGCCGCTCACGTCTGCCAGCACAACCGCTAACCCATCCGATGTATTGATCGCGTCAAAAAAATCTCCGCCGATCTCTTTACAGGAGAGATTTCTGCCGCCCAGCGTCGCGAAGGGAACTTCGGGGATAGTCACCGCCATCAGCCGCTGCTGGATCGAAGCCGCAATCGACAGTTCCTGCTGATACCGCCTCGCCGCTTCCTCTGCCTGCACCAGCCGTGCGTTTTCGATGAGCGACGCCGCCTCCGTCGCGATCGCATGCAGAATGTCATTGCTCACGCCCGAGATATCGCGCGACGCAAACCGCGAATCTACGTACAGCGCTCCCATCGCTTCCGCCGCAGCCGCCGGTGCTGGCGCATCCGTGTCGCGCGTGGTCTGCACTTGCGGCTTGCGCAAGGGAACACAGATCACCGTTCGCAGGTCATAAGCCACGATGCTCTTGCGCCCGGTCAGGTCGAGTGATCGGCTCGTGTCCGTAAGCACGAACTCCGAATTCGATCGCATCGCGTCGTCCAGAATCGAATGCGAGATGGTTTTGTCGTCGAGCAGCGCCTCACCATTCGAATTGCGGCCCGCGGCCAGCCGGAGCTCGCCCAGTTCGTTCTTCATGAAAACGAACGCACGTTCCGCCCGGGTGAGCTTCAGCGTGACGTCCAGCAGGGTCATCAGGATTTCATCCAGCACGCCAATCGTGTTCAGCTTGCGCGCCGCTTCCAGAAAGAGAATCAGCTTCTCCAGGTCGGTGGTTTCGTCCGAGATGTGCATCCCGGAGATCTGGCTCAGGAATTCGCGGGCGGAGTTGGAACTTCCATGCTGGGGATTGAACACTACGTACGCCACATCGCGCACGCCGAACTCGAGCCGGTCGTTTCGCTCCAGCGTCTTGCGCTGTACCCGCTCGCCGTTCACGAATGTCCCGTGCTTGCTGCCCTGGTCAACGACGGCAAAGCTGCCGTTTTCCGAGATGATAATGGCGTGGTCCCGCGAAACCCGGGGATCGGCAATCACCAGGTCCTTGTCCACCTTGCGCCCCACCGTAAACGGGCTATGGTCAAGGTTGATGACTCGCTGTTCGTTATTCTGGATCAGAACGAGGGTAGGGAATACCCCGGAGCCGGTTCCTGACCCCGTTGGGGAACCGATAACGGTTTGGAAATCCATGTGGCGTCTGCCGGACTGGAACCCTAACAGAATACAACATCAGGCACTGCGTCGCCGGTGCAGAATCTTCCGCGGAACCGCCTAGGAGGTTCCCCGCTGGAAGGCCGCGATGGCCTGCGGTTCGCTGTCGTACACCTCAAAAACTGTGACCAGCTTGGTGATCTGCAACACATCTCGCAAACGCTGCCCCAGCCCGGTCAACTTGATGTCCGCCCCCGCAGCCCGTGCCGAGGAATAGACCCCCACGAGCGTTCCCAGCCCGCCGCTATCTATGTAGGCTACGCCCGAGAGGTTCAGCACGATCTGCCGGTGGGTCGTAAGCAGCTTCTTCAGTTGCTCGCGCAGCGCCGTCGCTTCCTCCCCGAAGACAATCCGTCCCTGGCAGGAGACAACCGTCACCCCGGTCACTTCTCGTGCCTCTAATTTGAGGTTCATAGCCTCCTCCGGACTAAGCGTCCGAGAAGCCTAACGCGTAGGCCTGGGGAATGCAAGCCTCTCTGCCTCTGTTGCTTACCTCGATTCCCGCACTCGAATACCCCCCTCCCTCTCGCGTATTGCTATGCAAATTGAATCAACCTCTGCTACCATAGGCGCCGAACGGGTTGATGCAGGGTGTCTGTTCGAGAGGAAAAAGTTTTGCACTCGGAGGGCTCCCAGCCATGCCCCTCCCTCACCTGATTCGCGCCAGGCGTCTGCTCGAGGAGGGTCTTTGAGTTATGTAGTGAAGCGCGTGCGCAGGAGCAAGTCGCGCCGTCGTCGGCGGATGCGCCAGGCCGCGACCGTGCTGGTGCTGCTGCTCGCCGCCGTTATAAGTGCCCGCTGGGTCGCCCGCCATCCCGCGTTGTGGCGTTCTTCTGCGCTTTCTTCCAATCGGCCGCCCTCCGCCTGGATCCAGGGAGACACCAGCCGGAACCTCGCCATTCTCGCCGGACAGCGCGTGGCCGCGATGTTCTCGAATCCGCATCGCATCGTCTATCCCTACTCCGTCATTCCCGGAGGCATCCAGTCTCCCGAAGACCTGCGCCAGGTCAGCGAACATGACCGCGTGGTAGCCAATCACTACGAAGGCTTTGATTTCGAAAACGCAAAGATCGTCGAACTGCAGGAGCCCAGGCTTGTCTATCTCTCCTACCGCATCGGCGACAAAGTTTTCTGGACGGCCAAAAAGGTAGCCCTGCGCAAGGGCGAGAAAGTGATCACCGACGGCAAGATGACCGCCCGTACTCGATGCGCGAACCGGGTTTCGGAGTCCGCGCAGAAGGGCGTGTCGCCGGAAGAACCGCCCGCCTCACAATTTGAGGAACCCATGCTTCCGGGTGGCGGAACCGCCACGCAGATGCCGTTCCCCGAAAATCCCCAGTCCCTGATTTCTCAGCCCTTCGGCTCGCCGGCTCCCGCTCCTCCCGGCGTGCCCTTCGGTCCCGGATTAGGCGGCGGCTTCCCGCCCATTTATCCGCCACCGCCTCCGCTCAACAGCTGCACCCCGACCAAGACCAAGCCCTGCAAGCCAGCTCCACCCCCACCTCCCACGGTGCCCGAGCCTGCAACCATGCTGCTGGTCGCGTCCGGTCTGGCAGGAATCTACGTGCGCCGCCAATTCCGCAACCAGCCATAAACGGAAAATTCCCGTCCCGGCGATTAGTTACAAGGTGCTATGCCCGAAGTTTCCGCGCTGCGCTTCCCAACGCTGGTAGAATCCACCTCGGTGGTATGTATTCCTTTGGCAGCAGCGTTTGGGGCACCGTGCTGGCGTTCGCCCTTTGTCTTCCTGCCGGCAGTTTTGCGAAGACGGCACAGGCCAGTCCTGGCACCATCCGCCGCGTTTCCATCCTCGGCGGCGGAAACAACGTGGAAGTCGAAGTCATTGCGACCGAACCGGTCACTCCTCGCGCGCAGCTTCTGACATCGCCCGACCGCCTGGTCCTCGATTTCGCCAATGCTGTCCCCGATCACGTGCTGCGCAACCTTTCTACCGAACGCGGAGACCTTAAGGGCATTCGTGTCGGCCTCTTCAGTGCCAGTCCGCCAGTCACTCGCGTCGTGCTCGATTTGAAGCGCCCCCAGGCCTATCGTCTGTTTCCTTCGGGAAAGACCGTCGTCATCAAGTTAGGAACGGAAGCGGCAAAGCCAATCGCTGCAGCTCAGCAACCTCGTCCCCTGCCGGTCATCCCTGTGCGCGCGACGCCGCCAGCACCCGCTGCGCCGCGGGTGCTCGTCCAATTTCACGATCAGATGCTTCGCCTGCAGGCCAACAAGGCGACCCTGGCTGAGGTTCTCACCGAAGTCCACCGCCAGACGGGTGCGGAGATTCCCGTCCCTCCCGGAGCCCAACAGGAGCAGGTCGTAGTGGACCTTGGTCCCGGCCCGGTCCGTGACGTGCTCGTGGCTCTCCTTAACGGCTCAAACTACAACTTTGTAATTGTCGAATCCGAAGCTGAACCCGGCCGTCTGCAGAGCTTGTTTCTCACTCCACGAGGAAATTCGCCCGTCGCCGCACGCTTCACTCCTCCGCCTCCGTCTCAGCCCGCGCCCGCTGCTGCTCCCGTGGCTGAGGCCGACCCGGCGGCTCCAGAGCCCGACACCCCGGCCGATGCCACCGACGTACCGCCTCAACCACCAGCGACCGGCGACGCGGGCCCGCAATAGCCCGAACAATTCTTAGTTGTGGATGAGTCGTGTGGGAACGGGAGACACCGCTCCTCCGATCACCGGCGTTCCCGCCGCTGCCGGATTGCAGCCGGCGACATTCAGGATGATCGCGTCAAACGCATCTCCCGTTGGAACGCCCACGTCCTGAATCGCCAGTTGTACAAATCCTACAATCACCGACGAGCCCGTGCATGGACCGCTCGGAGAAGGGCACAGATTTGGCGAGTGCGTAGTCACGTCGTAGATGGGAACTGTCACAATCGAATCACTTCGGCTGATATTCGTGACGTTCTGTAGCGCACTGTCCGGATTGTTGTTTCCCCCATTGATCGTGATCGGCGATCCCAGCCCGTCGATGCCAAATTCATCCTGCCCTTGCCCGGTGCCCGCGTTTCCCGCGTGGATCAGGCATTCGATTCCTTGCTGCGTGGAGGCGGCAAACGTTCCGAGGCCATTCGGACTGGTAGGTCCATAGGGATATATCAGCACCGGCGGACTGGGCACCGCCATGCCGCACGAGAAAAGCGTAGTCGTAGAGCAGGCGATCGTATCCTGGTAAGGATCGCTGCCGCTCAGAATCTCATTGCAGTTGATCTGCCCGACGAAGGGGCAGATGGATGCATTCGGTGGTGCTTGCGGCGGCGGCAATTCCATCACGTAATACTGCCGTGCTGCCGGTCCGCCCGCTCCGGGAGATGCCTGCGTAAACCGGAACGACTGTCCGATGTAGGTGCTGGGGTTGTTGAGCAGGTAAGTCGTCGGGTCCACCAGCGTCGCCCCGGCACACGGAGGCGCGGTGTTGGGGTTGCAGTTGGGCAGCAGCCACGGTTTCATGAAAGCCACGTTGATCGGCACTGTAGTTCCGGAAGGGTTGAAAGCTTCCGCTGTCGCGGTCGCACTGACGACCGTGCCGCGCCGTCCCCAGATCCTCGCAAAAAACGTTGGCAGATTCTGGCTCTGCACCCGCACCGTGATCTGCGGATTGGGTACCGAATCACTCAAGCTTGCCGAAAAACTGCAGGTGACGTTCTGGATGGTCGCCGGCACTCCGGCGATGGTGTTTTGGGTCGCGACCGTTTGCGCCAGTTGGTTGCCGAGTGCTGTCGCGCCCGGACCGGCAGTCTGGCAGACGCGAGTTTGCACGGAAGCGTCGGTAGGCGAGCCCATTTGGCCCGACGTGAACCCTGAGATCACAAATGCCTTCGCGCCCGCCAGCGCCGAAGCATCAGCCGCACGTTGCGCTTCGTTGCTGGCCACATAGAGCGTGACTACGTCAATTGCCAGCGCCGCCATGGCCAGCAGCACCACCAGCGCCACGGCCACCAGCGCCATGGTCACGCCGCGCTCGCCTTTGCGCTCTCGGTTCGTGCTCGCCCCTCGTATACTGCCCATCTCTTTCAATTCAGGTTCTGCATCACCGCAACTGACGTAATCAGCGAAGACGCCGCATAAGTCGAGCCCGGCGCGAGGAGTTGGATCACCCGGTTGAATTGCCAGTTGTAGGGATAACTCAAAGTGACCTGCGTCGCCTCCACCGTCATCGGCGTACCCGCCCCTGTCGACGCTGGCGTCTGCAGGATGAATCCTCGGTTGATCTTCAGCGTCACAATTCCGCCGCATCCGCTCTGCGCCGTAAAAGTCCAGATCAGCGTTCCGCTCAGATGGCTGACGCTCTGGTTGGAAGCCAGCGCCATCCCGCAGTCGCTCAGTTTTTCCGCCAGCATCACGTTCCCGGTCAGTGTAGCCACCGCTTCCACCGATCCCGAAGTGCCGACCGTGGGTTGTGAGAGATCCGCGGTCGGCTGGTCGGAGGCGAAGCGTGCCGCCTCCCGTGCCGCGCTCGCCACCCGGTGCTTAACGTTGAATGCGTTACCGAAATCGTAGATGCCTACAACCAGCACCGCTAACAGCGGCAATGACACCGCAAATTCGGCAATTTGCGCTGCGCAGGTGCCGGTCGCCAGGAACCGCGCGCACCTGGCCACTTTTCTCAATCTCAAACCCCAGCTGGAATCTTCGCGAATCACTGCTCCACTCTCGAGGCAACCTGTGTCCTGATGGTGATGTTCTGCATGCTGGGGGGCGCGAACATCAGCGGAAGTGAAAACGGATACTGAAAACTCACCACCGTCCCGCAAGTCGGCGGCACATAATTACTGGTGCCGATGTCCACGTTATATTGCACGCAGACGGAGGGCACGGCTCCCAGTCCCGAGGCGTCGCACGACACCGGCACCGAGCAGTTCGTAACCCCGCATTGGCACATGGCTGGTGGCGTTGCCGCGCTGACCCGGTTCACATCCAGCCCGGAGGCCTGCAGCACGGGCGCGATATACGTCGTGGCCACCTGGCTGCCCGTCAGGCTGGAAGATCCGCATGTGGCACAGGAGGAACGTGCGGCCACCTGGGCCCCCACATGTGCCGCCTGGTTCATGGTCGAGTAGATGTTGTAGGCACGGCCTAACCAGAAAATCCCCAGCAGCAGGGTAAACATCAGCGGCAAAACCAGCGCCGCCTCCGCCACCTGCGACCCTTCGCTTTCCCTTGCTAATCCTCGGTGCATCTCCCGTCCCCGTCGGGCATTTCAGGCTTTCCAGAACTGCCCCGCACTATAAAGAATAACCGCAATGGCAACCGCCACGCCAAATGGTATTTTGAGCGATTCCGGGCTCTCCAGCGAGACCTCCGGACCGGGCAGGTGCATGCTGAACAGCGCCCCTGCCATGCGTCCCAGGTTGCGCACGGTTTGTCGTACCCGCCCCTTCCATATCACCAGTCCGAGGGCCATGGCGCCAGCCACTAGAAACGCCACCAGCAGCACCGCCAGCAGCTTCTGTGGGCCTAGAAAAGCGCCTGCGGCGCCTACCAGCTTCCAGTCGCCCGCCCCCAGGCTATGCAGCAGCACGAAGGGAAGCAGCAACAGCAGCCCAAGTCCGGCCCCCAGCAGGGAACTGCGGACTCCCGCCCAGCCCAGGAAGTACGCATTCACTGCGATTCCCAGCGCCATTGCGGGTAGCGTAAGCCAGTTCGGTATGCGCCGGAAGCGCCAGTCCGTGTAACCGGCGATGGCCGCCAACAACGCCACGAGGATTGTCCCAAGCTTGTCGCCTGTTCCCATGTCAGTCGTGGCCGGCCGCCTCGCCGCCGAGCGCTCTTCCAGTCTCCAGGCCGGAGTCCGTATCGGGGAAGGCGGATTCTCACACAGACCCCAACTCAAGTCAACGCAGCCTGCCTGCGCAAACAAAAAAGGCCCGCAGAGGCGGGCCCTTCTTGGGTGCTCACTAAATTATCGATTGAGCGGGTTTGCCGCCGTGCGCTCCGCTACCACCCGCCGGGCGTTGTCCGCCAGTTGTTTCGCCTGCGGCAGCAGTTCCAGCGCCTTCACCACTTGCGGATCGCTTTCCGCCCGGACCTTCAGACCTTCCTCCTGGCCGAACGCGTCCACAAAAATTTCGCTCTTAATATTTGACCGCACCCAATCGCTGTTCTCTGACAGGTCCGCTTCCGTGAAAGGTATTTTCTCCTCGTCCAGGAACTTGCGGAACTCCTGCATGGTGGCGTCGTCCACCTCGAAGCCCTTGGTCGGATGATGCGTCACCACGTAGTGCTTGGCGAAGTTGAAGAAAGCGTAGTGCTGCAACATTGCGTCCTGGAAGTGATTGCTCTTGAGCGGGTCGATCTTCACATCGGGCGTAATGCCGCCCCCACCATACACCGTGCGCCCGCTGTCAGTCAGCTTCACTTCCTTGCCGTTGCTGTTGTCTTCGTTGTCGCGGTTGAAATAGTAGTCATACAGCGAAACGTTCGAATAATCCCGCTGGATCAGCCGCCCGCTCGGTGTGTAGTACTTCGCCGTGGTCAGCGCCAGTCCGGTGTTTTCCGACAGCGGATACACCGTCTGCACCAGCCCTTTGCCGAACGTCGTCTCGCCCACAATCAACCCGCGATCATGGTCCTGGATGGCTCCCGCCACAATCTCGGCCGCCGAAGCCGTTCCCCGATTCACCAGCACCACCAGGGGATATTCCTTGCCGCCATCCCCGTGCGTTGCCACATACCGCTTCTCGGGGGAAGACCGCCCGTGATGCGACACGATCAACTGTCCCTTGCGCAGGAACTTGTCGGCCACGCCCACGCCTTCGCTCAGCAGTCCGCCTGGATTCTGCCGCAGGTCGAGGATCAGTCCCTTCAAATCGCCCATCTGGTCCAGCGCATCCGCCACTTCATGTTCCGTGGTTTCGTTGAAGCCGGTGATATGCATGTAGCCGATGCCCGGCCGGATCATGAAATGCAGGTCCACGCTGTAACGCGGAATCTCATCCCGCACCACCGCAAACTCCAGCGGTTTGTCGGTGCCCTCGCGCAGAATCGTGATGTGCACGGTCGTGCCTTTCGGCCCCTTCAGCAGGTCGGCCACATCGCCCGTGGTCATATTGTCCGTCGGTTTCCCGTCCACAGCCGCGATGATGTCGCCCGGCCGGATTCCCGCCCGGTACGCCGGCGTCCCCACGAAGGGCGCGATCACGATCACTTTGTTGTTGCGCGGTCCCACCGTCATTCCCACGCCGTAGTACTTGCCGCGCTGGTCCTCGCGCAGCAGCGAATAGGCTTTGGGATCGAAGAAGTTCGAGTGCGGGTCCAGCACGTGCAGCATGCCCGGAATCGCCCCGTTGTAGATCGCCTTGTCCGGGTTTACCGGCTCTGCATAATTCTGTTCCACCACGTCATAGATCTGGGTGAACTGGTGCAGGCTGTCGCGGACATCGCTGTCGCCTCCGGGCGCTGCCGCCGGATTGATCTTCTGGCCGAAGAGCATCCCCAGGAAGCCGCAGGTGACGAGTACAAGGACTAGCAGGAAAAGCGTGCGACGAGAACTACGGACCATCTTCAATTTTCCTTCGGTTCGGGCAAGAAACCCCCGGTCACCGCATCTGAGCGCAGTATAGCATGTGCGCACTCCCTCATTAGACGCGTTGGACCCCCTCGGGGTTACCAACGGGTTATCCTCGTAATAGCGCCGATAAGATAGCCTAGAACTACCGGTTCTCGAGGTCGCGGCACCCGCTCGGGAAGGGAGAAAACCACGGCTCATGCCTCGCCGGACGCAGGCCCGTCTCATCCCGCTCTTGCTGTGCGCGCTTCCGCTTTTCGCCCAGAGCAATACCGGCGAACTGCGTCTCAAAGTGGTCGATCCCGAAGGCCTCGGCGTCAAGAGCGGCGTCGAACTGATTAGCGAAGTCAACGAGTTCCGCCAGGGCTTTGTCACCGACGATGCCGGTAGCCTGACCGCCCGCCATATCCCCTTCGGAGTCTATCGCCTGCAGGTCCAGCGCGAGGGCTTCGCCCTGTACACAGCCTCTGTCGAAGTTCGTTCCGCCGTCCCCGCCGATCTGCGCGTCACCCTCGGCATCGCTCCGATGAGCACCTCGGTGACCGTCAACGGCGTGGACACGCTCATTGATCCTCACCGCACCGGCACCATCAACCGCGTCGGCTCGCAGATGATCCAGGGCCGCGTCACTTCTTTCCCAGGCCGTTCCTTGCAGGACTTGGTCGATTCCCAGCCCGGCTGGCTCTACGAGGGCAACGCTGTCCTGCATCCTCGCGGTTCCGAGTATCAGACCCAGTTTGTCGTGGACGGCATCCCACTCACCGACAATCGCTCTCCCAGTTTCGGCCCGGAGATCGAGGCCGATGACGTCCAGTCCATGAGCATCTACACCGCCGGAATTCCCGCCGAGTACGGACGCAAAATGGGCGGCGTCATCGAGGTCAATACCACCCGCACCCAGCAGTCGGGATTGCACGGCCAGGCCGATCTCTCCGGCGGCAGTTTCGCTACCGGTGCAGCCTTCGCCCAGTTGCAATACGGCTGGGGCAAGAACAACCTGGGCGTGAGCGGCAGCGGAGCCATGACCGGCCGCTATCTCAATCCTCCCGTCCTCGAGAACTACACCAACAACGGCACCACCAGCGACTTCACCGCCAACTACGAACGCGATCTCACCCCTCGCGACTCTCTCAGCCTTTTCGTCCGCCACGAGCTTTCGCGCTTCCTCGTGCCCAACGAACTGGTGCAGCAGGCTGCGGGCCAGCGTCAGGACCGCGACAATTTTGAGACCATGGGTGCAGTCTCCTATCAGCACATCTTCTCGCCCAACGTCGTCGGTGACCTGCGCGGCATGGTGCGCGACAATTCGAACGATCTCTCCTCCAACCCGTTCTCCACTCCCATCCTCGCGTTCCAGAACAACAGCTTCCGCGAGGGCTACTTCAAAGGCGCCATCTCTGTGCACCACGGTCGTCAGGAGTGGAAAGCCGGCATCGAGTCCGACGCCGCCTTCCTCAACGAGCGCTTTTCGTCTGTCATCACCGATTTCTCTCAGTTCGATCCCGGCACCCCTGCAACTTTCAGCTTTATCGGCAGCCGCCCTGATCTTGAGCAAGCTGCTTTCGTGCAGGATCTCATCCGCCTGGGCTCGTGGACCATCAGTGCCGGCTTGCGTTGGGACCATTACCAGTTGCTCGTGAACCAGAATGCCGTCAGCCCGCGTCTCGGAGTCGCTCGCTACTTCCAGTCCGCCGATCTCGTCCTCCACGCTTCATACGACCGCGTTTTCCAGACTCCGGAATCCCAGAACCTCTTGCTCTCCAGTTCTCCCTCTGTGGTTTCGCTCAGCGATCAGGTTTTGCGCCTCCCCGTCGAGCCGTCACATGGCGACTACTACGAAGTCGGCCTCACCAAGGGCTTCTTCCAGAAGTTCAAACTCGACGCCAGCTACTTCAATCGCCGGGTGAACAATTTTGCCGACGACGACCAGTTGCTCGACACCGCCGTGAGCTTTCCCATCGCTTTCGCCAGCGCTCACATCTACGGAGCCGAAGGGAAGTTGGAGATTCCGCGCTGGCGTCGCCTCTCCGGTTTCGTAAGTTATTCCTACATGGTGGGAGCTGCGTTCCTTCCGGTGACCGGCGGCCTCTTCCTTGGCGACGATGCCAGCGATGCGCTCAGCCAGACCAACGGCCGCTTTTGGGTTTCGCAGGATCAGCGCAACACCGTCCGCGCCCGGTTCCGCTATCAGTTCATTCCTCAGCTTTGGGCAGCCGTCGGTGCTGAATATGGCAGCGGCCTGCCTTTTGAATTCGATGGGACCGAACCGCAGGCCATTGCGCAGTTCGGGCAAGCCATCGTGAATCGCGTGGACTTCGCCAATGGTCGCGTCAAACCCTCGCTTGCGGTCAGCGCTTCTCTCGGAGCCGATCTCTGGCACAAAGACAACGTCGCCATGCGGCTTCAGGCCGACGTGCAGAATCTCAACAACCGCCTCAACCTCATCGACTTTGCCGGTCTCTTTTCCGGGAATGCCATCGCGCCGCCGCGCAGTTACGCCATCCGCTTGCAGACCTCGTTCTAGGCCGGTTCGTGGGTCTTCCGTCGCGGATTGCTCCCTTCCTGCCGGGGCAGTATCATCAGGGCATATGAATCTCGGCATGCCTGAGATGATCTTCATTTTCCTGCTGGCCCTCATCATCTTCGGCCCCAGGAAGCTGCCCGAGATTGGCCGCCAGATCGGGCGCGCGCTCAACGAATTTCGCCGTGCTTCCAATGAATTCAAGTCCCAGATCGAGAACGAGATCAACAACATTGATCTCGAAAACCGCCAGATTCGCCCTCCGGTAGAACCTCCTCGCGGAACCCTGGCCGGTTCCGCTCCGCTGGAATCGCCGCCCGCAGCTGAATCCAGTTCCATCGCAAAGGCTCCCGATGCCTGAGATCGCCGCCGGCGTCCCTCCGGCTGAAGCCTCACCCGAGCCCATGCCGGCCATGAGCTTCCTCGAACACCTGGAAGAACTGCGCCGCCGTATCATCTACTCCCTTGTCGGAGTCGCAGTCGGCTTCCTCGCCTGCTGGCGATACGCCGATAACATCTTCGCGCTCATGCAGCGCCCCATCATGGAAGCGCTCCAGCGCAACGGGTTGTCGGAAAAACTGGTCTACCTGAACCCCACCGAACCCTTCAACCTTTACTTGAAGATCGGCTTCATGGCCGGTCTCTTCGTGGCTTCACCCTTTGTCCTCTACCAGCTCTGGATGTTCATTTCCCCCGGCCTCTACCGCCACGAACGGCGCTATGTCTTCCCCTTCATGTTTTCCACCATCGGTCTGTTTCTCGCAGGCGGCCTCTTCGGATACAAGCTGGTCTATCCCGCCGCTCTCGATTTCCTGATCGGCTATGGCAAGCAATTCCAGCCTATGATCACAATCGGCGAATACACCGACCTGTTTCTCACCGTGATCATCGGCC
>Ga0335080_10005787_pt1 | contig 12762 bp, 9 predicted proteins | sample Lox_Sample_34_FD_206720 | JGI IMG/M metagenome (GOLD analysis project Ga0335080, IMG submission 206720) | Soil microbial communities from Loxahatchee National Wildlife Refuge, Florida, United States - Lox_Sample_3.4 | ecosystem: Environmental > Terrestrial > Soil > Wetlands | place: USA: Florida... | reverse complement strand
GATCACCTCGGTCGTGGCGCCCGAGGAAACGCGCCGTGCGCAGGAGGCGTACCTGAAGCACGTCTACGGCGACGAGGACGTCGAGGCTCAGGTCGTCCTGCTGGACCACAAGGGCAATCGCGTGTCCGTCGAGGTGAGCTCGGTCTGCCTGCACCGCGGGCATCACGTCATCGGGGTGTTCGGCCAGCTCTCGGATGTCAACGAGGTGTCCGATTCGCCGCCGCATCCGCATCTGACGCCGCGCCAGGCCCAGGTGCTCCGGCTGCTCGAGCATGGCCGCTCGACCGAGCAGATCGCAGACGAGCTTCACCTGAGCACCGAGACGGTCCGCAACCACATCCGCCGCCTGCTCCGCGCGCTGGACGTGCACTCGCGTCTCGAAGCAGTCGCCGTGGGCCGGCGCATGCACCTCGAGGCGAGCTCGATCCCGGAGGGATAGTCGCGACGAGGGCTAGAGGCCTTCGGTCGCCTGGATCCGGCCCGTGCGAACGGCGTCCGCGAGCGCTTCGTAGTCGCGTTCGTTGACGTCGGCGTACGAGGCCGCGAACTCGGCGACCGCCCGGTCGAACGTCTCGCCCTTGCCGAGGTATGCGCCCATGGCGATCCGGTCGCCGGAACGGGCGTGCGCGCGGGCGAGCGTCCAGCCGCAGGTCTCCGCGTAGAGCACAAGCCCTCTCGGCAGGACCGCTTCGAGGTCGACCGAGACCTTCCAGTCCCAGAGCTGGCGGACGTAGAAGTCCCGAGTCGAGCCGTCGAACGTCCGGGTCGCGCGTATCCAGCCGAGGAAGATGTCGCTCGCCGACTGCATCAAGCGCTGCCCCTCGACCACGCGCTGGCCGTGATTCTTGAACTTGCTTCGCCCCAGGTGGGCTTCGAGGACGGAAGCCTCGGCCTCCTTCACCTGGAGGAACAGGGGATCGCCGTCGTCGCGGCCGAGCATCAGCAGGATCCACGCGCGAGTCCCGACGCTGCCGACGCCGACGACCTTGCGCGCGACGTCGACTGTGCGGTAACCCTCGAGCAGCTTGCGCCGGTCGTGCTGCAGCGAGCTGCGGTACTTGCGGAACAGGGTCGTGATCTCGGCCTTGATCTCGGCGACGGGTATGTCCTCGGCGAGCTCGTCGATCGGTACCACCAGCGGTGGGTCGGACACGATCCGCAGCTCGCCGTCGACCTCGTGCGTGAGCCGCGACAAGGCCTTGAGGCTGTCCTTCGTGCGCGCCTTCGCTTCCGCCCGCTCGACGTTCTTCGCCTGCTTCTTGTCGGCGGACTGGCGAAGCTGCTCGTAGATCGACGCGATGTCCATTCGCGCGTACCAGACGTCGAGATCGCCCATCGCCGCGAAGCCGCGCATCGCCTCGCGATACGAGCGCAGCACGGTCAGGACGGCGGATTGGCGCACGTCGTCGTCGAAGCCCCGGTCGCGAGCGCAGATCTCGAAGCTCGTCGCCAGCCGCTTGACGTCCCACTCGAACGGCCCAGGGAGCGCCTCGTCGAAGTCGTTCAGATCGAAGACGAGCGAGCGCTCGGCGGAGGCGAAGCCGCCGAAGTTGGAGAGGTGGGCGTCGCCGCAGAGCTGTGCCTCGAGCCCCGACCGCGGCACGGCCGCCAGATCGTGCGCCATGATCTTCGCGGCGCCGCGGTAAAAGGTGAACGGCGAGACCAGCATCCGTCCGTAGCGGATCGGCACGAGCTCGGGCACGCGCGTCGCCGCCTGCTCCTCGAGCAGGGCCACCGGATCCCGGTCGGTCGGCTCGAGCGTCGAGTGGCTCGCGCGCGGGACCTCGGCGCGCGCGGCCTTGCCCTTCGCGACGCGCTCCTCTGCCGTGAAGTGCTTGACCTTCGCCCCTGTTGTCTCCTCGGCACGCTCCTCGCGTGTGGCAGCCATCAGCCGTCCTCCTTGATGTCGGAGCGTACCCTGCTCAGCGTTCCGCGGGCGGCGGCGAGCCCACCGACGTCGCCTCCGGGGCCGCGCAGGAGCCAGGCGATTGCGACGGCGATGGCGGCACCGCCCAGCGGCCCCGCGAGATAGACCCAGTAGTTGGCGAAGTCGCCGTTGGCGAGGTCGGGCGCGAACGACCGCGCGGGGTTCATCGAGGCGCCGCTGATCGGGCTCGACCAGAGGCCCGCGAGGATGATGTAGCCGCCGACCGCGATCGCGCTGAACGCGCCCACGTTCTGGGCGCTCGACGCCGTGCCGAGGATCGTGCTGACGAGCCCGACGGTCAGCATGAGCTCGACGAGCATCGCCTGCCAGGCGTGCACTCCGGCGCCGGGCTCGGTCGCTCCGAGCGAGCCGTGCTTGCCGAGCACCGCCCAGAGCGCGAGGCACGCGGCTGTCGCGCCGATGAGCTGCACGATCACGTACCCGGGAATGCGCCTTCCGGGGAAGTCGCCCCTGAGCCAGAACGCAAGCGTCACGGCCGGGTTCAGGTGCGCCCCCGAGACCGCGCCCATGTACAGGATGATCCCCATCACGGTGAGCCCCGGCGCGGTTACGGCCGCGCTCCGGGTGATCGCGCCGTCGCTGAGGGCGCCGACGACTGCGCCTCCCGCTCCTGCCAGCACGAGGAAGAACGTCCCGAGCAGCTCGGAGAACAACCTGCGCCACTCGAGGCTGGGATTGTCGAAATCGGCGATGCCCGGATACTCGAGCGCGAGCAGCGCCCGCCGCGTGGACGGGGTCGCGGCCGTACCGCCTGCGTCCGTCACCGGGTCGGCCTCCTGCGAAACGTGGCCATTTCCAGGACGATTGCGCGACTTGTGGCGGAGCGCATCATCCGGATCGGACGACTGGGCGACGTTGCCTCCCCGGCCGGGCCGGCCGACGCGGAGAACTACGGACAGCGGATGGGCGCAGTTCCCGATGCCCTCGGCGGCGGACGGAGCGACGATCCAGGGAGACCGATCGAAGGAGATCGCGATGACGGTACTGGCAGAGCCACAGGCGAAGCCACTTGCCCTGCCCAGGCCCGACGCGCGCCCGCTGATCGTCCAGGCGAGGGCTGTCGACAAGCTCTACGACACGGGGACCGTGCAGGTCCAGGCCCTCCGCGGAGTCAGCTTCTCCGTGCCGCGCGGCGAGATGGTGGCGATCATGGGCCCGAGCGGCTCCGGGAAGACCACCCTGCTCAACTGCCTCTCCGGTCTCGACCGGATCGACGGCGGCGAGGTCCTGATCGAAGGGGTCGAGCTCGGCTCGATGTCCGACGAGGAGCGCACCGACTACCGGGCGCGCCGGATGGGATTCGTCTTCCAGTTCTACAACCTGATGCCCGTGCTGACGGCGGTCGAGAACGTCGAGCTGCCGCTGCTCGTCGCACGGGTGCCCGCGAAGGAGGCACGCCGCAGGGCCCTCGCCGCGCTCGAGATGGTCGGGCTGGGCGAGCGCGCGGCGCACGTGCCGGACGAGCTCTCGGGCGGGCAGCGCCAGCGTGCGACCATCGCGCGCGCGCTGGTCAACGAGCCGGCGATCGTCTGGGCTGACGAGCCGACCGGCGATCTCGACAGCGAGAACGCCGACGAGATCGTCGCGCTGATGCGGCGGTTGAACCGCGAGCGCGGACTGACGTTCTTGATCGTGACGCACGACATCTCCGTCGGCCGTTCGACCGACCGGATCGTGCGGATGGTGGACGGGCAAGTCGTGGACGACGAGGTGCTGGAGGTGGCGAGATGATCGCGCGGGTGACATTGGCGGAGCTCGATGCAGTGCGGATGAGCATCCCGAAGGCGGTACAGCGGTTCGAGGAGTCGGTGCTCCCCGAGCTGCACGAAGCGGAGGGCTACGAGGGCTGCTACGTCCTGGTGACCCCGGAGGGCAAGGCGCTCGTGATGACGTTCTGGGCCGACGAAGCTGCGGCCGAGGCCGGAATCTCGAGCGGGCTGTGGCGGGCGCAGGTGGAGAAGTTCGTGACGTTGATGCGCACGCAGCCCGGCCGTGAGTCCTACGAGGTCGCCGTCGCGGAGACGCCTGCACAGGTGCGATGAGCAAGCTGTTCGGCGTCCCGGTCGCCTCGCTCGCGCTCGTCCTGGCAGCACTCTTGGTCATCGCGCTCGCAGTCATCGGGAGCTTCGCCCTCCGCCACCGGATCGTCCTGCGACTCGGCTTGCGCAACATGTCGCGCCGCCGGGGACGTGGCGCGCTGATCGTCGCCGGGTTGATGCTCGGTACGGCGATCATCACCGCCGCCCTTGCGACCGGCGACACGATGAGCCACACGATCCGCTCGGTCGCGATCTCCGCCCTCGGCCGCACCGACGAGGTGATCGCGGCGAAGGGAATCGGGGCCGAGTTCTCGACCCAGAGCGCCGGCACCGGCTCGCGCTACTTCCCGCAGCGCTACGTCGCCCGGGTCGCGAAGGCCGCCCGGGGCTCCAGGCTGGTCGCGGGAGTCGAGCCCGCGATCGTCGAGCCGGTCGCGGTGCAGGACCTGACAAGCAGGCAGACCGAGTCACGCGTGACGCTGTTCGCGAGCAACCCGGCCCGGATGGGCGCCTTCGGCGCGATCCGCTCCGGCGGCGGGCCCGTCTCGCTCGGCGACCTGCGCCCGGGTGAGATCTACCTCAACGCGAAGGGCGCCGAGAAGCTCGCGGCGAAGCCGGGTGACAGGCTCCTCGTCCTCGCGGGCGCGAGGCGGACGACCGTGCGAGTCCGCGCTGTCGTTCGCTACGCGGGAGCGGCCGCGGTCGACGCGGGCGTGATGTTGCCGCTAGGCGCCGCGCAGCGCCTGCTCGGCAAGCCCGGTCGGATCGGCGCGATCTTCGTCGCCAACCGCGGCGGCGTCGGCAAGAGCGCGGCGGTTGTCTCGCTGCTGAAGCCGACCGTCTCACCGCTCGGGCTCGAGACCGACCCGACGAAGCAGGACTTCCTGAAGACGGCCGACGCGAGCGGCGCCGCGTTCATGTCGCTGTTCACGACCTTCGGCTCCTTCTCGATCTCCGCCGGGATCCTGCTCATCTTCCTGATCTTCGTCATGCTCGCCGCCGAGCGCCGGAGCGAGCTCGGCATCGCGCGCGCGGTCGGTATGCGCCGCGGCCACCTGGTGCAGATGTTCCTCTACGAGGGCGTCGGCTACGACCTCGTCGCGGCCGCGGTCGGAGTGCTGCTCGGGGTCGTCGTCGCCTACGCGATGGTGCTTGCGATGGCGGGCGCCTTCGCGAGCGCCGACATCCACATCTCGTACTCGGTTGGAGCAGAGAGCCTGGTCCTCGGCTATTCGATGGGCGTGCTGCTCACGCTTGCCGTCGTCGCGTTCTCGGCACGGCGCGTCAGCCGGATGAACATCGTCAGCGCGATCCGCAATCTCGGCGATCCGCCGGCCGCCAGGACGAGCCGCAGACGCTGGCTGCTCGGCATCGGCGGGATCGTGCTCGGCGCGCTGCTCGCGGCAGGGGGTGTCGTGGCCCAGGACGGGGTCACGCTCGGGCTCGGCGTCTCGCTGGTGATCCTCAGCCTCGTGCCCGTCCTGCGCGCACTCGGCGCCCCCGAGCGCGCCGTTCACACAGGCGCCGGGCTCGCGCTCGTCGCCTGGTTCGTCCTGCCGATGAGCCGCTGGCTGTTCGGCGACCTGAAGGTCAACTTCTCGATCTTCATCCTCAGCGGCCTCATGATCGTGGTGGGCGCGACCTGGGCGATCGCCTACAACGCCGACCTCCTGCTCGGGGCAGTCGGGGCAACGGCCGGCCGGGTCAAGAGCCTGGCACCGGTCATCCGGATGGCGATGGCCTATCCGCTGCGGAGCCTGTTCCGGACGGGAGTCACGCTCGCCATGTTCACCCTCGTGGTCTTCACGCTCGTCGTCGGCTCGATCACCACCGGCTCGTTCGTGCACGCCTTCGACGACGCAAAGGCCTTCGGCGGAGGCTTCGACGTACGGGCCACCTCGTCACCCAGCGCGCCGATCGTGAACATGCGCGCGGCCCTTGCTCACGCGCGCGGCGTGAACCCGGCCGACTTCCGCCTCGTCTCGAGCATCTCGACCCTGCCGGTCAAGGCCCGCCAACTCGGGGCCGGCGGGAAGGAGGAGCCGTACCTCGTGCACGGCGCCGACGACGTCTTCCTGACGCACACGACCTACCGCCTGGCCGGCCGGGCACACGGCTACTCCTCGACGGCGGCGGTCTGGCGCGCCCTCCGCGAGCAGCCGAACCTCGCCGTCGTCGACCAGTACGTCGTCCCGCGCAAGGCGAACTGGGGCACGCCTCCCTCGAAGTTCATGCTGCACGGCTTCTACCTCGAGGACACGAGCTTCGCCCCGGTGCGCGTGAGGGTTCGCGACCCGCAGACGGGCAAGCAGACGACGCTCACGGTGATCGGCGTGCTCTCCGACGCGACCCCGCAGCTCATGACCGGCATCTGGACATCGCAGCGAACGCTCTCGCGCGTGTTCGGGAATCGCGTGCTCCCCACGACCTTCCTGTTCGCCCTGCGGCCGGGCGTCGACCAGCAGGCGACCGCGAGCAAGCTCGAGTCCGCCTTCCTGGCGAACGGCATGCAGGCCGACTCGGTCCGCAAGCTGCTCTCCGACGCCGTCTCGGCCAGCCTCACCTTCGACCGGCTGATCATCGGCTTCATGGGCCTCGGCCTGATCGTCGGCGTCGCCGCGCTCGGCGTGATCACGGCGCGCGCCGTCGTCGAGCGCCGCCAGCAGATCGGCGTGCTGCGCGCGATCGGGTTCCAGCGGCGGATGGTGCAGGCGAGCTTCCTGCTCGAGTCGTCGTTCGTGGCGCTCACCTCGATCGTGGTCGGGAGCACGCTCGGCCTTGCCGTCGCCTACAACGTGATCAGCGACTCGAGACGCACTCCGAGCTGGGCGAACATGGCGTTCACCGTGCCGTGGCTGACGCTCGCGGTCATCTTCGCCGTCGTCTACGCGGTCGCGCTCGCAACCACGTTCGTCCCCGCGCGCCGCGCCGCGCGCGTCTATCCCGCCGAAGCCCTCCGCTACCAGTAACCAAGTCGGACAACCGGCGTTGGCAGGGTTAACGTTGCGCACGTCCATCGATCTCTGGAGGAGCGCCATGAGCGTCGACTGCGCCTACTACAGCCGGGGGGTTCGCGAGCCGCACGAAGGGATGACGTTGGAAGAAGCCGCGGCGGTCCCGCGGCGGGGAGGTAACTACGTCTGGATCGAGCTGAAGGAGCCGAGCGAGCAGCTCATGGCCGAGGTCAGCAGCCACTTCGGCCTGCACGAGCTTGCGGTCGAGGACGCGGGCTCCGCCCACCAGCGGCCCAAGGTCGAGAGCTACGACGGCTTCGACCTGATCGTCTACAAGACCGCACGGTACGACGACCGGAATCGCCAGGTCGAGTTCGGCGAGGTCGACATCTTCATCGGCGTCGGGTTCGTGATCGCCGTCCGGCACGGCGCCGCCGGCGACCCGGTCCGCGCGCGTGTCCGGGTCGAGCAGCATCCCGAGCTGCTCAAGGTGGGCCCGGCCGCGGTCGTCTGGGGCATTCTCGACATGGTGGTCGACGACTACCTGCCCGCCGTCGAGGCCCTGGAGCGCGAGATCGAGGACGTCGAGCAGGCGATCTTCGCCGGCCATGACGACCTCACGGAGCGGATCTACCTCCTGAAGACGGAGATCAACGAGCTCTACCGCGCGTTGCACCCACTGCTCGCGCCGCTCGAGGCGATGGAGCGCGGCGAGTTCGAGGCCGATCCAGGCCTCCGCCGCTACTTTCGCGACGTTGCCGACCACGTGCGGCACCTCCAGGACGAGGTAATCGGGCAGCGCGATCAGCTCGCGGCTGCACTCGACGCGAACCTCTCGATGGTCAGCGTCCGCCAGAACGAGATCAGCGCCCAGCAGAACGCGGTCGTCAAGCAGCTCACGCTCGTCGCCACCGTGTTCCTCCCGTTGACGTTCGTGACCGGCTTCTTCGGCCAGAACTTCGGCTGGATGGTGCGCCACATCGACTCGGCCACGGCGTTCTTCGCGACCGGCATCGGGGCGCTCATCGTCTCCTGTATCGCGCTCTACGTGTGGTTCAAGCGCGGTGGGTACACGACCGACGCCCAGTAGCGCCGGCGATGGCTAGGCTCGCCCCACACCCTCGAGCGGAGGTCGACGATGTACGAGCCATGGAACGCCCTTGACGCTCCCCGGTTCACCGGGCCACGGACGTTCGCCCGGCTGCCCTGGGTGAAGGATCTCGACGGGGTGGACGCCGCCGTCTACGGCCTCCCATGGGACGGCGGCACGTCGTTTCGGCCCGGTGCTCGCTTCGGCCCGGAAGCGATTCGGTCGGCATCGGGCATGATCCGAACGTACAACCCTGTCCAGCGTGTGCAGGTATTCGGGGCCCTGTCAACGATCGACTTCGGCGACGCCCCCACCTCCCCCGGGTACATCGAGGAATCGCTCAAGCGCATGGAGCGCTTCGTGACTCCGATCGCCGAGGCAGGCGTCATCGGCATCGGCATGGGCGGCGACCACTCGGTCACGCTCGCCGAGCTTCGTGCGCTCGCCGAGGCCCACGGTCGCCTCGGGCTCGTGCAGCTCGACTCACACATCGACCTGCATGACACCTACAACGGCCTGTCCTACTCACACGGCACGATGTTTCGACGGGCGATCGAGGAGGACGTCCTCGACCCAGCCCGCATGCTCCAGGCGGGGATACGGGGGTCGATGTACGCCGCGAAGGACGCAGACATCCCGTCGGACCTCGGAGTCGAGATGATCCCGTGGATCGAGCTGGCACGCTTGAGCCCCGAGGAGTTCGCGGCACGAGCACAGCGGCGAATCGGCAGCGGGCCCGCGTTCCTGACCTTCGATATCGACTTCGTCGATCCCGCCTACTGCCCGGGTACCGGGACGCCGGAAGTTGCCGGCCCGACGGGCTTCGAGGCGATGGAATATCTCCGAGCGCTCGCCGGAACCGACTTCGTGGGCTATGACGTCGTCGAGGTAGCTCCCCAGTACGACGGCCCGGGGCAGATCACCGCGATGTTCGCGGCCAACGCGATCTTCGAGATGCTCTCGATGATCGCGAAGCGGCGGCAGCCCAAAGCAAACGAGACCGCGGCGGCGGAGTCGGCCGTACCAACCTCGTAGGACACTGCTTGACCGCTCGAGCGGGGCGGTGCGATAGTCCGCCGACGTTCGTTAGGTCCACGATGTTGTGAGGTTTGCCGATGCGTCTGCGGCGCGAGCACCGAGTTCGGCCCTTCACGGCAGGCGCACTACGCACCACGATGGCTCTCGCGGCCGTCGTCATGACGGGTGCATTCCTTCTGGCGCCGGCGCAGCCGGCGGAAGCCGGCGTCGCAGCCAACTCGGGAACGGCCGTCTCCGACTGGCAAGCGCTGACCAACTCTCCACCGTTCGATCCCGGAGCGATGTTCTTGATGACCGACGGCACGGTCATGGTGCAGGCCCTCGCAGACGGAGCCCTCGGTACCCCGAACTGGTGGCGTCTCACCCCGGACAGCTTCGGCAGCTACATCGACGGCACCTGGAGCCAGGTCGCCTCGCTACCCGCCGGCTACGGCCCAGGGGCTTACGCTTCCGCTGTCCTACTGGACGGGCGCCTGGCGATCGAAGGCGGCGAGTACAACAACACCATCGAGACCTGGACCGACCTTGGCGCGATCTACAACCCGCTTACGGATACCTGGACGATGATCCCCCCTCCAAACGGCGGGATGGGAGTGTGGGCCAAGGTCGGAGACGCCCCCAGCGAGGTGCTCGCCGACGGCCGCTGGATAGTCGGGGACTCCGGCTCAGACAGTGACGACGACGCCATTTTCGACCCAACGAATCTGACGTGGACGACCACCGGCGGCGCAGGGAGGATCGAGGGCAACGCGGAAGCCGGGTTCACGCTTCTACCCAATGGCGAGGTCCTGAGTGTCGACGTGATCCCCCCGGCATGTATGACGCGAACCGCCGAGATCTTCGACCCGGCGACCCTCCTGTGGTCGAGCGCCGGCACGACCCCGACGCCTCTTGTGGCCTGCGGCGAGTACAACGAGATCGGGCCGCAGCTCATGATGAACAACGGCAAGCTCTTTGCCGAAGGGGCCACGCCCGCGACCGCCCTCTACGACGTCACCACCGGAACCTGGTCGTCAGGCCCGAGCTTCCCCATCGTCGACGGCCACCAGCAAGACGCATCCGATGCGGGGTCCGCGCTGCTGCCCGACGGGAACGTGCTCCTCGCCAGCAGGACGGGCGATGTCAGCGTCAACGGCGGGAGGCCCAGCCACTTCTTCCTCTTCGACGGCACGAGCTTGACCCAGGCTCCCGAGTACGCGACGTCCACCGAGGGCGGACTCGGCTACATGCTGCTCTTGCCAACCGGGCAGGTGCTCTACAACGGGTGGCCTTCCGGTCTGCGCATTTTCACGGACTCGGGCGCGCCGAACCCCGCCTGGGCGCCGACGCTCACAGGGGTCTACCCGGGTCGGCTCGCCGCGGGCGTCACCTACCAGCTCGCCGGACTTCAGCTCAACGGGCTCTCCGACGGCGCCGCCTTCGGCGACGACTATCAGTCCAGCACCGACTACCCGCTCGTCCAGATCACCAACGACGACACCGGAGCGGTCACCTATGCACGCACGTCGGGCATGACCAACCGCTCGATCGCGCCCAACGCGCCGTCCTGCACCGACTTCACGCTCCCGAGCTCAATCGCCACCGGGCCATCCGAGCTGCGCGTGATCGCGAACGGGATCGCCTCCGCTGCCTTCCCGGTCACGGTGGGCGCGGGCGGTAGCAACACCCACTTGTGCCCCAGCTACACGCTGACGCTCGCGAAGGCGGGGGCCGGTTCGGGGACGGTCACGAGCTCTCAGGCGGGGATCGCCTGCGGCGCGGCCTGCTCGCACGCCTATCCGAACGGGACGATCGTCACCCTGACGGCGGCCCCGGCCACCGGGTCGGTGTTTGCCGGCTGGGCCGGCGGAGGCTGCACCGGCACGGGCACCTGCCTCGTCACGGTCAGCAGCGACACCTCGGTCACGGCCACGTTCAGCCTCGTCCCCGAGATGCTCACCGTCTCGAAGAAGGGAGACGGAGCGGGAGCTGTGATGAGCTCGCCGGCAGGGATCGACTGCGGAGCCAGCTGCAGCCACGCCTACGGATACGGGAGCTCCGTCACGCTCACCGCGAGCGCCGCCGCAGGCTCGTCCTTCGCCGGCTGGAGAGACGCCTGCACCGGCAAGGCGAGTTGCATGGTCACGATGATCGCCGCTCAGTCGGTCACGGCGTCCTTCCTCAAGGACTGCGTCGTGCCCAGGCTCAAGGGCAAGGGGCTGAAGGCGGCGAAGCGCGCGCTCAAGGCTCACGACTGCGCGGTCGGCAGGATCAGGCGCGCGTTCTCCACGAAGGTGAAGAAGGGTCGCGTGATCTCACAGACGCCGAAGCCGCACAAGCGGCTCAAGCACGGCGCCAAGGTGAAGCTCACCGTCAGCAAGGGGAGGAAGCCCTAGCCGCTCGCCGCCTGCGCGCTCACGTGAGCGCGGCCCGGAGCCGTGCGCACACGTGCGGGCACTGGCCGGGCAGCATCGTGTCGACGGCGACGATGAGGGTGTCATCGTGGAGGTGGACGGCCACGCGCGGGTTGCTCTCGTCGAGCGTGCGTTCGACCTCGGCCGCTGACACGCCCGCCTCCTCGGGATCGATCCGCAGGACGAGGCAATTGACCGGTTCGGGCTCGAGCGTCTCGACCATGGTCAGGAAGCTGGGCTCGGCCCGGACTCCCGCGATCCCGTCGACGGCCGCGGCGAGCTCCTCGACGAGCTCGGCATAGGAGCGCCACCGTGCCTCGTGGTCGAGCTCGAGCCACTCCTCGACTGCGAGCACCGTCCCGACCACGGTGGGGAGATCGAGCTTGAACGGCCGGCCAAAAATCGCCCAGGGCCCGCTCTCGAAACCCGTGAAGTCGAGGACCGCAAGGGCCTCGACGAGATCGGAGCGCCCGACGACGAACCCACCCGTGTTCGGGCCGTAGAAGTACTTGGCGCTGAAGCAGACGAGATCACCGCCCTCTCTGGTGAACCGGCTCATGCTCCCGGGCGGGTAGTTGAGGAAGGCCGCGTCGACGAGGGTCGGGATCCCGTGCTCGTGGGCGACTGCGGCCACCTCCCGAAGCGGGAGCGCGCCCGGCTGCTCGTCGAGGTGCGCGGGAACGAAGACGGCGGCCACGCGCTCGGGGTCGAGCGCCTGCTCGAGGTCGTCGGGCGAGGTCCCGTCGTCCGACCCCACGAGCCGCAGCCGGGCCCCGGTCATCCAGATCAGGCGGGCGTACTTGTAGTGCGGGCGTTGCACACGCTGGAGGATCACCTCGCCTGGCAGGCCCGTGGTGTCGGGAAGGCGTTCGGTCGCAGCGCCGTCGCCGCGCGTCATGCACGCCGCCGTCCCGAGCGCGATTGCGGCCGCAGCTCCGGACGTCACCCTCCCCGCTTCGGCTCCGAGCAACTCGGCGAGGCGCCGGCCGGTGACGTCGAGGAGCTCGCTCATCGAAGCGGCCGTGCTGTTCGCCTCCGTCATCGCCGCCCAGACGGTCGGGCCGATGATCGCCCCGCCGAGCTCGCTGTAAACGCCGCGACAGTTCACGACCGGCCTCGTCCCGAGACGGTCGTAGACGCCACCCGTTGCCTCGGGTGCCGGCTCAGCGGTCAGGGCGGTGTCTCCCTCTGCTTTGCGGTCGCACGCATCGACATTGTCGCTCGTCAGCGTAAGAAGTGGAAATCACACGAGGCCACGACTTTCGAGATGGAGCTAGCCGGGCTCGAACCGGCAACCTCC
>Ga0335080_10005786_pt1 | contig 12764 bp, 8 predicted proteins | sample Lox_Sample_34_FD_206720 | JGI IMG/M metagenome (GOLD analysis project Ga0335080, IMG submission 206720) | Soil microbial communities from Loxahatchee National Wildlife Refuge, Florida, United States - Lox_Sample_3.4 | ecosystem: Environmental > Terrestrial > Soil > Wetlands | place: USA: Florida... | reverse complement strand
TCGCCCGGAATCTCCTGCGGCGGCTGCTCTTCGAACTGGCTGTAATACTGGTTTACCGCCACCTGGATGCTGCTGACCGCCTCCGGCTCGATGCCCTGGATCTCTTCCAGCTGCTCGGGCGTCATCCCGCCCAGCTTCTCGATCGTGCCCACGCCGGCTTCCACCAGCTTCTCCACCAGCTTCTCGCCCACCCCGTATTCGATGAGCACGCTGACCGGCGCGCCGGGCGCGACCAGCGCCGCCATCTGCGACTCGACCTCCTGGCGCTTCTCTTCCTCGCTCTTGATGTCGATCTTCCAGTTGAGCAGCTTCGCCGCCAGCCGCACGTTCTGCCCCTTCTTGCCGATCGCCAGCGACAACTGCGAGTCGTCGACGATCACCTCCATGTGTTTCTCGAGCGCGTCGAGCACGGTGATGCGGCTCACCTTGGCCGGGCTCAGCGCGTGGGTGGCGAACACCACCGAGTCTTCGTTGTACTCGATGATGTCGATTTTCTCGCCCCGCAGCTCGCGGATGATCGACTGCACCCGCATGCCCTTCATTCCGACGCACGCGCCCACGCTGTCTACGTCGCGATCGCGGCTCTGCACCGCGATCTTGGTGCGCTCGCCCGCCTCGCGCGCGCATCCCTTGATCTGCACCGTGCCGTCGTAAATTTCCGGGACTTCCTGCTCGAACAGGCGCATCACCAGCTCCGGAGCGGCGCGCGAAACTACCACCCCCGGACCCTTGGCCGACTTATCCACCAGCTTGATCACGCAGCGCACGCGGTCGCCCACGCTGTAGCTCTCCAGCCGCGACTGCTCCTTCTTGGGAAGCTTGGCTTCGGTCTTGCCCAGGTCCAGGATGTAATCCGGACCTTCCACGCGCTTGATCGTGCAGTTCACCAGCTCGCCCGCCCGCCCGGAGTATTCCTGGTACACGGTCTCGCGCTCCGCCTCGCGAACCTTTTGAAAGATCACCTGCTTGGCGGTCTGGGCGGAGATGCGGCCCAGGGCTTCGGTGTTTTTGGGGATGCGGATCTCGCTGCCGACTTCCGCGGCCGGGTCAACCCGGCGAGCTTCGGCGATGGTCATCTCGTGGACCGGATCTTCCACGGCTTCGACGGCTTTTTTGACGGCGTAGAGCTTCATTCCGCCCTTGGGTTCGATCTCCGCAATGTAATCTTCATTGGTGCGGTAGTGTTTCCGGGCGGCGATCAGCATGGCATCGCGAACGGCCTCGAAGACGATCTCCGGGTCGATGCCTTTTTCCTTGCTCAGTGTCTCGATGGACTGAAAAATCGTTTCCAAAGTGCCCTCGTCGTTCCAATAAAGATTTCGTTTGGTTGGTTGCCCGGCTAGTTTACCACTCGAACTTCAGGCGGGCCTTGAGAACCTGCTCGAACGGGAACCGGATCGTTCTCCCCGGCTTGGTGTCCAGGGCCACGACCCCGTCCTGGTATCCCGCGAGTGTTCCCTCCCAGTGCTTCTGCCCCTCGACCGCTTCGCGCAGCGTGATGCTGGCTTTCTTGCCTTGAAATCGTTGGTAGTCCTGTGGTTTGTGCAGCTTCCGCTCGACGCCGGGCGAGCTGACCTCGAGCGTGTAGCGTCCGCCCGGCACCAGGTCTTCCACGTCGAGAATGGTGCCCACCTGCTGCGAGACCAGCTCGCAGTCGGCATGCGTGACGCCTGTGGGCTTGTCGATGGCGATGCGGACCAGTCGTTCCCCGCCGCCGCCTTTGACTTCGACTTCGACCACTTCCAGCCCTTCCGACTGCGCCACGCGTTGCGCCACCTCTTCGATCCTGGACGCTACCGTTTCCTTCATACCAACAAAAAAGTGGGCTTTCGCCCACTGGTTCCCTTCGACGTCTTCAAATCACATTGTATCGCGTTTGGGAGTGTGGGGGAAGATGCGTTCGCATGGCGCAGCCGGTTACGCCGTAATCGCGATCACCCGCAGCGGGCTCCCCGATCCGTTCACGATCTTGAGGGGCGCCGCAATCACTACAGCGCCCGTCGGCGGGAGTTGGTCCAGGTTGCATAGCCCGGCGAGTCCGAATTTGCCGCTCCCGTGCATCACGTAGTGATTCGGAAACGGCGGATCGAAAGTCGCGGCCCGGCCGGCGTCCGTGCCCACCGTCTCCACCCCGACACCCAGCACGTCCCGGTCGCCCGCCAGCATCTCCGAGCACTCCTTCACAAAGCCCGGAGTGTGCGGGCCATCGGCGCGCAGGTTGATATACTCGCGCGCATCCGTGCGCGCCGACCATCCCGTGCGAAGCAGCAGCCACGCCCCCGCTGGAATTCGCCCGTGCCCGGACTCCCAGCGCTCCACCCGGTCCACTGTCAACAGGAAGTCGGGGTCGTGCCGCGCGTCGGCCGTCACGTCGATAACGCACGCCGGCCCGACGAACTTCCGCGGATTGATTCGGTCCACGCTGTTCTCCGGCAGGTCTTTGCCGCTCACCCAGTGGATCGGCGCGTCGAAGTGTGTCCCGGTGTGCTCGCCGGTCTCGAAGCCGTTCCAGTACCACGCCGGCCCGCGCTCGTCGTAGCGCGAGATCTCCCAGATGCGGAACGCCGGGGTGTTGGGCCACTGCGGAGGCAGCGGCAGCAGCGGAGTTTGCGGACTGAGCGGCTGCGTGAGATCCACCACCCGCAGTGAGCCGTTGTTGAGACAGGAGACGAGTTCCGCGAGAACGCCGGCCATGCGCTATTTTCCTTTCCGTTGCTCGATGTGCCTCTGGAACTGAAATCGGTTCTCCAGCAGCGCCAGGTTGGTCACATAGGTCTTCGGCCCGACCGCTTCCACCTTGGCCACGATACACGCCAGTTGATTCCCGTCCAGGGCCGAGCGAAACGCCGCGCTGAACTCGTCGACGCCGCGCACGGTGGCCGTGGACGCGATGCCCGCCCCGCGGGCGACCGCTTCCAGGTCGGCGCCCGTCGAGGTCGCGGTCGGGAAGCCGCCGACCGAAAGGAGGCTCTCGTTGTCAAAGACGACGTGCACCAGGTTGGGCGGCCGGTACCGCGCCAGCGTGGTCAGCCCGCCCAGATTCATCAGCACCGAGCCATCGCCGTCGAAGACCACCACCTTATGCCTCGGCAGGCACAGCGCCAGGCCCAGACCGGTCGATGAGGCCAGTCCCATGGCGTGCTGCAGGTAGAAAAAGTTCGGCCGGTGGCCGATCGCCTGGAGTTCGCTCGCCACCGCGCCCATGATGGTCACCACCAGGCAGTCGTCGAGCTGCCCGTACACCGCGCGCAGACAGTCGATTCGCTGCATGACGCGTCAGGCCTCCTCCCACATGAGCCCGCGGGTCAGCAGCAGCGCGGCCGGGTGCAGGCCGGCATAGGCCCAGGTTTGCGCTTCTGCGATGCGGCGGCCAACGGTCGCGGGATCGTCCAGAAACGTGTACGGAATGCCCAGCGCGCGCAGGACCGGCTCGGTGGCACCGCCGCCCTGGATTTGCCACGGGTCGCCCTCGCCGAAGTGGCCCCGGTAGCTGATCAGCATGAGCAGCGGGACACGGTAGAGCTGTGCGAAGCTCACGATGCCGTTGACGCTGGCCAGAAACCCGTGGTTCTGCATCAGCATGGCGCTCTTGACGCCCGCAAAATAGGCGCCCGCCGAGACCCCTACGCCTTCCTCTTCTTTGGCCAGGCGGACAAGAGTCATCCCCGGGTCCTCCTCGGCCATGCGGATCAGGTGGACCAGCCAGGTTTCCGGGAGCGCGGAAACCAGCCCGATGCCGCACGATTTGAGCGCGTCATAAACAATACGCGAGTTGCTCTGCGATACCGGCATACAAAATCTTGTGGCGCGGACGATCGTTTTGGGTCGTCCGCCAGCCAGGTCGTCCAATCGACTGGGCGAAAAGAACCGAACGCCTGCCCCACAGTCTGTATACTATATAAGCAAGAGGGACGAATTGCAGAATCTGGTCCGGCTGGCGAGGCGACGTCTCCTAGGCAACGAACTTCTGGCACAAGGGGCGAATTCCGCCAGCGCGGCCCTCGGCGCCTTCATCCTTCTTCTTCTCCTAGGCAGCGAGATCCTGAACTGGCAGGTGGTGGCCGCCGTGCCGTTGGCGGCATTCGCCCTGGGCCTCTGGCTGGTCCGCAGGCGCCTGCCCTCACGGTACGTCACCGCCCAAATCGTCGACCAGCGCCTGGGGCTGGCCGATACCATCTCCACCGCCGTGTTCTTCAGCGAGGTGAATCCCCAAGCCGCGGTGTCGCCCGACATCCGCGAAGCCCAGCGCGAGCAGGCAGCCTTGGCCGCCGGCACGGCAGACGCGCGGCGGGCCATTCCGTACTGTATGCCGCGGGCAGCGTACGTTGCGGCGACGCTGTTCCTGGTCGCCTCGAGCCTCTTTGCGTTGCGCTACGGAATCTCCCGTCAGCTCGACCTGCGCCGTCCGCTTGCCAATTTCTTCCCCGAAACGCTGGAAGGCACAAGAACTGCACGCCAGGCCTCGCAGCAGAAAGCATCCCCCAAACGGCCGCCCGAGGCGCCGGACGAAAACGGATTGGCAGCCGACGACGATCAGAAGGGTCCGGGCGCCGAAGATCCCGCACAGCAGGCCCAGACACCCGCGGACGCCGATGCCCAGGCCAGCGCTAAAAACGAGGGGAAGTCGACAACCGGCAAAAAGCAGGAACAGGGCGACGACCAGATGGCCACCGACGACGAGGACCCCAGCGACGGCAATCCCGGTAAGAACGGCGACGAGGGTCAGGCCAGCCAGCAGGGCGACAACCGCAAACAGGGCAACCAGCAGCAGGGCAAATCGCAGGACCAGAACGCCAATAACGAAAACTCCCTGATGAGCAAAATGAAGGATGCCTTCCAGAACCTGCTCTCCCGCGTGAAGCCGCAGCAGAACCAGCAGGGCAACCAGCAGAGCTCGCAGGAGCAGCAGCAGGCCAACGCCGGCAAGCCGCAGCAGGGCTCCAAGCAGCAGAACGCCAAGGAAGGGACTCCGCAGCAGGGCCAGCAGGGTGACGCGCAGGAAGGCGAGGACGGACAGGAAGCCAAGAACGCCGAGAATGCGCAGCAGGGCAAGGGTCAGGGCAAAAGCGATTCCAAGCAAAGCAGCAAGCAGCCCGGAAGCGGCATCGGCAGCCAGGATGGCGACAAGAATATCCACAACGCCGAACAACTGGCGGCCATGGGCAAGATCACCGAGATCCTCGGCAAGCGCTCCGCGAACCTCACCGGCGAAGCGACCGTCGAAGTGCAGTCCACCAGCCAGCAATTGCGCACGCCCTACGCCAACAAGGGCGCGCAGCATGCGCAGGGCGGCGCGGAAATTCCGCGCGACGAAGTCCCGGTGGCGCTCCAGCCCATGGTGCAGCAGTACTTCGAAGAGATCCGCAAGCAGCCGACGGCGGCCACCCGCAAGTAACACCTGTTAAATCGGTGCCGTTGCACACGCTGGAGTTGGGCTTTTTACACTTGGGCGGGAATAAGTTCAGGTATCCTCACAACCGATATGAGAAAACTCCTGCCCATTTTGTTCGCTGCTCGTCTCTTTGCCGCGGCCACACCTCCCGGAAACGGCTACCTGGTCCACAATCTCACCGCTGACCAGACCGGAGTAGCCGATTTTACCGACAAGAACCTCGTCAATCCCTGGGGTATCGACTTCTCGGCAACCGGCCCGTTCTGGGTCAACGACGGCGGTACCGGCCTTTCGACGGTTTACACCAGCTCCGGCTCGGTCGCCACCACCTTCGCCATCGTGCCGCCGGGGGCGGGCCAGCCGTCGCCGTCGGTCGCCACGGGCATCGTGTTCAACGGCACCGGCGGCTTCCCGGTTGCCGCCGGGCGCGCTCCGAACTTTATCTTCTGCACCGCCAACGGAACCATCTCGGGATGGAACTCCGCCGTCGATGCCACCCACGCCCAACTGATGGTGGACAACTCCGCGAGCGGCGCGGTGTATTACGGCCTGGCGATCAGCGGCCGCACCACGGATGCCAATCCTCTTATCTATGTCGCCAATTTCAAAACCGGCGCCATCGAGGTCTACGACACCAACTACAAGCCCGCGACCGCCGCGGGCGGCTTCACCGACTCTTCCGTTCCCGCGGGCTATGCGCCGTTCAACATCTGGAATATCGGCGGCAGCCTCTACGTGATGTACGCGCAGCAGAATCCGGCCAAGACCGGCTGGGTCAACGGCGCCGGATTGGGGCACGTGGCCGTGTTCGACCTCACCGGCAAGCTGGTGAAGCACCTGATTTCCGGCGGCGCGCTCAACGCACCCTGGGGCGTCGCCATGGCCGGCTCGAATTTCGGGGCCTTCTCGGGCGCCCTGCTGGTCGGTAACTTCGGCGACGGCAAGATCAACGCGTTCGATCCCAAAACTGGCGCGCTCATGGGCACGCTGGCCGATCCGCAGGGCAACCCCATCCAGATTCCGGGCCTGTGGGCGCTCTATCCCGGCAACGGCGGCAACGGCGGCGATACCAATGCCATCTACTTCGCGGCCGGCGGTGCCTCGCAGAACCACGGCATCCTTGGCAGCATCCAGGCCGCGCCGGTGGTAGCCGCGGGAGCCGTCGGCAACGCCGCCAACACCCAGCCCGTCGGCATCGCACAGAATACCTACATCAGCATCTATGGAGCGAACCTCTCGCCCGTAACGCGCACGTGGGGCACCTCGGACTTCGTCGGCAATAAGCTTCCCACCGCGCTCACCGGCGTGAGCGCCACGGTCAACGGTAAGCCGGCATACGTGTACTACGTGAGCCCCAAGCAGATCGACGTGCTCACTCCCGCCGATACGGCCACCGGTTCCGTCAACGTCGTGGTAACCAGTGGCGGACTCGTGAGCGGAACCGTCAGTGCCACCATGGCCGCCGCCTCGCCGGCGCTCTTCCTCTTGAAAGACAACAAGTCGATCGCCGCCACTCACGCGGACGGCACCCTCGTCGGCGCAACCACCCTATATCCCGGCGCGAGCACCCCCGCCAAGGCGGGAGAGACCATCGTCCTCTACGCCACCGGTTGCGGACAGACCAACCCGGCGTTTCCGGACGGCCAGATCGTCTCGACCCCCCTGAACCTGGCTTCGCCTCCGACCGTAAGCTTCAACGGAACCTCCGCGCAGGTCGCCTACGCAGGCTTGGTCCAGGCCGGCGTGTATCAGTTCAACGTAGTCGTTCCCGCCGGCACGGCCCCCGGCGACGTCCCCGTGACCATCGGCACGGGATCGGTAAGCTCTGCCGCAGGAACGATCATTACCGTCGGACAGTAACAAAACCGATCCGGCCGCGGATGAACGCGGATCAACGCGGATAAGACTTGTTTATGTCCGCGCTTATCTGCGTTCATCTGCGGCCGATATCAGTCTTCTGATCTCCCGCACCAGCGCCTCGGGGTCGATCGGTTTCATCATCACGCTGTGCGCCCCAAGCGGTTTCGCCAGCGGCAGATAGCTCCCGCCGAACGCGCCCGAGATCGCCAGGACGGGCACTTTCGGAAATTCTTCGTGCAGGATGCAGATGGTCTCGATGCCTTCCTGCTCCGGCATGACCAGGTCCAGAACGACGATGGAAGGACGCCTGCCGCGCACCATCTCGACGGCCTGTTTTCCGTCAACCGCCTCCTCGACTTCATACCCCGCGGTCTCCAGAGCACGGTGCAGGAAGCGGCGGACCGCGGCATCGTCGTCAACTACCAGAACCCGGGCGGGCGCCTTCCGCGACAAGACCTCCCGCACACAACGCGCGAGTTCGTTCGGGCTGAACGGCTTCTGGATATAAGCCACGTCCCGGTCGAGCACGCCGCTGTTGCTGATCACGTCGTCGGTGTAACCCGACATGAAGAGCACCCGCATCCCGGGACGCATACCGTTGAGGGCATCGCTCAATTCCCGCCCGTTCATCTCCGGCATGATGACGTCGGTGAGCAGAAGGTGAATGGGACCCGGATGGCCTGCGGCGATCTCCAGGGCCGTGGATCCCCTGGACGCGGTCAATACGCTGTATCCGTGCTTCTTGAGCGAATTCGCGGCGAGCTTCAAAAGGGCCGGCTCATCCTCGACAACCAGTACGGTCTCGCTGCCCGTCTCTGGAACCTGCCGGGCAACAGCTTCCTCCTCGGAGGGTTCGGCGCTCGGTTCTGTCCTCGGCAGGTAGACCTTGAAAGTGCTGCCCTTGCCGGGCTCGCTGTACACCCAGATCCAGCCCCCGCTCTGGTGCACGATGCCGTATACAGTCGATAGGCCGAGGCCGGTTCCCTTGTGAACCGGCTTGGTCGTGAAGAACGGCTCGAACAGGTGAGACTTGGTTTCTTCGTCCATGCCAGTGCCCGTGTCCGAGATGGCCAGCATGACGTATGCGCCGGGAGAGACATCCGGGTGGGCCTGCGCGTAGCTCTCGTCCGCGTAGAAGTTGCCGGTCTCGATCGCGATCTCGCCGCCTCCCGGCAGCGCATCCCGGGAATTGACCACCAGGTTCATGACCACCTGTTCGAGCTGCCCTTCATCGGCAAGCACCGAACCCAGCGCGGGTTCGAGCGTCGTCGTGATCCGGATATCCTCGCGCACCATGCGTCGGAGCATGGTGCCCAAGCGCTGAATGATCGAGTTCGGGTTTACCACCGTGGGGCGCAGCATCTGGCGGCGGCTGAACGCCAGTAACTGCCGGGTCAGACCGGCCGCGCGCTCGCCGGCGTCGCGAATCTCGGTGAGCGGTGAGGCCAGCGGGCTCGTTTGAGGCAGCGACTCCAGCAGCAGCGAACAGTGCCCATTGATCACAGTGAGGAGGTTATTGAAGTCATGGGCCACGCCGCCGGCAAGCACGCCCACGGCCTCCATCCGCTGTGAGTGCCTCACCTGCTCCGCCAGTTTCTTACGCTCGGTGACGTCGCTGTTGGTGCCGACGATTCGCACCGGCCGGCCGGATTCATCGGCTTCCACCACGCGGCCGCGGCAGAGCAGCCAACGGTATTCGCCGGTCTTGGTCCGCAGCCGGAACTCGATCTCGAAGCCCTGGCACCTTTCGACGGACTTTCTCACGGCTTCCCCGGCGGGCTGCCGGTCGTCGGAATGCAGCAGCTTTTCCCAGGACTGGTAATGTGCCGGGAACTCGCCGGGTTCGTACCCCAGCATGGTGTAATACCGCGGGCTGAAGTAACAGCGGCCGCTGGGCACGTCCCAATCCCACAGGGCTTCGTTGGCGGCCTCCAGCGCCAGCTCCAGGCGCTCGCGAACCTTCTGGAACTCCTCCTCCGCCTGGCGCCGGCGGGTGATGTCCTGCTTGATCGCGATGTAATTGGTGACCTGACCCTCCGCACACTTGACCGGCGTGATGGTCATTTCCTCCGTGTAGAGCGACCCGTCCTTCCTGCGATTGATGATCTCGCCGTGCCAGGAACGCCCGGAGGTAATGGTGGACCATAGCTCCTGGTAGAACGCCTCGTCGTGCAGCCCTGATTTCAGAATGCTCGGATTTCGCCCTTTGACTTCCGCCAGCGGATATCCCGTCATGTGCGTGAAAGCGGGATTGGCCCAGAGGATGGCTCCTGCGGCATCCGTGATCACGATGCCATTTGCCGAAGCTGCGACAGCGGCAGCGAGCAAGGCGGGGGTGAGCTCTTCCCCCCCGTGAGGCGTCATTGTAACGAGTGTCGCATACTTTCACGCGATGTGCGCAAAAGTACATCGGACGAGCGGGAGGCCGGTCCCAGAAGGATTCGCGAAAAATACCCGGAATCGAGTATGGTTGGCGGCGTACCCCGCTGACTAGCATTGGTTTGTGTGCACTCCACGAGCCTGTCTTGCTGCCGCCATCGTGTCGGGAATCCTGCTCTCGGCCTGTTCCAAGCGCGAGAACGTGGAGGCCGGCGCCCCGAAACCCGCTGACACGCAGACCGTCGCCGTCGCCAAAGTGGAGAGCGCGGACCTCTCGCACAACCTCGTTCTGACGGCGGAGTTCAAGCCGTACCAGGAAGTGGATGTCATGGCCAAGGTCGCCGGCTACATCAAGGAGATCAACGTCGATGTCGGCGACCGCGTCAAGGAGAACCAGCTCCTGGCTACGCTCGAAATCCCGGAAATGGCCGCCGACCGCAGCCGCGCCGAAGCCTCCATCAAGCGCAGCCAGGCCGAAGTGCAGCGCGCCGACGACGAGCTCAAACGCGCCGAATCCGCGCACGACATCGCCCACCTCTCCTACCAGAGGCTCAAGGCGGCCTCCGACAAACGGCCGGGACTAATCGCCCAGCAGGACATAGACGACGCCCAGAGCAAAGACCTGGTCGCCGAGGCGCAGGTCTCCGCCGCGAAATCCGCACGGGCCGTGGCGCAGGAACAGGTGCAGGTCAACAACTCCGACCTGGACCGCGTCAAGACCCTCATCGACTACACCCGCGTCACCGCGCCCTTCACCGGAGTAGTGACCAAGCGCTACGCGGACAAAGGCTCCATGATCCAGGCGGGGACCGCCTCACAAACGCAAGCCATGCCGGTCGTCCGGCTGTCCCAGAACAGCCTGCTGCGTCTCATCCTCCCGGTGCCCGAATCGGTAGTGCCCACGGTGCACGTCGGCCAGCAGGTCGAAGTCCGCGTGACCACCTTGAACCGGTCTTTTCTGGGAAAAGTGGCCCGATTCGTCGACAAGCTCTCCCTCAGCACCCGCACCATGGACACCGAGGTCGATGTGCCGAACCCTAATCTGGTGCTCATCCCCGGCATGTACGCGGAGGTGGATCTCTCGCTGGCGCAGCGCAACTCTGTCCTCGCAATCCCGCTGACCGCCGTGGATCTGGAAAGCGAGGGTTCGGACACGGCGTCGCTCAAAAGAGGCCATGTGATGGTGGTGACGCCCAACAACCGCGTGGAAACGCGCCAGATCGAGCTGGGCCTCGAGACGGCCAACCGCGTGGAAGTGCGCTCCGGACTCAACGAAGGCGACCTGGTGGTGATCGGCGGGCGGGCCGGATTGCAGAACGGCCAGGAGGTTCGCCCTAAGCTGACGGCGATGATGGCCGCCAACCAGTAGGGACTCGCCTCATGTCGCGATTTGCCATTCGCAATCCGTACTTCATCGTCGTCGTCTGCCTGATGATCGCGGTTGTCGGTGTCACCAGCCTGGTGCGCATGCCGGTGGACATGTTCCCCGCCATGAACATCCCGGTCGTGGTCGTGGCCACCTTCTATGCCGGGATGCCCCCGGAGCAGATCGAGACCGACATCACCAGCCGCTTCGAGCGCTTCTTCACCCTGGGCAGCGACATCGAGCACATCGAGTCGCGCTCCCTGCCGGGCGTGAGCATCATCAAGGTGTACTTCCAGCCGGGAACGAACCCGGATTCCGCGGTGACCACCATCTCCAACCTGGCCATGGCCCAGTTGCGCCGCCTGCCCCCGGGAACCCTGCCCCCCATCGTGCTCAAGTTCGATGCCTCCAGCCTGCCCGTCTGCCTGGTGACGTTCAAGGGCGAAGGCCTGAACGAAACCGCCCTGCGCGACCTGGCGCAATTCCAGGTGCGCAACCAGATCGCCAGCGTCCCCGGCGCCAGTGTGCCGCAGCCCTTCGGCGGACGCTACCGCCAGATCATGGTCTACACCGACCCCTATAAGCTGGAAGCGCACCAGTTGAGTCTGATGGACGCCGTGCGCGCCGTAAACAGCGCCAACCTGATTCTGCCCGCCGGCGATGTGCAGCTCGGGCTCCTGGACTACAACATCTACACCAACAGCCAACTGCGCTCCGTCCAGGACATCGATCAACTGCCCCTCAAGACGGTGGGCCAGACGCCGGTACGCGTCGCCGACATCGGCCATGCCGAGGACGCGCAGCAGATCCAGACCAACCTGGTCCGCGTGGACGGCCAGCGGTCGGTCTACACGCCCGTGATGAAGCAGGGCGGCGACACCAACACCATCCAGGTCGTGGACGGCGTCAAGGAGCGCCTGCTGCACCTCTTCGACGTCCCCAAAAAACTAACCACGCAGGTTGTCTTCGATCAGTCCGTGTTCGTCAAGACGGCCATTGAGACACTGCTTCACGAGGGCGCCATCGGTCTCTTTCTGACTTCGATCATGATCCTCGTCTTCCTCGGGAGCATGCGGGCAACCGTGGCCGTGTTCTTCTCCATTCCGCTTTCTGCTCTGGCCGCGTTCATCGCTCTCTCCCTGGGCGGCAGTTCGGTGAACGCCATGGTGCTCGGCGGGCTGGCGCTCGCCTTTTCGCGCCTCATCGATAACTCCGTGGTCGTGCTGGAAAACATCTACCGGCACCTCGAGCTCGGCGAGTCTCCGGCGGTGGCCGCGGAGAAAGGCGGCATGGAAGTGGCCCTGCCTGTTCTGGCATCCACCCTCACCACGATCGTGGTGTTTTTCCCGGTCACCCTGCTCTACGGCGTAAGCAAATTCCTGTTTTCGGCCCTGGCTCTGGCGGTAGTGCTGTCGTTGATGGCCTCCTATGTGGTGGCCATGTCGGTGGTGCCGCTGTTCTGCTCGCACTTCATCAAGGGGCATCATCAGGGCGGAGTGCACAGCGAGGCGCCGAAGCGGCGCTCCCTGCTGGACCGCTTCAACGCCTGGTTCGACCCCAAGTTCGAAGCCTTCCTGGATTTCTACGACTCCGTAATCAGCGTCGTTCTCAAGCGTCCGGTCGCCATCCTGTTCGTGCTTACCGGAATCATCGTGGTGAGCCTCTTCCTGTTTCCGCTGCTTGATTTTTCGTTCTTTCCGCGTACCGATCCCGGCCAGTTCATGATGAACCTCAAGCTGCCCTCCGGCACCCGCATCGGCATCACCG
>Ga0335080_10005785_pt1 | contig 12765 bp, 9 predicted proteins | sample Lox_Sample_34_FD_206720 | JGI IMG/M metagenome (GOLD analysis project Ga0335080, IMG submission 206720) | Soil microbial communities from Loxahatchee National Wildlife Refuge, Florida, United States - Lox_Sample_3.4 | ecosystem: Environmental > Terrestrial > Soil > Wetlands | place: USA: Florida... | reverse complement strand
AAGCGCCGATGTTGCGGGTCCAAGGTCACCGCCGAAACCCTGTTTGGTAGGCGTGCCGGCAATCGTACTGATTTTCGTGCTCTTCGCATCCACCTTTCGAATCACGAAGTTCTTGGCGTCGTCGATCAGCATGTTTCCGGCCGGATCGAAAGCTACCGCGTAGGGAAACGATAGATTGGCGTTTGTCGCCAAGGATCCGTCCCCGCCAAAAGAACCGGTGTTGCAGGGATTCAAACAGGTCGGGCCACTGCCGGCGACGGTGCTGATGATTCCGTCCGACACTCTGCGAATCCGATGATTGTATGTGTCGGCGATGTAGAGATTGTCGGCCGAATCGACCGCCAATCCGGTGGGAAAGTTGAGCTTTGCCGACGCTGCGGCCTGGCCATCGCCATCCAAGCCACGAGCATTAGCGGCATTCACCACCGTCGTGATGTTTCCCTTGGTATCCACCATCCGGACCTGTTGATTGGTGGCGATGTAGATGTTCCCTTTGCTATCGAGTACGACAGCGGTAGGCTTGGTGACCCCGGCCATGAGCGCGGGACCACCATCTCCAGAAGGGGCGAACGAACCATTGCCCGCTATGGTGTTGATGTTTCCATCGGTGGTGACTTCGCGAACCCGGTTGTTGTCCGTATCGGCTATGTAGAGATTACCTTGGTTGTCCCACGCCAGCGCGCTCGGAAAATAAAGGCTTGCTTCCGACGCCGGACCTTTGTCGCCCTGATTATGATCTTCTCCGGCATACTCTCCGATGGTGCCCCCTTGTACGGTGCGAACCCGGCTGTTAATGGTGTCGCAGATATAAACCGTGGAATTCGAGTCCACCGCAACTCCGTATGGGCTGAGAAGAACGGCGGAAGTTGCGGCGCCACCATCGCCAGCGAAACCCGATGCTCCCGTGCCTGCCAGAGTGCTGATCATCGGCGTGGCGCCGGAGGTAACCTTTCGAATCTTGTTATTGCCAAGATCCGCAATGTAAAGATTCCCTTGGGCGTCTACAGCTACGTCGTAGGGTAGGTTCAGATTTGCGGCCTTGGCGGGCCCCGCATCGCCGGCGACTCCTGCCACGCCGATCGTCCCGGCGACCGTGTTGATCGTCTTGTCCTGCGCGGATACCATTCGGATCGCCGCGTTTTGACTGTCGGCGATGTATAGATTCCCGTTGGCGTCAAATGAAAGGCCGGCGGGGTAGAAAAGGCGCGCGGACGTTGCCGCCTTGCCATCGCCATCGTGGCCGGCCGCGCCGAGGGTACCGGCAATCGTATTGATCATTCCCGTGCTTACGTTAACCTCGCGGACCGCGGAGTTCAAGAAATCAGAAATGTAGATGTTGCCCGCCTTGTCCACGGCTATGCCGCCACCCACTCCAAGCGCGAATTTCGCCGACAGGGCGGGTCCTCCATCGCCGCTGGTGCCTCCGGAGGCGGGCGTTCCGGCAACAGTACTGATGTTGCCTCCGGCATCGACCTTTCGAATTACCTGATTGGCGGTGTCGTAGATATAGATGTTTCCGGACCCATCGACTGCGATCGCCGCCGGATACGACAACTGGGCGTTGATGGCCGGCCCTCCATCCCCTGAAAAACCAGGCTGCCCGGTACCGGCCACGGTGGTGATCTTTCCACCGGCGATCTTGCGGATCCTGTGGTTGTAGGTATCTGCAATGTAGACCACACCATTGCTGGTGACCACAACTTTCTCTGGAAATCCGAGGAGCGCCGCAGTCGGCATCCCGCCGTCGCCGGAAGGATACACGCCAATCGGACTGCTGATGGTGTAGTTGTAAAGGTTGGCGGGCTGGGCCCAACAGCTGATTGCCAAAAGAAACAACAAGATGGCGATTGACGCTTTTTTCAAGACTCACCTCCGGGTGATCCAGGCGATGCGAGGCTGAGCCACGCAGTACGTCCCATCAACTAAGCGCGAACGTGAGTGAATTTGCCTCAACGTTTTTAGGGAGTCGCGGTAAAATATCTGCCATGCGTGGACTCTATTTTCTAGCCATCCTTGCTCCCGCGCTCGTTGTTGCACAACCGAAATACATGATTCAAGATCTCGGCCTGCTTCCGAATCAAGGTGCATGTTGGGGCACTGCGATCAGCGCCAACGGGACGGCGGCGGGATTTTGTTCCGCCGCGGGAGGATCCATCTTCAACGGGACGCCGACGCGGGTTTTCGTATACGCCAATGGCACCTTGACGGATCTGGGACATGGCTCCAAGCCATCGCCCGTGACGACCGGTGTAAACGATTCGGGGACGGTGGTGGGAGCGTATACGGTGATTAGTTTGCAAACCGGCGTTGCAGTCTCGCCATTCATTGGCAAGAATGGATCTCTGCAGCAGTTTACGGGCGCGCCGCCCGATCTGGTGCCTTTCGGGCTGACCAATGATGGGCGAACGTCGGGAACTGAGATAACGGTTGGAGATTCGAACTTCTTTGTCAGCAGCCGCGCCGATGCGATTGCGGCGGATGGAACTGTAACGCACTTGGCACCCGCCAAGGGCACGCAAGCCACCGGCTTCGGAATCAGCTCGGATGGCAGTTGGGTGGCCGGCACCAGCGCCACGGTTGCCGGCAGTCAAGTGGAAGCGGTACAGCCGACGATTTGGCATCAGAACACCGCGCAACTTCAGCCGCTGCTTTCCGGGTTCGACTCCGCGCTAGCCAACGCAGTGAATTCATCCGGGGTCGGAGCCGGCATGGCGTTCACGTTCAACTTCAACGCGCTGATCGATCCGCATGCCACCGGGCACGCCGTGATGTTCAACAACAACACAATAACCGACCTCGGCACTTTGCCAGGCGACGCCGCCAGCGCCGCTGTGGGGATCAACAATTCCGGCGTCATCGTCGGATTCAGCAGCAATACACCGCCGGATATTTCGCTCTCGGATGCAGTGTACCTGGAAGCCGCGTCGTCCAATTTTCACGCCTTTGTTTACATGAGCGGCACCATGTACGATCTGACCCGCACACTGGTCAATGGAAGCGGATGGAAGCTGGCGTATGCGACCGCGATTAATGACAACGGGCTGATTGTGGGAACAGGCATCATCAATCAGCAGCAGCATGCGTTCCTGCTGACTCCGGTGCAAGGGCCGCAGGTCAACTCCGTGGTCGGCGCCGGGCTCAGCGTTCCAGCGGTGAGTGCGTTGTCTGGAAATGGTTTGTTCACACTATTCGGAAGCGCTTTCGCGGACGCCTCGGTGAACCGAAATGTCGGCGGATCGGATCTGGTCAATAACGCGCTGCCGACTAATCTCGCAAACACGTGCGTGCAGGCGGGGGACAAGCGATGGGGCCTGATCTACGTCTCCGCCGCGCAGATCAACGCGGTCGCGGACCCGCTGACAACGTCGGGAACAGTTCCGATCTCGGTCATCAGCAATTGCGATCAGCCGAATGCGATTACATCTACGCCGGTGAACGTGAATCTGGCTGAAGAAACGCCGCAGTTCCTATTCGATGTGCAGGACCCAAGCGGCAAGAACGAGGTGGTTGCGGTGAATGCCATTACCGGCGCTAAGGTGGGGCCGGTGGGCTTGATTCCGGGTGTGACGTTCGCGCCGGCAAAAGCCGGCGACATCCTGACGGTGTATGCGGTCGGCCTGGGGCCAACCAAACCGGCGGCGGTGGTCGGCAGCCTGGCAGCGGGGGCCGCCGATATCACCGGCGAGTATTCGCTCACCGTGGGCGGCGTGAATGCGGATGTCTCGTACGCGGGTCTGACGCCAACGTATTCCGGCTTGTACCAGATCAATTTCACGGTGCCGTCGGGTCTAATGCCCGGCAATCAGCCGATCGTGTTCAAGGTGAACGGAACACCCACACCGGACGGAGCGTATCTAGCGGTTCAGTAAGATCCGCCTCGGCGCATGGCGCGCAGCCGGGCGATACGATCCTCGGTGGAAGGATGTGTCGAGAAGAGCCGCATGAGGCTTTCCCCGGTGAACGGCTGGATGATGAACAAATGGGCGGTGGCTGGATTCACGTCGGACATCGGAATGCGCTTGGACCAGGTGTCCAGCTTGCCCAGCGCGGAAATCAGTTCATCCGGATTATGAGTCACTTCAGCGGAGGTTTCGTCGGCAGAGTATTCGCGGGTCCGCGAAATTGCCATCTGGATCAGTAGCGCCGCGATGGGCGCCAGGATCAACATCAGTAATCCCGTCCATCCGCCGCCTCGATCTTCGTCGTCATCTCTGGCGCCGCCAAACCAAAATGCCATGCGCGCCAAGAAGGTAATCGCGGCCGCGATGGTGGCTGCGACGGAGCTGGTGAGAATGTCGCGATTTTTGACATGGCCCAGCTCATGAGCGACCACACCTTCGAGTTCCTGGTTGGTCATCAATCGCAGGATGCCGGTGGTAAAAGCTACCGATGCATGCTCCGGATTGCGTCCGGTGGCAAATGCGTTTGGCGAATCATCTTCGATCAGCCAGAGTTTTGGCATCGGGAGGCCCATGCGCTGGATCAGGCTCTGGACCAGTGGGAAAACACGCGCGTAGGCCTCACCATTCTCGGTGGGTGTGATCGGTTGCGCCGAATACATCGAGAGCGCCAACTTGTCGGAGAAGAAGTAGCCAAAAAAGTTGGTCGCAACGGCGATAGCCAGGGCGATGTAGAGGCCGTTGCGCCCTCCGAGCAGTTCCCCGCAGAGGAGCAGGAAACCGCTTAGTAAACCCAGCAGCAGAGCCGTTTTGACACCGTTCATCGAAGCCTTCTTCTTCAATTATCGCAGGCGTCCAGCCGCGATCCGGGCTTCGACGGGTGGATATTAATCGCCGGCGGGTTTGGCCGCTTCCGGCGGTGCGGTGGCAGGTTCGGTAGATCCGCGATGGCAGGTGTAGCAGCTCACATGAGACTTCCCGTCCGGGAACTTTCCATTAATTTCGTGAGTCATCTCCAGCATGTGGCGCGCGATCTCTTTGTGATGTTTTTCGTCGCTCGCGAAATCGCCCTGCACGTGACAGAAGTCGCATTTGACCCCTAGAGCAACGGTGAAGGAGCGCATGGCCGGCATGACGTTTTCCGGCTTGAGGATCTTCAGGTTCTTCGGTGCAGGGTGTTGGTGCTCCTGGGCAAAGGCGAACACACCCAGAACAAGGAGGGCGAGGGTTAGTCTCATAGCCGTTTATTATGCCACGGCGCAAGCGGACCATTGAGGTAGCAAGGCGCGCCAAGTAAACTAGAGAACGGCATGGTCGGCAAAACCGTTCTTCAATACCAGATCCTGGAGCAATTGGGCTCGGGCGGAATGGGCGAGGTGTATAAAGCTCAGGACACGCGCCTGAATCGATTAGTCGCAATCAAGGTGTTGCCCGCGAGAATGGCCTCCGATCCGGAACGCCGCCGCCGCTTCATCCAGGAAGCACAGGCGGCATCAGCTCTCAATCATCCGAATATCATCACCATCTACGACATAATCACCGAGGACAATTCACTCTTCATGGTGATGGAATTTGTAGCGGGCAAGACGCTTCATGACTTAATTGGGCCAATCGGCTTGTCCCAGCAGCAAGTGCTGCAGTACGGCACTCAGATCGCCGAGGCTCTGAGCGTCGCGCACAGCGCGGGAATTATTCATCGCGATCTGAAGCCATCCAATATCATGATTACGGGTGCCGGCCTCGCGAAGATTCTCGATTTTGGCTTGGCGAAATTGACCGACCTCAGCTTAGCCGCGGGTGACAAGATGGCGACCAAGGATCTGATCCCGCTCACCCAGGAAGGCGCGATTATCGGCACAGTCAGCTACATGTCGCCTGAGCAGGCGGAGAGCAAGCCAATCGATGCGCGATCGGACATCTTTTCGTTCGGTTCCGTGTTGTACGAGATGATCACCGGACACCGGGCGTTCGATGGTGGCTCGAGTATTTCGACCCTCTCTGCCGTCCTGCGCGACGAGGTGAAGCCGGTAGGCGAATTGGCGCCGGAGACGCCGCCACTGCTTGAAGCGATATTGAGTCGTTGCCTTGCCAAGGATCCAGCCGCACGTTGGCAGTCGATGGGAGAAGTCGCGAAGGCGTTGTCGGGACTCCGCCGTCAACTCGACTCGGAGCAGATTTATCCGGCACCGGTGATTACGCCGGCCGCGAAACCAATTTCGCCCAAAGCGCCGTCGACGCCCTGGCCCGCCCCTCTGGCGGCGGGGACCCCCGAGGAAGCGACAACCCCGGCACCGGCAGGCGTAGGCGTCCCGATTCCACCACCCTCGCCGCAGTTCGAAACCGGATCGACGCCGCCTCTTGGTAGCACTGCGGCTGCGGCGCATCCGTCTGCCGGACTCCCTCCAAATCCGCCAGGCGCTTCGTCATCCTCCAAAACAATTTTGATTGTGGCGAGCTTCTTTGTGGTGATCGTGCTGGCGGCGGGTGCTGCAGCGGGCTGGTGGTGGTGGACCCATCGCGCTATAGCTGTTCCGGTGCAAACCGCACAGACCGCGCCGAGTCAGGAAGTACAAACGGTCCCCGCGCCGCCGCCGATGCAGCCGGACAATTCCAGTCCTACGGCCGCTCAGCCTGCAGAGCCGGAAGCGCAGACGCCGCCCGCAGTCGAAACTACCGCTCCGAAACGCAAGTCTTCGGCGAAACAGAAGGCTGCGCCGGAGAGTCAAACGCCTACGTCACCCCAACCGATACCAGCGCCGCAGCCCGTAACGGCAACGGCGGAGCCGCCCAAGCCCGCGGCGCGTAAGCCTGCCGCGCCTCCAATGGTGTCTGTAACCGTCAGCGATGCACTTCCGTTCCGGGTTGTGCTGGCCGACGATGTCGCCGCGGATGCGCCGGAAGGTCAGGCACTCCGCTTCACGGCCGTCGACGGGCTTAGCGTCAACAACAGCACGGTGATTCCAAAGGGCGCGGTGATTACAGGTACCGTCGCAGGAGAAACCGGCAAGAAAAAGATTCTGGGCATGGGCGGCGGCAGCAAGCTGACATTCCGCATGGTGGAGGCTCAGGCTGCAAGCGGAAAGAGATTGAGCGTCCGCTGCATGTCGGGACGCCGCGCCGACGGGCCCACGACTCGGACGTTCGAGACACCGAAGGCATCCAAAGTGAAAGGACTCGCCGCCAGCAAAGGCACCGAATACATTGCCTACATTGATGGCGACCAGACCATTTCGGTCCGCAAGTAATGCAAGGCTTCTGGCAACAGTGCGAGGGCCAACTCGTCGATGGATTCGAGTTACAGAAGTACCTCGGCGGCGGCGATAACCACGCGGTTTTCGTAATCGAGCGTCATGAGGGTGAACCGCGGCGAGCAGTCATGAAGCTGCTCCGCGCGGATCCAGAGACCAGCGAAGATCAACTGCGACGCTGGCGAATGGCGGCGGCGCTTTCGCATCCAAATTTGCTGCGCGTTTTCGAGCGCGGTCATTGGCAAGTCAATAACGTTCCCGTACTTTATGTCGTGATGGAGTACGCCGGCGAGCGCCTGTCCCAGGTGATCGCCGAGCGCCCACTGACTGGCGACGAAGCGCGGGAGATGCTGGAGCCGGTACTCAAGGCGCTGACTTATCTGCACGCCAAGGGTTATGTACACGGCCAATTGCGGCCCACCAAAGTGATGGCGGTAGGCGATCAGCTCAGGCTCTCGGTCGACCAAGTTCGGCAGATCGGCGCTGCGGGTCCGAAGCCTGCGGACGACGTATGGGCGCTCGGCATGACGCTGGTGGAAGCGACCACGCAATTAATTCTCGAGACCGGCGCAAGCGGCGGTGGGGATCCGGCCTTGCCTCCATCTCTGCCGATCGAGTTTCGCGAGATCGCGCGCAATGCGCTTCGCGCCAAGCCTGAGAAACGCTGGGCCGTCGCACAGATCCAGCAAAGCTTGCGCGGTGAGACCGGAAGATCGCGGCGCCAGGCATATGCTGTAGCGGTGGGAATCGCGCTGATGCTGCTGGCAATGGTAGCCGGGACGCGGATCGTCAAGGAGCGCGAAGCGGCGGCGGTACCACAGCCCACGGCAACGAAAGCGCCAGAGTCCAACCCGACGTTGAAGGCCACCGAGAAGGCTCGCGTGAAACCTTCGCCGCTGCAGCCTCCGCCGAGCGAACCGAGAGCGGAAGTGCCGCGGAGTGAACCGGCATCGCCGGGGCCGCCCGATCCTGCGCAGAGTTCGGATATCACCAGGCGGGTTTTGCCCGAGGTCTTTCCTCGCGCGAGGAACAGCATTCACGGCAAGGTCGCGCTAAGTGTCAGGGTGGAAGTGGATCCGTCCGGCGAGGTCAAGCAGGCCGGATTTGAGTCGCGCGGGCCGAGCGAGTATTTCGCGCGGCTTGCATTGGATGCAGCGAAGCGGTGGCGATTCAAACCAAGTTCCGCTGGCCAGACCTGGGTCTTACATTTCGAATTCACGCGATCCGGAACCAAAGTGAACGCAGTGCGATCGGAGTCCGGGCGCTAGGGCGTATTCTTCTCGACCTTTTCCGCAGACTGATTAGAGAGGATTGTTTCCGCGCACGCAGTTCAGGGAGTGGTCTCGAAATGTTTCGGCCGGTTCAGGTGATTGTAATAGCCGAGATCCTGGCCGGTTAGCATTTTGGTTGCGGAGATGACTTGTCCGGTGTGCTGTGAAAAATGTTCCACCACGTGATAGATGGCTTCCATCACCGACACGTCGTACTTTTGAACAGTTCGCGATTCGGTGAGCTTTTCCACCGGCAAGTTGCGAATGATGTTCGCCGCATCGGACACAGCGGCATTCAGCTTTTCGACCAGTTGCGCGGATGTGATGCTGCCGCGCGCCGCGAATTCCGCATCGCGCTGCCGGTTGTCAGGACGGCCGCCGACGCCCGAGCCGATCCACTGTCCGACGTTTCCGCAAAGATGCAGGACCAGATTGCCGACCGCGTTCTCGTTGTCGGCGTTGCGCGTCCAGATTTGCTCGCCCGAAAGGCGATTCAGGCAATCCGCGATCCTGCCGCTCAACTGCTCGAGCTTATCGGCCGAGAATTTGAGGAACTGTTGTTCGATCACAAAATGTCCTTCGACCAATTCTCCAGGATGGATTTAACCTTTCCGGTGAACTGATCCGCGAGCGCGCCATCGATCAGGCGATGATCAAAGGTCAGCGCGAGATAGGCTTGCGACCGGATCGCGATGGCGTCGTCGACAACGACAGGCATTTTCTCAACGGCGCCGACGCCAAGAATCGCGACCTGCGGCTGGTTGATGACCGGCGTAGCGAACACGCTCCCAAAGCTGCCGAAATTGGTAATCGAGAACGTTCCGCCCTGAACTTCGTCCGGACGTAACTGGCGGGAACGCGCGCGAGTGGACAGATCCACGATGGAACGCTGCAATCCGACCACGTTCTTTTCGTCAGCATTGCGAATTACTGGAACGATCAGTCCGTTTTCGAGAGCGACCGCGATCCCGATATTGATCTCGTTGTGATAAATGATGTTGTTGCCTTCAATCGAAGCGTTCAGGATGGGATAGTCGCGAATCGCTTCCACGGTCGCGGCGATGACGAACGGAAGATAGGTCAGCGAGTAACCATAGCGCTGCTGGAAATCGGCCTTGTTCCGTTCGCGCAGCTTGGCGATCCGCGTCATGTCGGTACGATGAACCGTGGTCACATGAGCGGAGGTGCGCTTGCTCATCACCATGTGTTCGGCGATTTTCGCGCGCATGATACTCATCGGCTCGACGCGAGCCTGGGGAGCCTGCACGCGCGAAATCGGCGAAGCCTGAGAAACAATCGGTGCGGCGGGTGCCGGAGGCCTCGCAGGAGGTACAGCCACTGGAGTCGTCGTGCGAACCACAGGGGTGACATCCGCCGCCGGAACAACCTGGGCCACTCGGGCAGGTGCGACTTGCTCCATTGTGCGCGCGCCCTGCGCCGACATGTACGATTCCAGGTCCTGCTTTGTGATCCGGCCGCCGGCGCCGGTGCCTTTTACCTGCCGCAGATCGATTCCATATTCGCGAGCCATCTTGCGGACCAGCGGCGATAGAGGCCCATCGAGATTCGCAACCGGAGGCTGTGGTTCCTGCACAGGTATCGGATACGGTCCAGCCGACGTCGCGATCGGCTCCTGGCGCGGTTCGGCAGAGACGGGTTCCTGCGCAGGCGCGGGAGCCGTGGGCGCGGGAGGCGGCGGCGCGGCTGCGGCAGCGGGCTGCGGGGATGCCCCGTTCCCTCCGGCTTCATCGATCCGGCCGACTACCGTGCTGATCGCCACGGTCTTGCCTTCCTGCACCAGGACTTCCTTCAACACGCCGCCGGCCGGCGCGGGGATTTCGGTGTCCACCTTGTCGGTCGAAATCTCAAACAGCGGCTCATCGCGCTCCACGTGCTCGCCCGGCTTTTTCAGCCATTTCGTCAGGGTTCCTTCGACGATACTCTCGCCCATCTGGGGCATTACTACATCAATCATGAAAATGTCTCCGCTAAGATTGGAGCCTGAAGCTCGACTTGAAATTGATTCGCAAAGTGTCGTGCCAGCGCCGGTGTCACTTCTTCGCGGCCAGCGCTCGATCCGCAAGCCTGCATCGAAGTGACCGGTTTGGTCAGCCCGCACGGCACGATGTATTGGAAATAGCTCAAATCAGTGCTGTGATTTAGGGCGAACCCATGCGAGGTGACCCAGCGGCTGATGTGCACACCGATCGCCGCGATTTTCTTACCATCGACCCAGACCCCGGTGCAGCCGGGAACCCGATCCGCATCAATTCCGAACTCGGTTAACGCGTCCATGATCACTTGTTCGATGGCGCGGACGTATGCCACTACGTCGCGCTTCCATTCTCGCAAATCGAGAATAGGATATCCGACGATTTGGCCGGGACCATGATACGTAATATCGCCGCCACGATCCGTATGATGAAGCTCGATTCCCGCGCGGTTCAAAATCTCCGGGCTGGCCAGAAGGTTCTCCGCGTGTCCGTTGCGGCCCTGAGTAATGACATGTGGATGTTCAACGATCAGGAATTGATCTGGAACGGCGCGCTGTTTACGCTGCTCCACCAGGTCCTTCTGCAGCGCAAGTGCTTGGACGTATCCGAGGCGCCCGAGATCGCGGAATTCGCAGATCCGCCGGTCAGACATTGATGGCCAGTCCGTAAACGCTGTTGAACGCTTCGCCCATAGCCTCGTAAAGAGTCGGATGGGCGTGAATCGTGCTCATCATCGTCTCTACGGTTGCTTCGGCTTCCATTGCTGCGACCGCTTCCGAAACCAGTTCAAACGCTTCGGGTCCGATGATGTGGACGCCCAGGATCTCGCCGTATTTCTCGTCGGAAATTATTTTGACGAATCCTTCGTGAGCGCCGAGGATACTGGCTTTCGAGTTGGCCGAGAATGGGAACTTCCCGACCTTCACCTTGAAGCCTTGCGCGCGGGCCTGCGCCTCGGTGAGACCAACGCTGCCGATGCCCGGCTCTGTATAGGTACATCCGGGGATGCGATTGCGATTGATCGGCTTGGCAGGCTTGCCGGCGATATGCGCCACAGCGACCATGCCCTGCATTGCCGCAACGTGCGCCAATTGTGGAGTTCCCGCCACGACGTCGCCGATCGCATAAACGCCCACTTCAGGCGTGCGTTGATACTCGTCGACTTTGATAAAGTCGCGATCGACCTCGATCTTCAGATTCTCCAATCCGATTCCGCTGGTGATCGGACGGCGGCCCACCGCAACCAGCAAGGTTTCGGCTTCCATGTCTTCGCGTTTGCCATTGGGCAGCGCGACGCACATCCGGATGCCGGTCTCAGTACGAGTAATGTTTTCCGCCTTGGCGCCGGTTTCGCAGCGAATCCCGGTCTTGCGGAAGTGCCGCTCCAGTTCCTTAGAAACTTCCTCGTCCTCCACCGGCACCAGGCGCGGCAGCATCTCGATCACGGTTACCGTCGTGCCGAATCGATTGAAGATCGATGCGAACTCCACGCCGACCGCCCCGGCGCCGATGATGATCATGGATTTGGGAATCGCCGGCAGACTGAGGATTTCGATATTGGTCAGAATCACTCGCGGGTCCGCTTTGAGCCCCGGCAGCATGCGCGCTTCCGAGCCGGTCGCGATGATGACGTTCTTGCTTTCCAGGGTCTGGGTTCCGCCGTCGGCCTTTACTTCGATTTGCAGCAGGCCATTCGATCCACGCGGCTTCAAAGTGGCGAATCCTTTGATCCAATCCACTTTGTTCTTCTTCATCAGGAACTCGACGCCCTTGGCGTGCTTGGCGACGATCTTGTTTTTCCGATCCTGAACCTTGCCGTAGTCGAGTTTCGGATTCTCGCACTGAATTCCTTCGTCGCCCGGATTGCGGAAGTAATCCCACACATCGGCGGTGTGGAGCAACGCCTTGGTCGGGATACATCCAACGTGCAGGCAGGTGCCGCCCAGCTTGAGATCTTTTTCGATAATGGCGGTCTTCAAGCCATACTGCCCGGCGCGCACGGCAGCCGAATAGCCGCCCGGTCCGCTGCCGATGACAATCAGATCGTAGGTCATTTTTTTCAGGATAACATCCGGGTCAAAGTTTCTCGTATCTCATTGGAGCCATTCGTGTTGTAGGACGCGAATTCGTCCTTGGCGGAGAGGAATGTTCGTGGATATCGTCGTGGCGCGCCCATCCGGTTGTTGGGATAATCAGCCCCGGTGCGATCCCGATTCCGGCGATCGGGCTAGGATGGAAGCATGTCGAAAATCCTGATCATCACCGGCGATGGCGGCGAAGCCTTCGAGACTCTTTACGCGGTGCATCGATTCCGCGAGGCCGGATGGGAAGCCGTGGTCGCGGCACCCTCGCG
>Ga0335080_10005784_pt1 | contig 12765 bp, 11 predicted proteins | sample Lox_Sample_34_FD_206720 | JGI IMG/M metagenome (GOLD analysis project Ga0335080, IMG submission 206720) | Soil microbial communities from Loxahatchee National Wildlife Refuge, Florida, United States - Lox_Sample_3.4 | ecosystem: Environmental > Terrestrial > Soil > Wetlands | place: USA... | reverse complement strand
GGACGGCGAAGAAGCCGGAGCCCTTGACGTCCCAGGCGTATTTCTTGTGGTAGGCGGCCCACATAGGCTGGAGGGCGTCGGAGGCGGGAACCCATTCGGCGACGCCTTCGAGGATGACGGCCTCGTCAGCGCGCTCGGGGCAGACGGTGCAGTTGGGATTGGCGGCGACGTTGCGGGCCTTGACGGTTTTTTCGCCGGTGGAGAACCAGAACGCGCCTTGCCACCAGACTCCCCAGACGGGCATGACGTGCGGGCGGCCGTCGGGGCGAGTGGTGGCGACGAAGTAGTTATGGCCAGCGGCGAGGCGCTCTTCCGCCCAGGACCAGGGAAGCAGGCCGCGGCCGTCCTTTTCACCGACGATGCCGTAGCCGGGGATACGCGGGCGCGCGGCAACGGGGCCCGAGGGCGCGGTGGCGGGCGCATCCGTGCCGGTGGCGCTCCGCGGCTTCATGCGCAGCGGAAGGTCTTTCTTGGGGCCCTTTGCACGTCTCGAGCGCTTGCGCGTGATGGTCACGCCGGCTCTCTCCTTGTGGTGACGAAAGGCTAGCACAACCTGCGCCGTGGCGCGGCGTTCCACAGGTTAGAAACGGGGATCGGCCGTGCGGGTCACGGTTGAAGTTTGCGGCGAGAGGCGTTAGTCTGATTGGACAGGCGAAGGAGTTCGCCTCTAACCGCTGTCCCCTTCTGTTCCGGGCGTTCCGCCCGGGTTGCCGGGGCAGATGATGACTCCTGACAAGGATCCTTGTCGCGGAGTCATGTCGCCCGGCAGCGATCCTGAAGAGCAACTGAACGGAGCCGACGCATGGAAAACGTGTGGGTATTGGCTTCGGCCTGGGTGGGCCTGGCGCTGATCGCGACGCTGCTGGCGATCTGGTTCAAGATTTCCACGGCGCTCACGGAGATCGTGGTGGGCACGGTGGCGCAGCTCGTGATCGGCGCGGTGCTGGGCGCGGGCGGGCTGGGCGGGAAGTCGGAGTGGGTGACGTTTCTCGCGGGAACGGGCGCGATCGTGCTGACGTTCCTGGCGGGGGCGGAGCTGGACCCGGTGATTTTCAAGACGAAGTGGAAGGAAGCGACGTTGGTGGGGCTGGTGGGATTTGCAGGGCCGTTCCTGGGGTGTGCGGCGGTCGCGCATTACGTGCTGCATTGGACGGTGTCGTCGAGCTGGCTGGCTGGCGTCGCGCTTTCCACGACGTCGGTGGCGGTGGTGTACGCGGTGATGCTGGAGCTGGGATTCAACACGACGGAATTCGGGAAGGCGATCCTGGCGGCGTGCTTTGTGAACGATCTGGGAACGGTGATCGCGCTGGGGCTGATTTTTTCGCCATTCACGATAAAGACGCTGATCTTCGTTGTGATTTCGGTGGTGGTGTTTTCGATTCTGCCTTTCCTGACGCCGCGATTCTTCAAGAAGTATGGCGGGCGCGTTTCCGAGTTGGAGGCGAAGTACCTGCTGTTCCTGCTGTTCGGGATGGGCGGGCTGGCGGTGTGGTCGGGGAGCGAGGCGGTGCTGCCGGCGTACATCATCGGGATGGTGCTGGCGGGAACGGTGGGGAAGGACCATGCGCTCGTGCGGCGCTTGCGGACGCTGACGTTCGGGCTGCTGACGCCGTTCTACTTTATCCGCGCGGGATCGTTCGTGCTGGTGCCGGTGCTGGTGGGCGCGCCGCTGGTGTTCTGCGTGCTGTTTGGCGCGAAGATGATCACGAAGATGGCGGGGCTGGTGCCGACGGTGCGTGCGTTCCGGTACAAGGGAGAAGAAGGGCTGTATTACACGCTGATGATGTCCACGGGGCTGACGTTCGGGACGATTTCCGCGCTGTTCGGGCTGACGCATGGAGTGATTGACCAGACGCAGTATTCACACCTAGTGGCGACGGTGATCGCGAGCGCGGTGGTGCCGACGATGGTGGCGAACGAATGGTTCCTGCCGCGGCACCTGCTGCCGAAGGCGGAGAAGGAAGCGGTGGCGGCGCCAGTCAGCGTGCCGACGCAGAGCTAGGGCGCGAAGGAAGGAGGGCGCGATGGGACGGCGACACTCACAATTCCAAAGAATTCTGGTGGGTTTCGACGGATCGCCGCAGTCGGAAAAGGCGGCAGAGTGCGCGCTGACGCTGGCAAGCGCGCTCGATTCGCACGTACTGTTGTTTGCGGTGGCGCGCCCGCCGGAGCCAGCGATCAGCGTGGAGCTGGACGCGATGCTGGACGACGCACGCGAGCACTTTGAGCAGCAGTTCGAGAGGATCAAGACGAAGGCGAAAGTAGGGGGCGTCGAACTGGAGACGGACATCGTGGTGGGGCACCCGGTGGAGCAAATCGTGCACCGGGCGGAGAGCGACCACATCGACCTGATCATCGTGGGGCGGCGAGGCATGTCGCGTTTCGAGAGAATTATCGTGGGCTCGACGTCGGAGAAGGTGTTGCGGTACGCACATTGTCCCGTGCTGGTGGTGCGTTAGGAGGCGCCGTGGAACGAGCGATGTCCAACGCGCGCGCGAACGGTGAAGGCGTGTTCGCGCGGATGGTGTTCCGCGACGCGCTGGAGGCGGGCGGCTGCCTGGTGTGCCGTGCGGTCGCGGACATGGACCAGCGATCCATCTATTCTTTCCTGTATGAGGGGATCGAGGCTCCTTCGGTGCTGGCGCGGTTTCTGGCCGGGGGAGGGTTCTGCCCACGGCACTTCCGGCAGGTAGCGGAGTTGGGAGTGAACCGCTGGTCGGTGGGATGCGTCGAAACGGCAATACTCTGCCGGCACATGTTGCCGCGAGCGACCAGAGAAGCGGCGGAATTGGGAAGAAGCCGCGAGACGATTCGCCTGCTTTCGGCCGGAGGGGGCGGAGCGGATACGCCGCTGTTTCCTGGGCGAGACTGCATGTTCTGCAAGGAAAGCGCGGAGCAGGAAGCGCGGTTCGTGGCGCTGCTGGAGACGGCGACGGAGGACGAGGCGCTGAGCAGCGCGATTGCGAACGGCGGGTTGTGCCTGCCGCACGGATACGCAGCGCTGAAGCACTGGAGGGGGCGGCGGCGCGTGGAGTGGCTGCGTGCGCAGATCGAGGCGCAGTCGGAGCGACTGGCCAAGGATTTACAGGAGTACCTGCGGAAGTACGACGAGCGCTTCCGCCGAGAGCCGTTCGGCGGGGAGATTGACGTGGTGGAGCGGGCGGTGGGTTTTCTTGCGGGTACGAAGAGCAACGGGCTGAAACAGGCCGCTGTGCGGCACACACGCGGGCGGCGCGGCACGACAATGGCGGAGAAGCCATGAGCAGCGGGCCGGAAGAGCCGAAGATGAACGAAGGGCTGAACGAGCCACAGGCTCGGCGGCTGCTGGTGAGCTGCCGGTACGTGGACCAGTTGCTCTCAGAGGCCGAGGCGCTGCTGAATGCGTCGGCGTCGAAGGCCGCGTTCCCCAGATACATAGCGGACATATCTCCGGCGCAACGGCGGACGCTGGAGGACTACATCGCACGGATCCGAGCGCAGCTCGCGCGGATTGTGGCAGGACAGGGGATTGCGGCGGAAGGGCAGAAGATTCCGGCGGCACGCGCGGTACGGGCGGCGCTGGGCGCGATAGAAATCGCGGTGGAGGAGCTGAAGCCGAAGTACATGCGCGGCTATGGGGCCGTGCCGCCGGCGGTGGAGCTGGAGCTGAACGGAATCGTCGGCGAGCTGGAGGGGCTGGTTTCGCGCATGGCGCAGTTCCTCGGCGAAGGGCCTGGTGAGGACCTGCACGCCCGGCTGGAGCGACTGGCGCAGACCAGCGGCGAAATGGCGTTGCTGGGGACGATCGAGGAGATTGTGACGCGGCGCGGGCTGGTTGAATTCCGTCAGGCGATTGCAGGGTTGCTGGACAGGCTGGAGGACACAACGTTCGAGATTGCGGTTTTCGGGCGGGTGAGCTCGGGGAAGTCGTCGCTGCTGGATGCGATTCTGGAGACGAACATCCTGCCGGTGGGCATCACGCCGATCACCGCGGTGCCGACGCGGGTGACGTACGGCCCGGCGCCGCGGGTGACGGTGCGCTTTGCGGAACGTCCTGCGGAGGTGTGCGGGCCGGAGCGACTGCCGGAGTTTGCGACAGAGCAGCAGAATCCGGGGAACCGGAAGAACGTGTCGCGAATTGTGGTGGAGCTGCCGTCGCCGCGGCTGGCGACGGGATTGAGTTTCATGGACACGCCCGGGCTGGGGTCGCTGGCGACGGCGGGCGCGGCGGAGACGATGGCGTACCTGCCGAAGTGCGACCTGGGAGTGGTGCTGGTGGACGCGGCGTCCACGCTGACGCCGGACGACGTGGGCACGGTGGCGGCGCTGGCAGCAGCGGCGATTCCCGTGGAGGTGCTGCTGAGCAAAGCGGACCTGCTGGCGCAAGAGGATTGCGCGCGGATGGTGCGCTACGTGAAGGAGCACCTGGAGAAGGAGTTTCGAACGGAACTGCCGGTGCAAGCGGTGAGCGCGATGGCGCCGCACCTGGAGCTGATGGAGAAATGGTTCGCCGAGAGGATTGCACCGCTGAGCGGGAAGAGCCGGGAACTGAAGGCGGCATCGGTGAAGAGGAAGGTGGGTGCGCTGCGCGAGGCAGTGGCCGGAGCGCTGCGCGCACGCGTGGCGGCAGGGAACGGGCCGCGGGAGGAGAGCGCGGAACGGGTTCGCGCGGCGGAGGCACGGCTGCGCGCAGCGACTGGGCGGATCGAGGAGATGCGCGTGGCGTGTGAGCGCGGGTGCGCACGCATGCTGGAGCAGCGGGAGGAAGCGCTGCGCGAGGCGGCGGGCGGCCTGCTGGCGACGGAGGCGCGGGACAAGGCCGCCGCAAGCGAGCTGCGGAGAATGCTGAACGCGTTTGTGCACGCGCGCGTGGCGCAGATTCACGAAGCGTTGCGAGATCTGGCATTGGGGCTGGCGGGAGAGCTGCGCGCGGTTGCGCAGGATCTGGAAATTGCGCCACCCGCGGAACTGGATGAGCTCGCGACCCCGCTGCGAGGCACGCCGGTGTTCGCGTATGAAGGGCCGCTGGAGGCGCCGGGCCGCGCGAGGGTGGCCCGGTTGTTAGGTGATGCGGCGGAGCGGAGGCGGCTGGCGGGGCGGCTGGCGCGGCAGATGGGCGAGGACTGGGAGCGCGCGCTGCGGATTTATTTTGCGCTGCTGCGGGCGTGGTGCGAAGCAGCCCTGCGAGAGATCAAGAGGCGGTTCGACACGCACGCGGATTCGTACCGCGCGCAGGCGGAGCGGCGGCTGGCGGGAATACGGTTGACCGCGGAGGAAGAACGCGCCATCGTGAGTGACCTGGAGTCACTGGGCGCGACCGCAGCGGGCCGCGCGCAAGCAGAGTTTACGGCTGGAAAGGAGACGCGTTGAGAGTCGCGTTGATCGCACTTTTCGGAGCTATCGGCACACTGGCGAGATACGGGTTGCAAGGGATAGTGCAGGCGAAGACGGGGCCGGGTTTTCCCTCGGGCACACTGGTGGTGAATGTGAGCGGGTGCCTGCTGCTGGGGTTTTTGGGGCAGCTCACGCTGAACCGCATGGTGCTGTCGCCTGATATGCGCGTGGCGATGACCATCGGGTTCTTTGGCGGGTACACGACGTTTTCGAGCTTCGGGTGGGAGACGGTAAAGATGTTCGAGGACGGCAACTGGGTGTACGCGGGAATCTACGTGGCGTCTTCGTTGCTGGTTGGCCTGGCGTTCATGTTCCTGGGGATCCATGCGGCGAACCGGATCTAGGTGGAACCTGCGAAACTCGAGATTTGAAGTTCGAAATTCGGAGACACGAAAAGCAGATCCCTCACCCATCCCGCCGGCGCGGGACGGGATTCGGGACGACATGACCGAGGGCTGGTGAGCAGGGGCGAGTGGAGGAAGCGAGGAGGGCCGGGATTGGGGATGACAGGGCACAGAGTTCAGCGTCGGTGGGGAGGGCGGAATGACGCACGAGCGATTTGAGGGCGACCGGACGCTGATGCGCATCCACATCGGCGAATCGGACAAATATCACGGGAAGCCGCTCTACCAGCAGATCGTGAAGCTGCTGCGCGAGCAGAAGTTTTACGGGGTGACGGTGCTGCGGGGGATCGGCGGGTTCGGGGCGTCGAGTGTGTACCACACAGACCATATTCTGCGGTTGTCGCAGGACCTGCCGGTGGTGATCGAGATTGTGGAGTACTCGGAGCGGATCGAGCGGATCATTCCGAAGCTGGACGAGATGATCGAAGGCGGGCTGATCACGCTGGAGAAGGTACACGTGATCCTGCACCGCAGCTCGACGGCGAAGCGGGTGAAGAACGGTTCAAAGAAATAGCGGAACAAGGCGTGCGGCTATGCCGGCGATACTGCAGTCCGCTGCGTTGGTCGGGCGCGCACCCCTCGGGCGCGAGAAAGAACTTGCGCGCCTGGCGGCGGCTTGGCGGGCGCGGGCGCCGCTGCTGATCTCGGGTCCGGCGGACAGCGGCAAGACCTTCCTGCTTCAGCATCATCTGCGATCCTTGCCCGCTGCGGAGAAAGCGCGGCACGTGTACGTGCCCGCGTACGACGGAGCGCACGGCCTGCTGGCGGAGGTTGCGGCGCAGCTCTCCGGGGCGGCGGGTGCGGCAGGGCGCCAGGGAAGCGGGAGAAGCGCCGCTGAAGACAGCACGAGCGGCAGGCTGCGGCTGCTGCTTCGACGATTGTCGCGGGAGCGGCGGCTGTACGTGATCCTGGACCACTTCCCACCGATGAGCCACTTCCTGACGCGACTGGTGAAAGAGTGGATATGGAATGGCGAGTGCGGAGTGTGCCTGGTGGCGCGCGGCATCACACGGGATGAAATCGGGCAGGCATGGAGCATCTATTACGCGCCGGAGTACCGGCTGACGGTAGGCGCACTGCACGAGCGCGAGGCAAAGGCGCTGCTCGCGGATGCGATCGAAAGGTTCCGGATCGAACGGCTGGCCTCGGAGGACTTTCGCGCGGAGGTGCTGCGGAGAAGCGGCGGACTGCCGGGGGCGATCGTGAAGATGTGCGCGCTGGCCGCGGATCCGCGGTACCAGTCGGGCAACCGGGTGAAGCTGACCCTGCTGCACGTGGACTACCTGATGCGGAATAAAGCGTGCGGCGCGGTGGCGCACGCCGGCGGGCTACGATGAAGCCAGTGAGCGCGACGAATCCAACGAGCACTGTCACGCCGAACGACGAGGCCACAAGAGAAGGGGCGCGGGAGCAGGCGCTCGCGCGGCTGGCGGAGCTGGCCGCAGAATTCGACGCGGAGCGCGTGCGCGACGAAGCCCTCGCGCTGGCGGAACGGGTGGCGGAGGGCCGGTTCTATGTGGCGTGCGTCGGGCAATTCAAGCGAGGGAAATCCACGCTGATCAACGCACTGGTGGGACGGAGACTGTTGCCATCGGCGGTAGTGCCGCTGACAACGGTGCCGACGGTAGTGCGCTTTGGCGCGGAGGCGCGCGCACGGGTGCGGTTGGGGCGCGAAGGATGGCAGGAGATTTCGCTGGACTCGCTGGAAGACTACGTCTCCGAAGAGCGAAATCCGGAGAACGCGAAGCAGGTGGCGGGCGTGGAAGTGTTCGCGCCGTGCGCGCTGCTGGCCGGCGGGATGTGCCTGGTCGACACGCCGGGACTGGGTTCCGTGTTCGCGGGGAACACGGCGGCGACGCAGGCTTTTGTGCCGCACATCGACGCGGCGCTGGTGGTGGTGGGCGCGGATCCTCCCATTGCGGGCGAAGAACTGGCGCTGGTGGAAGAAGTGGGCCGGCAGGTAACCGAATTGCTGGTGGTACTGAATAAGTCAGATCGCGCGAGCGAAGAGGAACGCGCGGCGGCGCGAGCGTTCACGCAGCGGGTGCTGGAGAAGCGGCTAGGGCGTTCGCTCGGACCGATTTACGAAGTGAGCGCGGCGGAGCGGCTGACGGGGAGCGGTCCGGAGCGCGACTGGATAAGACTGGCTGAAGCTCTCGAGGCGCTGGTGGCGGAATCGGGGCGTGGATTGCTGCGCGCAGCAGGGGAGCGCGGCGTTCGGCGCCTGGGCGAGCAAATGGCGGCGATACTGGGGGAAGAACGAGACGCGCTGCTGCGTCCCGTCGCTGAGTCGGAGCGGCGCATCGCGGCGCTGCGCAGCACGCTGGGAGACACGGAGCGGTCGCTGCGTGAACTGGGGTTTCTGCTGACGGCGGAGCAGCACCGGCTCTCCGACCTTTTTCTGGGCCACCGGAAGGAGTTTCTTGGGCGTGAGCGGCCGGCGACGGAGGCGGAGTTTGCAAAGGCGATGGAGAGCGTGCCCCGCGGGTTCGGGCCGCGGTTCCGGCGGGCGGCGATGCAACAGGCGCAGGCGGTGGTGGCGCGGCGGGTGCTGCCGTGGCTGGAAGCGGAGCAGAAGATTGCGGAGCGGGAATATCGCGATGCGGCGGCGCGTTTTGTCGCTCTCGGGAACGAGTTCTTGACGCGGCTCGCGGCCTCGGGGGTAGCGGAGCTGGCGCGGCTGCCGAACGCGTTGGACGCGGAGAGCGGCTTCCGTGTGCGGTCGCGCTTCGCGTTCCAGGAGCTGATTCACGTGGCGCGGCCGGCCTCGCCAGTGCGGTACATGGCCGATGTGTTACTGGGCGTGTTCGGCGGTGCGGGCGTGATTGAAGGCGACGCACGGGGCTTTCTGCTTCACCTGCTGGAAACGAACAGCGCGCGGGTGCAGGCGGACGTGCTGGAGCGCGTACAGGAGAGCAGAAGCCGGCTGGAGGTGGAGATACGGAAGCTGCTGCATGAAGTGGTGCGGGCGGCGGAGCATGCGCTGGAGAGGGCGCGGACGGCGCAGGCGGAAGGAGCGCCGGCAGTAGAGGGGGCGCTGGCGCGGATCCGGACGGCGGAGAGCGAGTTGCGCGCGATCTAGTCGTTTTCCTGGGTGACGACGTGGATGTCGACTTCAGGGGATTCGCGGAGGAATTTGTAGACGGCGGAGATGTAGAGCCACTTTCGCCAGCCGCGGACGGCGGAGCGGCCGAAGATGACCTGGGTGATGTGGCGGTCGCGGACGAACTGGTCCACGGCATCGGCAACATCTCCGTTTTCGATCTGGACGACCTGGGCGCCGAGGTTGCGGGCGAACTGGACGTTGGCCGCGAGGGTTTTCTGGCGGGAAGGATTGTTGTCGGCGGCGTCCTGCACGTGGACGACGTAGAGTTCGGCATCGAGGCGGCGCGCCATGCGCGCGGCGCGGGCGATCAGGTACTGGGCACGGGGATTCGAGCTGACACAGACGGCGAGCCGCTCGCGGACGGCCCAGTTCTTGCGGATGTCCTCGGCCTCCATGTAGGACTCGAGGCTCCGATCCACCTGCTCAGCCACCTGGCGAAGGGCGAGTTCGCGGAGCGCGATGAGGTTGCCACGGCGGAAGAAATGCTTCAGGGCCTGCTCGATTTTCTGGGGCAGGTAGACATCACCGCGCTTCATGCGGTTCTGCAGGGCCTCGGGCGTGAGGTCAACCATCACGGTTTCGCCGGCGGTAAGGGGGACCCAGTCCGGTACGGTTTCGCGGACGGTGATGCCGGTGATGGCGTGGACCTGCGGAGCGATGCTCTCGATGTGCTGGATATTCAGGGTGGAGAGCACGTCGATGTTGGCGGCGAGGAGCGCCTGGACGTCTTCGTAGCGCTTGCGATTACGGCTGCCGGGAATATTTGTGTGCGCGAGCTCGTCGACGAGCACGACCTGAGGCTTGCGCGCGAGAATCCCGTCGAGATCCATTTCCTCGAACACGGTGCCCTTGTATTCGATCTTGCGGCGCGGGACGGCTTCGAGTTCGGCGGCGAGGACCTCGACGGCCTTGCGGCCGTGGGTTTCGACGACGCCGATGACGACGTCTTCGCCGCGGCTGCGGCGACGGATCGCTTCGCTGAGCATGCTGTAGGTCTTGCCCACGCCGGGGGCGTACCCGACGAACAGCTTCAGGATGCCGTGCGTCTTTGGCGAGGGCGAGATTTTCTCCAGCCACTCTTCAGGTTTTTTCGTCAACGCCGGTGCCTCCTCGACCGGTTTTTTGCGGGCTGGGGTAGAATGGCGCCATGCAGCCGGGTCACTCGGAACGAGCTGTGCAGTTCGCGGCTTCGCTTGCCCTTGTCGCGGCCATCACCGGCTGCTTTCACGGATTCCTCGCGGTAAACCAGACCACCGCTGCGCTCGCATTCCTGCTGGCGATTCTAGCAGTTTCAGCGATATGGGGGATGGCCGTCGCCGTGGTGATGTCCGTGGCGTCGATGCTGGCGTTCAACTACTTCTTCCTGCCGCCAATAGGGACGTTCACGATAGCGGACCCCCAGAACTGGGTGGCGCTTGGAGCGTTTCTGGTGACGGCGGTGCTGGGCAGCCAGCTTTCGTCGCGGGCGCGGAGAGAGGCCGAGGCCGCCGACCGGCGCCGGCGCGAAATCGAACGGCTGTACACGTTCAGCCAGAAGCTGCTGGGCGAAGGGAACGTGATCCAGTTGATGAACGCGGTGCCGAACTACATCGTGGATACGTTCGAGGCGGGAGCGGCAGCGCTCTTTCTTCCGGAGAAGCAAAAGTTCTACCGCTCCGGGCTGGGCGCGCCGCAGTTGGATGAAGAACGGCTGCGCGACGCGTTCAGCCGCGACGAAGCGCTGGTGGACACGCACGGCGGCCACTGCTTCGCGCCGGTGCATTTGGGGGTGCGGCCGATCGGGAGCTTCGGAATCTCCGGTTCGCCGCCCTCGCGGGAGACGATTGAGGCGCTCGGCACCATGATCGGGATCGCCGTGGAGCGCGCACGGCACGTGGAACTGCTGGGCAAGACGGAGGCTGCCCGGCAGGGCGAGCGGTTGAAATCCGCGTTGCTGGATTCGATCACGCACGACTTCCGCACGCCGCTGACGTCCATCAAGGCGTCGGTCACGACGCTGCTTGCGGGAGGTGCCGCGGCGTCCGAGCAGCAAAAGGATCTGCTGAGCGTGATCAACGAGGAGTGCGACCGGCTGAACCACCTGGTGGGAGAGGCGGCGGAGATGGCGGGCCTGGAGGCGGGCGAGGTGGAGCTGGATGTTGGGCCGGTGGCAGTCCGCGAGATCGTGGATGCGACGCTGGCGCAACTGCGCAAGACGCTCGGCGGGCGCGAGGTGTGCGTCTCGATTCCCGACGGCCTGCCGCAGGTGCGCGCCGACCGCGAGCGGGCGAAGGAAATCCTGGCGCACCTGGTGGATAACGCGAACCACTACTCTCCGGCGGAGAGGCCGGTGCTGATCAGCGCGGAGGCCGGCGGGAACAACTTTGTGGTGATCAGCGTGGCGGACCGCGGGAACGGAATCGAGGACATCGAGCAGGGGATCATCTTTGACAAGTTCTACCGCGGAAAGGACCAGAGGTACCTGGTGCAGGGGACGGGAATGGGATTGCCGATCGCGAAGGCGCTGGTCGAGGCGCACGGCGGAACCATCAGCGTAACCAGCCAGGTGGGGCACGGGTCGGTGTTCAGCTTCACGCTGCCGGTGGACCGGGCGGTGGAGAGGCAAGGCGAAATTCGAACGTCAGCACTTCAAGCTCGAAGCTCCCAATGAACTCGGCGAAAATTCTTGTGGTGGACGACGCGCCGCAGGTGCGGCGCGTGATGAAGACGTCCCTGACCGCACAAGGTTACACGGTGCACGAGGCGCGGAACGGCGAGGAGGCCCTGGCGGAACTGCGCCGCGCGGGGCCCGACCTGATTCTGCTGGACGTGAACATGCCGGGCATGGACGGTTTCGCGACGTGCCGGGAAATCCGCGGCAGCTCGCAGGTGCCGATCATCATGCTGACGGTGCGGAGCGCCGAGCGCGACAAGGTGGCGGCTCTCGACGCCGGCGCCGACGACTACGTGGTGAAGCCGTTCGGCATGCCGGAGCTGCTGGCGCGGATCCGCGCCGCACTGCGGCGAAGCGCGCCCGCCGAGGACGTACCCGCTCTGGCGACCCGCGACCTGAACATCGATTTCGCGGCCCGGCGGATAAACGTGCGAGGGAAAGCGGTGCACCTGACGCCGAAGGAGTTCGATCTGCTGCGGCAGCTTGTGGCCGCACAAGGAAAGCCGCTGCCGCACCGCAGGCTGCTGCAATCGGTTTGGGGGCCGGATTACGGGGACGAGACGGAATACCTTCGCGTGGTAATCAACCAGCTGCGCAAGAAAATCGAGGCGGATCCGGCGCACCCGCGGTACATCCTGACGGAGCCGTGGGTGGGCTACAGATTCGAAGCGTCGAAAGGCTGAAAGCCGAAAAGCGCAAGAGGATCAGCAAAAAACGCGGCTGCCCGGAGCCTCCAGAATTCGAGAATCGGCTTTGCGCGCATGGAGGCTTCTGGTAGGCTGCGCGCAACGACGGTTGCGACCATTTTCCTGGAGGACTTGGATCATGCCATTTTGCGACAAGTGCGGCGCGCAGACCGCAGAGGGCGCAGCCTTTTGCCCGGCGTGCGGCGCGGCGCGGTCCGGCGGCGGGGGCGGCTCGACGGCCGGCACGGGGACGTCTGGAGTTGAGGAGAACGTCGCCGGGCTGCTTGCCTACGCGCTGTGGTGGATCACCGGCATCATTTTTCTTTTGATCGACAAGCGCCCGTCGGTGAGGTTTCACGCCGCGCAGTCCATCGTGCTGTTCGGCGGCCTGACCGCGATTCAATTCGTGCTGGGCGTCGTGATCGGCGGGACGGCGATGATGGGATCGTTCTTTGCGATGGGATCGATGTACGCACTGATCTTCACGCTGCTGCGTTTTCTGGGCATCGTGCTGTGGATCCTGTGCATGGTGAAGGCATACCA
>Ga0335080_10005783_pt1 | contig 12766 bp, 8 predicted proteins | sample Lox_Sample_34_FD_206720 | JGI IMG/M metagenome (GOLD analysis project Ga0335080, IMG submission 206720) | Soil microbial communities from Loxahatchee National Wildlife Refuge, Florida, United States - Lox_Sample_3.4 | ecosystem: Environmental > Terrestrial > Soil > Wetlands | place: USA: Florida... | reverse complement strand
GCTGCCGCTCAACCAGTTTCAGGCGTATTAAAAGCAGTGGTCAGTAGTCAGTGATCAGTGGTCAGCCGTTGATGAACGACCGAGAGGGCTCCATGGCTTCAGAAGAAACCAAACCTCATACGCGGCCGAGCCTTTCTCCGATGCTTTCGGTGCGTCGCGGCGCGCAGGCAGTCGAGTTCTACAAGGCGGCATTCGGGGCCACGGAGCTGTTCAAGATCGAGAGCCCGGATGGGGCGGTGGTCGCGCAACTGGCCGTGGGCGCGTCGGAGTTCTGGGTGGCGGATGAGTCGCCGGAATACAAGAACTTCAGCCCGGAGACGCTGGGCGGCGCCACGACGCGCATGGTGCTGACTGTCGATGATCCTGACGCCGTGTTTGCCAAGGCCGTGGCGGCCGGAGCCGGGGAAGTTTCGCCAGTGGAGGACAAGGAGTACGGATGGCGCGTGGGACGCGTCGTCGATCCCTTCGGGCATCATTGGGAGATTGGTCGCCCGCTGGGGTGACTGCAGAACACAAGCGCACATCGAAGTTCAGGCGAAACGGAACGCGTGGCATTATGCCCACGGACTTAAAGCGATGCATCATTGGGGGTCGTGCCACCCTCCGATGTCGGTTGCCAGTGCGTCTGCTTCCGCGGGTCCCCAGGACCCGGGTTCATAGACGTGAGCCGGTGTTACGTTGCCCAACAGGTTTTCCACCACGACCCATTGCCGCTCTACTGCGTCTTCCCGCACGAAAAGGGAAGCATCGCCTCGCATGGCGTCTGTCAGCAGGCGCTCGTAGGCTCCTACTTCATCTCCGACTGCGTGGTCGACTGCAGCCAACTCGATCTGCATAGGTGTCGCTCGCACGCCTGGTTTCTTCACCTGCAGGCCGGCCGCCAGGGAGATATCAGGCCCGAGACGGAAGCGGAAATAATTATTGTTGAGGCTAACCGACGTAAGGGGCGGCCTCTTGAGCTTGACGATCACCTCCGTTGCAGTCGTTTTCAAACACTTGCCTGTTCGAAGGAGAAATGGAACACCCGCCCAGCGCCATGAGTCGATTTCAAGGCGCACGGCAGCGTAGGTTTCCACTTCGGAGTCGGGCGCAACTCCCGCCTCATTTCGATAACCGCGAAATTGACCCCGCACGAGTTGGGAAGGCTGCATCGGTGGAATTGTCCGGAAGACCTTTACCTGTTCATCCCGTATCGACTCGTGGTACATAAGAGTCGGCGGCTCCATGGCCAGCAGGCCCACTACCTGCAACAGATGATTCTGCACCACGTCGCGGATCGCGCCCGTTTCCTCATAGAACTTGCCTCTTCCACCGACGCCAAACTGCTCCGCCATGGTGACCTGCACGCTTTCCACGTAATTCCTGTTCCAGATCGGTTCAAGGAAGGTGTTGGCAAAGCGGAAAAACAGGAGATTCGACACGGTTTCTTTGCCCAGGTAGTGATCAATCCGGAAGATCTGACACTCCGCGAAGGCTTTGTGAAGGGTCGCGTTCAGCGCTTTTGCTGAAGCTGCATCCCGGCCGAATGGCTTTTCCACGATGATGCGCGCTTCAGTGGAGCATCCCGAACACTCCAGCGCTTCGATGACAACACCAAACACACTCGGCGGAATAGCCAGGTAGTGCGCCGGCCGGCGGGCGTCGCCGAGTTCCTTGCGCAAGGCGGCAAAGGTTGCGGGGTCCGCGTAGTCGCCGTCGATGTGATGCATCATCTGAAGCAATTGGGTGAAGGCTGCATCTTCAACGCCGTCGCCATGCTCCCGGATGCTGCTCCGCGCGCGCTCTCGAAGCTGATCGATCCCCCACCCGCTCTTCGCCACGCCGATCACGGGCCCGGTCAAGGTTCCGTGCCGGACCATGCTGTGCAGGGCCGGGAAGATCTTCTTGTAGGCAAGGTCTCCCGATGCGCCAAAGAAAACAAAAGCGTCAGACTTTGCCATTTGTGACTGCTGATTTTCGAACTCAAAGGGTAGTTCCGGAGTCTGAAGGGGTGTTTCCGGAGTCATGGTGCGGTACCTCCTTAGCACGAATGTGAAATGCGGCCTGCCTACGGGAGTGGCGCCTTACGGGGGGTGTTGCGAGAGCCCGGGGAAGACGAAGACACCGGGTGCGCCCGCGACGTGGATGTTCTAACCATCTTCTCACCGCCCAAGCGCGAAGATCGACTTCAACTCCTCAGGGGGCACCACTTCCAACTGCGCGTAAGTGCACTGCGAGGGCGGCTTGTCTGTGCGCCAGCGGCGAAACTGGGACATGTGGCGGAACCGGCCCGCCTGCATGTGCTCGTAGGCGACTTCGACCACGAGTTCGGGCCGCAACGGCTCCCAGGAAAGATCCTTTCCCTGGCTCCAGCGGCTCTGGGCGCCGGGCATGCGCTGCGCGGCGGCGGGGTCGTTGCTTAGTTCGGCCCATTTTTTCCAGGGATGATCGGCCAATGCATTCGCGCGATAGGGCTCGAGGAATTCCAGCAACTCGCGCCGTTTTTCCTTACTGAAGCTGGCGCACACGCCCACATGCTGCATGGCTCCCTCATCGTTGAAGAGGCCGAGGAGCAGGGAACCGATCTCGCGGCCATCGGCATCCTTGTACCACCGGAACCCTGCGACCACGCAATCGCACTCCCGCTCATGCTTGATCTTGAGCATCACGCGCTTGTCGGGCTGATACCGGTTATCCGCGGATTTGGCGACCACCCCGTCGAGGCCCGCTCCCTCGAAGCGGCGGAACCAGTCGCGGGCGGTTTCGCGGTCCTGCGTGGCGGGGGTGATGTGTATAGGCGGCGTGGCGTTGGCCAGCATGGCTTCGAGTTCGGCCCGGCGCGTGGTGAACGGCTCGTTGCGCAGGTCGCGATCCCGGACGCAAAGAAGATCAAAGAACACGACCGAGGCCGGCATTTGCCCGGCAAGCAGCTTCACGCGCGACGCCGCGGGATGAATACGGAGCTGCAGGGCATCAAAGTCGAGGCGCCCTTCGCGGGCGATCACCAGTTCGCCGTCGGCAACGCAGCGCTCGGGAAGTTGGGCGCGCAATGGCTCGATCATGTCGGGAAAGTAGCGATTGAGAGATTTGGTGTCGCGGCTCTGAATGAAGATCTCATCGCCGTCGCGAAAGACGAGTACGCGGAAGCCATCCCACTTGGGCTCGAAAATCCAGTCGCCCGCGGGGGGAATGTCGTCCACGCGCTTGGCCAGCATGGGGAGAACAGGGGGATTGGCGGGAAGATTCACGGCTCATTGTCCTGACCCATTCTAGCCGGACTGATCAGCCTGATCTTCCCGCAGGGGCGAGTGGCATCCATCCAAATGCGAGCCGCAGACGTGTGCGAGGATGGTAACGGTGACCGCACATTGAAGATTGCAAGCTGGAATGTGAATTCGATTCGAGCCCGGGTGGGCCACGCAACGGCATGGCTGCGCGACCGGCAGCCGGACGTTCTCCTGCTGCAGGAACTGAAGGGAGAGGTGTTCCCGGCAGAAGTCTTCAAGGAGATGGGGTACGAAAGCGTGGCCGTCACGCAGAAGACGTACAACGGCGTGGCCGTGCTTTCGCGCCTGCCCATCGAAACCATCAACACAACGCTGGCAGGGGACGAACGCGACAGCCACGCGCGCTTTCTTGAGACCAGGATCGCCGATATTCGCATCGTGAATGTCTACATGCCGAACGGCAACCCGACCGGAAGCGACAAGTTCATCTACAAGCTTTCGTGGATGGACCGCATGCTCGACCAGATGATTCGCTGGCTCAGAGACGAAATGCCCACATTGATCGGCGGCGACTTCAACGTGATCCCCGAGGATATCGACTGCCACAAGCCGGAATCGTGGATGCGCGACGCCCTGTTCCAGCCCGAGCCGCGCGAGCGCTACCGGGCGATGCTGGAGCGCGGGTATGTGGATGCTTTCCGCTGCCTGCACCCGGATCTGCGCGGAGCGTTCACCTTCTGGGATTATTTCCGCAACGCCTTCGAGCACAACCGCGGCATCCGCATCGATCATTTTCTTCTGTCGCCGTCCTCGGCGTCGCGCCTTGTTTCGTGCGAGATCGACAAAGGCCCGCGCGCGCAGGAGAAGCCGTCAGACCACACGCCGATCGTTGTGGAGTTGCGGTGAGCAGAAGCGAAAGAGCGAATTCGTGAAGAAGTGAAGAAGGTTGAGGGCCGCAGCCGCTCTTTCACTCTTTCACTCCAAAAAAAAGAGCCTGCGGAGAAGGTACTCTCCGCAAGCTCTTGTAGTTCTATCTAATTTAAGTGGCCTGATGTTGACTGGTCTATCTATGCACGTTTCAGGGCTACAGTGGATTTACGTTTAAATAAAAGGTGGCGCTGTGCACGCGCGAGCCGCTTACGCCGAAGAGCGTTATGGGCACCGTTTGTACAACCGCGGTTTTGGTGGAGCTGAACGTAAGTGTGACCACGCCGCTGGTGAGGCTGGCCTGGCTGAATGATGCGCCCACGCCGGCCGGCATTCCCTCGGCCTGCAGGGTTACCGGGCCATATCCGAACGAGTTCACACGCACCGTGGCTACTGCCTTGCCGGAGGCCATGGTGTAGTTATTGCTGTCGACATTGAAGTTAAAGTCCGCGTATGCCGGCGAGGGAGCACTGCAGGCATTCACGGCCGACGTGGCGGGCGCTTGCCAGACAGAGCTGTAGTCGGTCTGCACGGCCGATTGCCACGCAGACAAGCCCACGATTTGCCCGTTCACGATCTTGAACGAGCTGGAAGTGTTGGGATCGTACCAGGTGTTGTTGCTGGAATTGAGCGTGCTGGCGAACTGCGTCCAGTCCGTGCCGCTCAGGTAAGTGCCGAACACAAGCTGGCCCAGGCCGGCGTTCTGGAATGTGTTTCCCGAAAGCACCATGCCGGTGGTGAACAGATCGTAGCTTTGGCCGGTTATCCAGTCGGAAATGATCTTTCCTCCGGCCTGGCCGCCGATGAAGATCTCCGCCTGGTACTTGTTTGTGCCGCTGTTGTTGTAGAACTTGTTGTTCTGGATCGTCAGGCCGGTGCTGGTGAGTACGTTTACCCCCTGGCCGCTCGAACACAGCAGGCTGTTCTCGAGCGTGAGCGGGCCCTCATCGCGTTCAATCTGCAGCGCTGCCTGCAGGTTCCCCGAGAGTGTCGCATTGTTGATAGTGATGTTCTTGTTGTCGGTGTCGAACCACAGGCCCTGCGCCTGATTGTTGTAGGAGAAGTGATTCTGAATCGTTGCGCCGTGGGTCTGGAAGAACTTTGTTCCGCCCATACCCCAGTCATAAAAGGCTCCCTGAGCGCCACGCCAGTTGCTGTAGTCGCTTTCGTTGAAGCTCAAGAGGACATTCTGGTCCTTGTTTCCCATGAAGCCAACGCCGCCATTGTAGTTGGCCACCGAGTTCTGAACGGTGATGTTGTTGGACAGAAAAATGCCCAACCCTCCCCAGTTATTCCAGTAAGCCTGAACCGAATCAACGAGGATGTTGCTGCTGCTGTTGATGCTGGCGCCGCTGGTGTTCATGCAATTGGCGGCGTCCTCAAAGACCAATCCCCGCAGAACCACATTGCTGCGGCTTACCAGATTGAGCGTGCTCGGCCGTACCGCGGCCTCCACCACCGCCGTGGACATATCCGTGCCTGTAGGCGGATAGATGTGAAGCACCGCGTACGTCGTGTTGAGGAAGAATGTGCCCGGCCTCAGGTCCGCCCAGGCGGTCACCTGGGTGAGCGGAGTGCCGTTCACGAAGATCATTTCGGTACGCAACGCAATGGGGGCAAATGTCGAGGGCCATCCTGCCGGAAGCGCGCAGGAACTGATGGGGTAGGTCCAACCCCGCGTGTAAATACCGCCGGAAGCGCTCCACCCACTGAGCACATCGGCCCCGGAGATCGCAGCCATGCCGGACACCGCGGCCTGAAGTGTGAGGGTTGCGCTGGTGGACTTGTAATTTCCTATAGTGACGGATTCTCTGTATACGCCGGCATTGATGATTACCTTCACGCCGACGCCCTGCTGATTATAGGAGCTGGCCTTGTTGACCGCCGCCTGTACGGTCTTGAAGGGTGAGGATTGCGCGCCCGAGTTGCTGTCCGAACCGACCTTAGCGTCTACGTACAGAAACGTGTTCTGGTTTTCAATCACGTTGGCTTGAGCGCTCGCGCGATCGCCTGCAACAGCCACGATCGCAAGAATGCAAAGAGCAAGAAAGGACTTCATTGAGTGAACGAGTGCCTCTGTGGGTCACAGCGGTTGGGGAACGTTCAGGTGAATGGGCGCGATCCTCCCGCCTCTTGCCAGGGCAGAGGAAGAACGCAGGACGCCCCGAGCAACGTTCCGCTCCAGGACCCGAAAAGCTTTGGTGTGATGCTGGAAGAGATACTCTCACGAACGGGGGAGTATCTGCTGATTAAAGTCACCTTTTTGTGGTTACTTTAGGGAGCCCCCCATGAGTAATGGGGCATCGGAGCGTATTCGAATGCGCCGAGAATCAATGCGTGATTTGGGGATCTGCCAGGGCGCCAGGAATCAAACCGGTTCGACCGACGGCGATACGGGCCGAAACTCGCGGATGCTGCTGAGGTTATATGCTGTGCATTGCGGCCCTACGCTGGAACCGCCGCAATGGAAGGGGTAGCACTTGGCTCGGTACCTGGTTACAGGAGTGGCAGGCTTCATTGGACGGTCGATTGCAGCGGCGCTTCTGGCGCGCGGCGAAACAGTGCGGGGGATCGACAGCTTCATCACCGGCAAGCGCGAGAACCTTATCGGCCTTGACGCGATGGAGTTCCTGGGTGGGGACCTGGCGGATCCCGCGGTCTGCGCACAGGCGTGCGAGGGTGTGGAGATCATCTTTCACCAGGCTGCCCTGGCTTCTGTGCCGCGTTCAGTAGCCGATCCCGCAGGCACCAACCTCAACTGCGTCGATGCAACGCTGAACCTGCTGGTGGCGGCGAAGGACGCCGGAGTCCACCGGGTGATTTATGCCGGATCATCCTCGGCCTATGGCGACACCCCCACGCTGCCCAAGCGCGAATACATGCTGCCCAACCCGATCTCTCCCTACGCGGTGGCCAAGCTGGCCGGCGAGCACTACATGAGCGCCTTCACGCGCGTCTACGGTCTTGAGACCGTCACCCTGCGCTACTTCAACGTCTTCGGTCCCTACCAGGACCCGTCCTCGCACTATTCCGGCGTGCTTGCGATTTTCTGCCGCAGGATGCTGGCCGGCGAACAGCCCACGATCTACGGCGATGGGGAACAGAGCCGCGACTTCACCTACATCGACAACGTGGTCCATGCCAACCTGCTCGCCGCCGCGGCGCCGGCCGAAAAGGTCTCCGGCCGGATGATGAATACCGCCACCGGCATTCGGATCACGCTCAATGAAACGTTCGGGATTCTCAAGGAATTCACTGGATTCAGCGGCTCGCCGGCGTACAGTCCCCCGCGCGCAGGCGATATCCGCGACTCCCTGGCGGACATCGGCCTGGCCCGCGAGCTGCTCGGCTATGAGCCCATGGTCGACTTCCGCGAAGGCTTGAGGCGGACCATTGAGTGGTATCGAAAGAACGGCTGAAGCTGAATTTCGGGAAGCCCGGGGCCCTTTGCGGCACGGCCCGAGTCGAGCGGACTACGGTGGAATTGTGCGCTCCACTTCTCTGTTGTGACGAGGCTCACGAACAACCGAGCCCGCGATGATTGACACTGCTGGCAACTTCACCGCAGCGATTTCTGGCGCACTAAGGCGATTCAGGAATAAAGTCCTATCCGCCACAGTGCAGGGTCAGCGCTTGCTCCACCCCGGGAACGAAACCCCAGCTGCCGGGGTCCCCGGGGTGGCTCCCGTTGACTCGATGCAAGTGGCCTGGCCGTCTTTCCTCAAACGCTGTCCGTCCGATTCGCACGTGTCGTAGATCGTTTTGTCACCCGGGGGCCAGGGGTCTTGCCGGAAATTCCCGCAGTTGAGCACTCCTTCGCGGACGTCGAGCTACACGCTAACAATGGACGGCGTGCGTCCGGATCGAACCGCTCGGACGGTTCGACGTCCCTGCAGGCGATGTTTCATGTGATTGCGCGCCAGCGGCGGGTGGTGCTCTCGGTGCTGGGCGCGTTGCTGACAGCGTGTCTTCTCTATTGCCTGATGGCTCCCCGCGAATTCGATGCCACGGCGCGAGTGGCTCTACGCACTATCCCTGCCACCTCCCTGAACCTGGACGACAGCGCTCCGCGTCCCTCCGCGTCTGAAATTGGCTCGATGGTGCAGATGGAAACCGTGGCCGGCGTGCTGCGAAGCGACCACCTGGCCTGGAAGATCGTCGTGGATCGCAAGCTGTACGCCGCGCCGGCATTCATGGGTCGATTTGGAGCTCGTTTTCCCGGCTTCCGGCCCGAGTCTCCCGACCCGGACGCACAAAGCTACCTGATCGAGCGCTTCCAGGACAGCCTGCATGTGGGCACTCTGCCGCGCACGCTGCTGATCGAGATTCGCTTTCGCAGCCGCGACCCGCGTTTGTCCGCCGACGTGGTGAATGCCCTGATTGCCGCCTATGGGCAGCAGCAGTCCGATCAGCGTACGCAAGCCACGCGCGAGGCGACGGGCCGACTGCAGGACCAGCTGCACGACCTGAAGGCGAGAGCCAATGAAGACGACCGGCGCCTGGCTGCTTTTCAGAAGAAGCACGGCATCCTCATCGCTCCCGAGACGCTTTCGAATGGCGCCCCCGCGGTGGGCGGGCATCTGTCCGCACTGGTGGAAGTGGACGAGCTTGGAAAGGAACTTGCCGCAGCGGACTCGGAGCGCCTGTTGCGGGAAGCCGAGTACCGTGCCGCAGCCGAAGGCGATCCGGAGGCGGTGCTGGCGTTCGATCCCCGTAAGCCGATGGAGAGCGACGATCTCTCGAGCGCCTTCCGGCAGCTTCACGCGCGGCACAGCGATCTGGAACAGGAGCTCGCCCAGATCAGCATCGAGCGTGGACCGAATTTCCCGCGCGTGGTGGAAATCCGCCAGCAGCTTCGGGACCTCGATGCCCAGCTCGAGGCGAGTAGCGCCCGCTTGCGCGAGCAGTTTCGCAGCGCCTGGGTAGAGGCGCAAGGGCATGAACGCCTGGTGCAGCTGGCTCTGCAGCAACGCACCGGCGAAGGCCAGAAAGCCAGCGAGGCCGCCGCGGCGTACGAGGGAATGCGCCGCGAAGCGGATTCGACGCGCGAGCTATACGTGCGCATGCAGAGCAAGGTCGACGAAGCAGGGCTGGCCGCAGGCGCCCGCGGACCGGACATCTGGGTCGTGGACGAGGCTCGTCCTCCGGCGAAGCCTTCCGTGCCGGATCTGCCTCTTTATATGGCAATCACGCTGTTCGGGGGATTGTGGATTGCCAGCGGGAGCGCGCTGTTCATGGAGTCCATCCGGACGTCGAAGGCACGCGCTCTCCTGGCGATGATTGCATTCGCCGGCGCCGGAATTTCGCTGCACAGCCAGGCGCCCACGCCGAGCACGTCCGGTCTCCCCACCGGGGTGGCACGAATCCCCCAGACCAGCGATAATAAGGCCGCTCCGAATCCGAAGGAGGCCCCGCCTGTCTGGAGTGGCGCCGGGGCCAATCCCATGATTCCGACGGGCAATTCGTCGTCGGCGCCCGTCGCTGCCCCGATTGCCCCGGGGGATGTCCTGGATGTCGGTGAATTCCACACCCCGGAATTCCGTTCCGTTGTGCGGGTCTCTTCCGCCGGCACTGTCATGCTGCCCATGATCGACGAGGTGCGCGTCGAGGGAATGAATGAACTCGAGGCCGCCCATGCGATTGCCGGCACGCTGGTTTCGCGCGGCATTCTCAATCATCCGCAAGTCTCCGTGCTGGTTACCTCCTTTGTCGGGCAGGATGTGAGCGTGCTGGGCGAAGTGACGCGCCCCGGCGTGTATCCGTACACAGTGCATCACCGCCTCTTCGACATGATCTCCGCCGCTTCGGGGCTGGGACCCGCCGCCGGCGGAGTGGTGAACATCTACCACCGCAGCGACCCGGATACTGCCCATCCGGTTCCTCTCGATCCCAACGACGGGGCTGCCGGTCCGGATCGCGATCCCGAGCTTGCTCCCGGAGATATCGTTCAGGTCACTCGCGCCGGTCTTGTATACGTGGTCGGCGACGTCATCCGCCCCGGCGGGTTCATTGTCGATCCCACCCAGGAATTCACCGTGTTGAAGGCCCTTTCGCTGGCCTGGGGCCCGTCGCAAAATGCCGCGGTCAGCAACGCCCTTCTCATTCGCGAACAAGCCGGCGGACGCACGGTCACCACGCTGAACCTGAAGCGCATGTTGCGGGGCAAGGATCCCGACCAGCCCATCCGCGCTCACGACATCCTCTTCGTGCCGGACTCGACCGCAAAGAACCTGTTCAACCGCACCGTGGAAGCCGCTGTCCAGTCCGCCGCCGGGGTCAGTATCTACTCCGCCATGGTCTACTCGCAGAGGTACTAGGGCGATGCGGCGGGTGGTCAGGGCCCTCCTGCTGGCATTCGCGTTCGCGATTCCGTGGGAGTACTCGCTCGACATCGGGGAACCGCTCGGCAACATCGCCCGCATTGTAGGCCTGGTTCTCCTGCTGGCAGCCATTCCTGCGGTTCTGCACGCCGGCAGCCTGCGCACGCCGGGGCCGTTGCAATGGCTCGTGCTGGCGATCTTCGCGTGGTCCTGCTGCACCTGCTTCTGGACCATCGACCAGCAGGCCACGATGACCAGGCTGCGCGGCTACTTCCAGGTCATGATGCCGGTGTGGCTCATCTGGGAGTTCGCCGAAACTCCGCAGGACTTGCGCGATCTGCTGCGAGCCTACGTGGCGGGGTCCTGGGTGCTGGCGGTTCTCACCATTGCCAGCCTCGCGTCGCCGGATGCCGCGACGCAGGTCCGTTTTGTGGCTGAAGGCCAGGATCCGAACGACGTGGCCCGCTTTCTGGACCTCGGTTTTCCACTGACCGCGTTGCTTTTGGACTGGGAATCCCGCTTGTGGTGGAAGCTGCTGGCTCTGGGCTACCTGCCGGCAGGCCTTATCGGAGTGTTGTTGACCGCGTCCCGGGGTGGTTTCCTTGCGGCGGTCGTGGCGCTTGGCGGGTGCGGGCTGATTCTGCTTTCCAGGCATTCGCGCACCGTAGTGGCCGGGACTCTATCGCTGCCGATTATCGGCACCGCGTTCTGGTTCCTTGTCCCGCACGAGACCATAGCGCGTATCGGCACGATTCCTCAACAGCTTGAGCGTGGAGATCTCAACCAGCGTTTGAATATCTGGTCGGCCGGATGGCAGGCGTTCGCCCACGCTCCATTCTTTGGCGCCGGTGCAGGCACATTCGTCCAAGCGGCCCGCCTGGCGCCCGCCGATACGGCCCATAACACGGCCCTGACGGTTGTGGTTGAGGGAGGCATCATCGCCTTGATTCTCGCCTCTGCCATCCTCGCGGTTTGCGCGCGGTCGGTGCTCGCAACGCGAGGATCGGTTCGCATTGCGCTTGCAACCGCACTTCTGGTCTGGCTCGTCACATCGCTTGTCGCCACCGTGGAAACGAACCGCACCACCTGGTTGCTGATGGGATTGCTGTGCCTGGCCGGAAGGCTGGAGGCGGAAAAGCCGGGCCTGGTTGAAAGCTGTTTCCCGGGAAGGGTCTCGGAGCAACTGCAAGCAGCTGCGGGAGAGGCCGGGTGAGCTCCACCATCGCATTGCCAGGCGGGAAGAGCGCAAGCGACCGCGTCGTTCGCGCCGCGGGTTCCGTGCTGGCGGCAGGGGCAGTGGTCAAGATTGCCGCTACCGGCAAGGAGTTCGTCCTGGCCGGCATCTACGGGCGCTCCGATGCCATGGACGCCTTTCTGGCGGCCTTTCTCATTCCCAACCTGCTGGTGAACCTCATCGCGGAATCCATGAACCAGGCACTGGTGCCGACCCTGATCCGGGTGAAGATCCGCGAAGGGCAGGAGCGTGCGCAACACCTCCTTTCGAAGTCGATGCTGTCGATGTGCGGGCTCCTCGTGGTTGTATCTCTTGCCATGGCAGCCTTGTCCCGCGGCATTTTTCCGCTGATCGCGTCTGCCTTCCCGGCCGGCAAGCTGGATCTCTCCATCCGGTTGTTCCTCGCCCTGCTCCCCGTAGTTCTCTTCACCGGCATTGCGACCAACTGCACCGCGGTCCTCAACACCCTCGACCGATTCGCACTTCCCGCACTTGCGCAACTGGCAGTGCCGATCTCGATCGTCGCCGGAGCGCTGTTTTTCCATGGCCGCCTGGGCATCTGGGCCCTGGTCTATGCCACGCTGTTCGGCGCCCTGCTCCATGCCGCAATTGTCGCTTCGCTGATGAACGCAGGCGGCTATCGTTTCCGCCTGGTATGGACGGGAAGCAACGAGGCCTCCCGCGAGGTTGCGCGCCAGTACGTGCCTGTACTGCTCAGTTCAGTGGTCGCCTCGGGCGGATTACTTGTTGACCAGGCAATGGCCGCCATGCTCCCCGCGGGCAGCGTGTCCGCGCTGGTGTTTGCGAATCGATTCGTAAGCGTCGTGGTGACCCTGATGGCCGGGGCCATCGCATCCGCCGTCACGCCGCACTTGTCTGGCATGATCGCGCGTCGCGACTGGGACCAGTGCCGTCGCACCCTGCACACGTGGTCCAGCGGTATGGCCGCCGTCTCCATTCCCATCGCCATGCTCTTGATCGCCGGCGCGCAGCCTCTCGTTCGGCTCACACTGCAGCATGGAGCATTCGGTCCGCACGACACCGCAGTCGTGAAGACCGTGCTGGCCATGTACGCCATC
>Ga0335080_10005782_pt1 | contig 12767 bp, 14 predicted proteins | sample Lox_Sample_34_FD_206720 | JGI IMG/M metagenome (GOLD analysis project Ga0335080, IMG submission 206720) | Soil microbial communities from Loxahatchee National Wildlife Refuge, Florida, United States - Lox_Sample_3.4 | ecosystem: Environmental > Terrestrial > Soil > Wetlands | place: USA... | reverse complement strand
CCGATCGCACCGTCGAACGCAAGCACGCCGGCGAGCATCGAGGCGAGCTCCTGCGAGGCGGCGGTGACGATGTAGACCAGCACCCCATCGTCCTGATGGCGGTAGGCGATCTCGAGCACCTGGGGATAGAGCCGCGGCAGCACCCCGGCCAGCACGTCGACCCCGAGGCGCTCCATGTCGCGCACACGGGTTCCCTCGAGCGACTCCGAGATCCGCCGGCGCAGCTCGTGCGAGGACTCGTCGCTCGCGCCCCGCAGCCTGAACATCAGATTGGCCCACCCATCGGCGAGTAGCTGGCGCCGGCTGAGCAGCCCGGCCTTGTACGCGGCGCGGCCGAACTGGAAGGCCGACGAGCCCTCCATGAGCGTTCGATCTAGGTCAAAAAAAGCGGCGGATCGGCCGGGGTCCGATCCGCTTGGAGTCTGGCTTGCGCCAGACTCCAGGCTTGAAGGGCCTGAGGCGGCGTCAGCCGCCATTGACCTCGATGATGACCGCGTCGCCCTGGCCGCCGCCGGAGCAGATCGCCGCGCATCCGATCCCGCCGCCGCGGCGCCTGAGCTCGAGCATCAGCGAGCCGAGAATGCGCGCGCCGGAGGCGCCGATCGGATGGCCGAGCGCGACCGCACCGCCGTTGACGTTGACCTTGTCCTCGTCGATCCCGAGCATCCGCATCGAGTTGAGCGTCACCGAGGCGAACGCCTCGTTGATCTCCCATAGGTCGATGTCGTCGACCTTCATGCCGGCCTTGGCGAGCGCGTTCTTGGCGGCGTTCGCCGGAGTGCGGGCCAGATACGGGAAGTCGTCGGCGACCTGGGCATGCGAGACGATCCGCGCAAGCGCGGTCTTGCCGTTCCGCTTGGCCCATTCGTCGCTGGCGACGACGAGCGCGCCGGCGCCGTCGTTGACGCCCGGCGAATTGCCGGCGGTGTGGGTGCCGTCCTTCATGAAGATCGGGGGCAGCTTGGCCAGCGCCTCGAGGCTCGCGTCGCGGCGGGGCGCCTCGTCGATCTCGACGACCGTGTCGCCCTTCTTGCCCTTGATCGTCACCGGGACGATCTCGTCGGGCAGCCGGCCCTCGTCGGTGGCCTTGATCGCAAGCTCATGCGATCGAAGCGCCCAGCGGTCGAGGTCCACGCGGCTGATCTCGAGCTCGGCGCCGACCTCGCTCGCCTCTTGCGCCATGTGCTTGCCGCTGAACGGGTTCGTCAACCCGTCGCTGATCATCGCGTCGATCGCCTTGCCGTCGCCCATGCGGAAGCCGAACCGCGCTTCCTTCAGCATGTACGGCGCCTTCGACATCGACTCCATTCCGCCGGCTAGCCCCACATCGAGGTCGCCCACCCGGATCGCGTTGTCGAGCAGGCAGGCCGAGCGGATGCCCGACGCGCACACCTTGTTGATCGTCTCCGAAGAGATCTCCTTGGGGATCCCGCCCTTGATCTGAGCCTGCCGGGAGGGGATCTGACCCTGTCCGGCCTGGAGGACCTGGCCCATGACGACGTGCTGGATCTGGTCCGGCGCGACGTCGGCGCGCTCGAGCGCAGCCCTGATCGCCGTGCCGCCCAGCTCGGTGGCGTCGACACTGGACAGACCGCCGCCCAGCTTGCCGATCGGTGTGCGGGCTGATGACAGGATCACTGTGCTGGGCATCTGGTTCCTCCCTCGTGTTGGGCGCCAGTCGTCAATCGTAGTGGCACTGGTATGTTCGGCCCCGTGAACGTCGAGGCGACGACCGAGAGTCCGCTCGCGACTGGAGCGGACACGATCGTCGTGGGGGTGTTCGACGGCGAGGACGTCGCCCACGATCTACCCGGCAGGGCGCTCGGCACACTGCTCGACACCGGGGAGGCCCAACGCGAGTTCAAGCGGCTCGCGGTCACGCATGCCGACGGCGTCCGCGCAATCCTCGTCGGGCTGGGCGATCGCGCCAAGTTCGACGCCGAGCGGGCGCGGGTCGCGGCGGCCGTGGCGCACGGGCGGGCACGCGAGCTCGGCACACGGACGCTGTGCTGGGAGGTGCCGCACCACGTTTCGGACGACGTGGTAGAGGGCCTCGTCGACGGCACGCTGCTCCACGCCTACCGGTTCGAGCGCTACAAGCCGAGCGAGGATTCGCGCCGGGTCGAGCGGCTCGTGATAAGCGCCCACCACGACGTATCGGGTCCCGTCCGGACCGCGACGATCGTGACCGGCGCCCAGAACCGCGCCCGCGACCTCGGAAACACCGCGTCCAACGATCTGCCCCCGTCCGCGCTCGCGGAGTATGCGCTCGAGCTGGCGGCCCGGCTGGGGATCGGGGCGACCGTCCTCGACGGAGAGGCAATCCGCGAGATGGGAATGGGCGCGTTTGCCGCGGTCGCGCAGGGGTCAGATCAACCGGCGCGACTGATCCGCCTGGACTATGACGGCACTGACGGTGGCGCCGACGCCGATGCGCCGCTGATCGCGCTGATCGGCAAGGCGGTGACATTCGACTCCGGCGGAATCTCGCTAAAGCCCGCGGGGACGATGTTCGAGATGAAGTTCGACATGTGCGGCGGCGCGGCCGTGCTCGAGGCGATCGGTGCGCTCGCCGAGCTGCGCGCGCCCGTGCGCATCCTCGGGCTGATCGGCGCCACCGAGAACCTGCCAAGCGGCCACGCGGTCAAGCCGGGAGACATCGTCCGCGCGCTCGACGGCACGACGGTCGAGGTCAACAACACCGACGCCGAGGGCCGCCTCGTGCTCGGGGACTGCATCGCGTACGCCCGGCGCGAGGGCGCCGACCGGCTCGTCGACGTCGCCACCCTGACCGGCGGGATCGTGGTCGCGCTCGGGTCGACCTACGCCGGCCTGATGAGCAACGACGACGGGTGGGCCGATGATGTGCTGGCGGCGGCGGAGCGAACCGGCGAGCTCGTGTGGCGGATGCCGCTCCACCGCGACTACGCCGAGATGATCAAGGGCCGCTACGGCCAGATCATCAACTCGACCACCAAGCGCGAGGCGACCGCGCTCACCGCCGGCGAGTTCCTGCACCACTTCGCCGGCGACGTCCCGTGGGCCCACCTCGACATCGCCGGCACCGCCTGGGACGTGCGCCGGCCGTACTACGCCGACAAGGGCGCCACCGGGTACGGGGTGCGGTTGCTCGTCGGCGTGGCGCGCGGTGGCGCTCAGCCGCGCTCCGAGCACGGTTAGCACGGTTAACTCCTCACTCGCCGTCCCCCGGGGGCGTGAATGTCGATTCAGCCACCTATAGCCGGGACAACTGCGAACTCGCGGTCGCGCGGGGGACGAGTGATGAGTTATCCGGGTCAAGGGCCCGGGGCGTAGGTCAACGAAACTCCGAACCCGATCGACGGCGGCCGGGAGCCGTGCGGGTGGCGCTTGCGATACGCGCGGTCGGCCGCCCCGAGCCGGGCGAGGATCCTCTGGCCCTGCCGGTCGAGCTTGAACGCGAGCGTGTAGCGGCCGGCCTTCGTGAACGTGCGACGCAGGGTCGAGACGATCACGGTGTGCCCGGGGGGCTTGGGGACGCCCGGGCCGATCGCGGCCTCGGCGCAGCCCAACCCGGAGGCCGGTGGCGCGGCCGATGCATCGCCGGCGACGCGGATCGTCGAGCCCGTGGGGTTGAAGCCGATCTTGCCGGTCAACGTCCCCGGACCCGGGATCCGGATGTGGCTCGTGATGACCTGCGCCGGGGTGGTGGCTGCGTGCAGGACGACCTTCTCGACGGCGGAGACAGTCGCGTCGCACCCTCGGAACACCTGCGGGTTGGGAGGCGCGGGCGCCCCGGAGGCGATGGCTGTTCCGGCGGGTGCCAACGCCAGAACCAACCCGAGCGTCAGCGAGCGCTTGCTGCCCATGGCGCCACCCTACAGCCCGATCACGCCCAAAAAACTGCGCATTAGACCCACGCGGCCCTGGATCCGCACCCGCCGGGAGGCGAACATCCCTAGCGCAGCCCGGCCGCGGGCGTCGATCGGGTTTGGCACGCCGCCCCACAGGGGCGTGACCAGCAGCGCCACCAGATCGGATAGGGCGCCGCTGATGCGCAGCGCCGGCGCCGACCCCGGCCCGTCCTCGACCAGCACAACCTCCGGCTCGAACACGATGCGTACGGGCGGATAGCTCTCCTCCATCCGCAGCTCGACCTCGATTCCGAGCGCGCGGGCCTGCTCGGGCCGCCGCGCCACTCCCAGCTCGACGATCGCCATGATCGCCGGCGCCAGCCCGCCCTCGGCCAGCGTGCCGAGCCGCACCTCGGGCGCGCGACCGTTGCCGGGCTGTGAGAATCCGGGCATGGAGTTCGATCTACCCGACCATCACCGACTGTTACAGCAAACCGTCCGCGACTTCGCCGAACACGAGATCGCGCCCGTCGCCGAGGAGCTCGACCGGACGCACGCCTTCCCCTACGACATCGTCCGCCGACTGGCCGAGCTCGATCTGATGGGCATCCCGTTCCCCGAGAAGTACGGCGGCGCCGGCAGCGACTCGCTCGCCTATGCGCTCGCAGTCGAGGAGCTGGCCCGCGTCGACTCGTCGGTGGCGATCACGCTGTGCGCCCATACCTCGCTCGGGACGCAGCCGATCTACCTGTTCGGTTCCGAGGAGCAGAAACAGGAGTGGATGCCGCGCCTGTGTAGCGGCGAGCGCCTCGGGGCGTTCGGACTGACCGAGCCCGAGGCCGGCTCGGACGCCGGCAACACGCGGACGCGCGCCTCGTTCGAGGATGGGGAGTGGGTGATCAACGGCGCCAAGCAGTTCATCACCAACGCCGGTACCACGATCTCGGGCGTGGTCGTGATCACCGCGGTCACCGGCACCGGCCGTGGCGAGGACGGGCGGGGCGGCGAGCGGTCGCCGAACGAGCGCGAGATCTCGAATCTGATCGTGCCCAACGGCACGCCGGGGTACGAGCCGGGCGAGCCGTACCGCAAGATGGGCTGGAACGCCTCGGACACCCGCCCACTGAGCTTCGACGACTGCCGTGTTCCCGCGGACAACCTCCTCGGCCAGCGCGGGGCGGGCTTCCGGCAGTTTCTGCACGTGCTCGACATCGGCCGGATCGGCGTCGCCGCGATGGGCGTCGGCCTCGCCCAGGGCGCGCTCGACCAGGCGCTCGCCTACGCCAAGGAGCGCCGTGCGTTCGGCCGGCCGATCTCGAAGTACCAGGCGATCCAGGGCAAGCTCGCGAACATGGCGACCGAGATCGAGGCCACCCGGCTGCTCGTCTACAAGTCCGCGTACCTCAAGGACAAAGGCGCGAACTTCACGTTGACCGCCGCTCAGGCCAAGCTCAAGAGCGGCCGGGTGGCGGTGCGCGCCGCCGACGAGGCGGTCCAGATCCACGGCGGGTACGGCTACATCGAGGAGTACCCGGTGTGCCGCTTCTACCGTGACGCGAAGATCCTGACGATCGGCGAGGGCACCGACGAGGTGCAGGAGATGGTGATCGCCAGAGCCCTGGGGGCATGAGCCGCGCCACGCGGGTGCTCGGCCTGTTCGCGCTCGCGGCGATCGCGCCGTCGACGGCGTTGGCGCAACCGGCTCCAGCACCCGAGGCCCGACTCGCCGGGAGCTTCCAGATGACCGGCCGGGTGACCGCCGCGCGCAACGTCCGCGGCGAGCGCGTCGGCGAGATGGTGCAGCGGACTTGGACGTTCACGCCGCTATGCGTCACCGGGCCGTGCGCCCAGGTCCGCCTGTTCCGCGGACGCGCGAACGCCACCGACACCATGATCCTGACCCAGACCTCCCCCGGCCACTACGCCGGGGCAGGCCATTTCTTCGCGCCGCTCAAATGCGGGGGCACGGTCTACAGCGCCGGCGAGGAGGTTCCGTATGAGATCAAGCTCACGATCATCGCGACCACGACGGCGCCGGACGGCACTGTGCTCGCGTCCCAGATCAGCGGGACCTACGTCAACAAGTCCCGCCTGAACCTCACCCGCTGCGTGATCGTGCTCGGCCACGACTCGGCGCGCTACAGCGGCTCCGACGTCACGACGAGTTGATCTGCAGCGATCGCAGCACGACCCCAAGTGCCGCGAGTTGCCGACGCCGCTCGGCCCGCCCTCCCGAGATCACGACGTACAGACAGAACGGCCGCCCGGCGGCGGTGAAGAACTCCTGGCGTCCGATCTGACCCGGGCGTGGGTGAGCCATTCCCCGGGCGCTGAAGCTCGTCGGGTCGAGCGTGGTTGGGATCCGGCGGCGCGCGAACAGCCCCTTGCCCGGCTCGAGACCGGCGCCCGGCCGGTACTCGGTCAGCGCCAGGAACGTACTCCCGGCCGGCATCGCCGCGGTGCTCTGGTCGCCGAACTCGCCGTCGTCGAGCGGGAGCTCGAAGTCGCCGGCGTGGAGCGTGGCGCCACCCGCCGGACGCTTGAACATTCGCCCGCTCCACCCGTGCGGCAGCTCGATCCGCAATCCGTGCGCGGCGAGCTCGGTCATGACAGCGCGAGCGCGAGAACGAGCAGCCCGGCCTGCGCGCCCACGACGCCCCACCGGGCGGGGGCGCGCCAGCGCGCGAGTGCGCGGTGGAACTCCAGCAGCCGGCGCTGGTTGCGCACGCCGGCGGCGGCCAGTGGGGTGAGCCCGCGGACAGCGCCGAAGCAGCCGACGACGAGCGCGCCGGCCGGAGCGCTCGCCGTCAGAAAGGCCGCCAGCAGCGCTACGTAAGTCGCCGCGCTCGACACGATCGTGGTCACGCCCAACCCGAGCTGGGCGCCATAGCCCGCGCCATACACCCAGCCCCGGTACCGGTCGAGCCAGCGCTCGTCGACCTGGCGCCGTGGCCCAGGAACCGCAACGGGCAGTCCGTCGAGCACGATCGCGAGTCCGATCGCCGCCGCCAGCACCGCGATACCTGCGTGTGACGGCAGCACGACCGAGCCCAGCGCTCCGAGCGCCGCGCCCACGGCGGCGCCCGCCGCGGTGGCCGCAAGCAGGAACGCCCCCACCGTGACACCCCAGGTGGAATGCCGGCCCCGCTCTCCGAGCGGGGTGATGCTCGCGAGCATCGACTCCCCTCAGGGGGACCAGGCGGACGCCACGGCAGCTGTGATCGCCGCCGCGCAGCCGAGGACCAGCACCTCGCTCAGACGCGTCCCCCCGGGAAAAGGCTCGGATGCTCCGGGCCGATACCCGCCGCCGCCAGGCGCTCGTCGAAGCCTCGCTCATCCTCGATCGCATCGCCGAGCAACGACGTGAGCCCGCTCCACGTGGTCGCGACTCCCTCGCCCCGGATCGCCCCGTCGTCCACGAGCACGAAGTACGGAGTGCCGGGGACGCCGTAGTCGTCCCAGGCCTGCGAAGACATCACGACGGGCACCGCATCGGGAGCGAGCCTGCGCAACTTGGCGATCTGTTCGCGCTCAGCTCCTCGGGCCACGATCACCGTACGCAGCTCGGGTGCGGGCTGGCTGTCACCCAGCTTTTCCCAGAACTGGACGCAGCTCGTGCACCCTGTGCTCAGGAACGCCAGCAGGGTCGGCGTCCCGTGGAAGGCGAGCTTGACCGCGTCACCGGCCGGCGTGACGCCGGCCAGCTCGGGAGCGTCGGTGACGGCGCGGGCACCCGTCGGCGGCTCCGGCAGGCGGGCCGCATCGGACGCCTCCGGGCCGAGCCGGCGCAGGATCTCCGCGTGACTGCGCAGCAGCGCGGCGACCAGCACCACGAGCAGCACGAGCAGCACCGTCTCGACCGCCACTAGAGAAACCACTAAGCGCCGCCTCCTCCCGGGAGCTGCATCCCCAGCCCCTCGAGGCAGGCGTTGTTGTGGCTGCAGGTCCGGTTATCGACCATCTCGGTGGCGTTGCAGTTCATCGAGGGGACGGTGGCGGGGTTTTGGCACACCACCAGCCGGCACACCACCTCGGTCGTGCCGCCGATCTGGGTGTTGCACTGCCCGTAACGGAAGTGGTTGCAGTCGACCGCGCGGTGATGGCAGTCGCCGTGGGCGCACTGGCAGCCGCCCGGAAACACGGTGCCCGGGATCCGGTTGCAGTCGATGTAGTAGCGCACGCCCTCCTCATGGCAGAGCCCGTGCCCGCGGTAGCTCGTGCACTTCCACCATCCCGCGATGTAGGTGTCGGGCGGGCACGCGTTGTCCCCTTTCTGGATCTCGCAGCAGAACGCGGTGTAGCCGTCCCTGCACTTGCTCCCCTTGGGGCAGTGCTCTGGTTGGAGTACCGCCCACGCCGTGCCGGGCCTGACCAGGTACCGGATCGGCGCCACCGCGAACGCCGAGCCCGCGACCGCGGCACGCGCCAGCGCGCCCCGCCGGGAAGTGCGGCGCTCGAGGAGCTCCCCGATGCGCGCCACCACGGTCATGCCCGCTCCCAGGCCCCCCACGCCCGTGGCACGACCGTATACACGAGCACAACCGCGTACACCGCGCCCGCGATGCCTGCGAGCAGCACGACTGCCTGCGGTGCCGGCAGTCCGAGCACCCAGCCGAGCCCTCGGGGTCCTGCGATCGCGGCGGCCAACACCAGCGTCCCCAGAAGCTCGCTGGCGATCACGTGCGCCAACGTGACCGGAAAATTGTCGTTTTCACCAAAGCACCCGCACGCCTGGCGACGACGTCTGAAGACTTCGGCAACGACGGCGAACGACAAGTAGACCAGTGCCAGTGCCACGGCCAAGGCCCGCGTCGGGTACACCGCGCAGGCGGTACCGAGCGCAATCTCGGCGATGCCGAGCGCCCGCATCGGCACGCGTGGGGACCGCAACTTCATCGCGCCGGATGCACACAGAAGGAGCGAGGCGACCAGGAACGCCGGCGCGAGCGCCTCGCTCATCGGGCGAGCTCCTCGGCCCGTCGCTCGAGTACGGTCGCGGCTGCGGTGGCGGGATCGATCTCCCGGGCCACCACCCGATCGAGCAGCTCCTGGACCTCGGGATCCTCGCGGACCGAGGCCTCGAGGTCACGGCGCATGCGGTACGTGGCCAGCGCCAGCACTTCGTTCATCAGGTTGCGGCGCCTGCGCTCGGAGAGAGTTCCCTCCGCCTGGATGTAGGCCTGGTGCTCGGCGAGCTTGTCGGCCAGCTCCTCGATTCCCTCGCCGCGCACGGCCTCGGTCTTGACGATCGGCACCGTCCACCCTTCCTGGGGTCCGAGCGCCAGCACGTTCTTTATCTCGCGCACCATCGTGTCGGTCAGCGGGTGATCGGCCTTGTTGACCACGATCACGTCGGGGATCTCCATCACGCCCGCCTTGAGCGCCTGGATCGAATCGCCCGACCCAGGCATTAACACGAGCACGACCGTATCGGCGTGGTCGATGATGTCGACTTCGGCCTGACCGACGCCGACCGTCTCGAGCAGGATCACGTCACGTCCGGAGGCGTCCATCAGCAGCGCCGCCTGGAGTGAGGCCTCACTCAGGCCGCCGAGCGCGCCGCGGCTGGCCATCGAGCGGATGTACACGCCCGGGTCCAGAAAGTGGTCGGCCAGGCGGATCCGGTCGCCGAGCAGCGCGCCTTTGGTGAACGGCGACGTCGGGTCGATCGACAGCACGGCGACCGTCCGTTCGCGTTCGCGCTCGAGCTTGGTCAGCGCCGCCAGCAGCGTCGACTTCCCAGCCCCGGGCGGCCCGGTGAAACCCATCACCGCCGCGCGTCCGGTGCGCGGATACACCTCCTTGACCAGCGCCCAGCCTTCGGGGTCGTCGTTCTCGACCAGCGAGATGCCACGGGCCAGCGCCCGACGGTCGCCGGCGAGAAGCCGTTGTGCGAGCGATTCGTCGGCGCCGGGCATCCCTACCGGGGACATCATGCCAGGGGTACGATCCGCGCGTGCAGCCCGCGACGACCGAGACGTTCGAACGCCCAGCGCCGGTCGCGGTGCCGGCGGCGGTCCGCTCGGGTCCTCCGCCGCTGCGCGGCGGACCGTTGACATTCCTGCGCTTCGCCCGCGCACACCACATGCTGGCGCCCGGCTATGCGCTCCTGGTTGCGCGCTGGCTGTGGCTGAAGCTGCGATGGCGGGGTCGGCTGAAGACCGACGGGCTGTGCTTTGTTTGCCCAGGCGTGAAATTCGAGATTGGCCGCGATGCGTCCGTCACGCTCGGCCGGTGGTCGTGGATCGGCCACGGCTGCAAGATCCGCGTCCACGAGGGCGAGTTTTCGCTTGGGGCGAAGTCCGTGATGGGTCAGGAGTGCACGATCTCGGCTTATCAGCACGTCTCGATCGGGCGCGAGTGCATCATCGCCGACCGGGCCATGATGATCGACTTCGATCACGGGATGGTCGAGACGGAGCGACCGATCCGCGACCAAGGGATCTACAAGCGCGACGTCAACGTCGGGCACAACGTGTGGATGGGATACGGGGCGTGTGTATTGCGCGGCGTGTCGGTGGGCGACAACGCCGTGGTCGGAACCTCAGCGGTCGTGACGCGGGACGTTCCCGCTAACGCGGTCGTCGGCGGCGTCCCCGCCCGGCTGATCCGCATGCGCCGAGCGCCAAGGACGTTCCGCTGGCAATAGGCCGGCTCGAAAAAGCGAACCTGGAAGGCGCTTTCTCGAGCCGGCCCCCCTTCTTCAGCGAACCGGTGTCGTTCTCCCGTCCACGTCGGTCATGAACGGCGTGAGCACCGGTGTACCCCAGCCCGACACGTAGTCCCATCCGGGTGCGGCCTGATAGAAGCCGTTCGTCCCGGCGGCGTAGTCGTTGAAATCGCGGGCGTAGTCGGTCGCGTTCTCGGCGACCTTGTAGATGAGCGGATCGGCGAAGCCCGTGCCGCGCTTTGACGCCGCCTGTATCCGCGTCCACATCCCGACCATCAGCGGCGAGGACAGGCTGGTCCCGCCCTCGGACGACGCGCCGCCAAGCTCGTCGCTGTAGATGTCGTACGAGCTCGTGGCGATGTCACCGGATTCGTCGGCGACGTCCGGGATGCCGCGGCAGGTCGCGCCCGACGTGTTCGGGTTGCCGCTCACGTCTGACAGGCACGGACGGTTGACGTTCGAGTCGCCCTGCTGGAACGCCGGCTCGGGGATGAAGAAGCTCTGGCCGCCGCCGCTGTACGGCCACGGATACTCGAGCGCCCGCTGCTCCGGATTGCCGCCATCGGGATACAGGACCGTGCCGCCGACCGCCACCACGTGCGGACTGGCCGCCGGGTAGTTGACGATCGGCACGCCCTGGTTGGCCACGCCGTTGCCGGCCCCCGCGTCCGGGCCCAGTACTAGGACCGGACACGAGGAGCCGGTGTCTCCGGTGGCTGCGAACAAAGTCCGTCCCTCGAGCACCCCCTGCTCGAGGGTCTGCTCGGCGATCGGCTCGAGCGCGTCCGGCGCGCCGGTCCCGTACATCGCATTCTGGTCCTCGTTGTTGTTGAACTGAGTCGGGATCGTCGACTCGAGCGTTGCGTTGGCGGGCGTGGTCTCACACTCGCCGAACGACGCGTTCGCCTGCTTGGGGCCGCTGGGGTCGTCGATCCACTTGACGAAGTCGGCCTCGACGTCCGGGTCGATCAGGTGCTCGGCGAAGTACAAGTGCACCTTCTTGACGTCCGGCGCCACGCCGGTCGACGCCTGGGTGTCGAGCTCCCATTCGACGTTGCCGCCCGTATCCGAGAAGTCGCCGTCCTTTGGTATGTCGGTGACCTGGACCGCGACCTTCGGCAGGTTGTGCTCCTGCTCGAAGATGGCGAGGTCCTTGACCGTGGTACTCGAGTCGCCCGAGCCCATGATCGCGATCGACTGGCCCTGCCCCATGTTGTCCTGAGGCATGTCGTAGATCGACCACATGTCCTGCGGGCTGAGCTCGGCTGGGATCGTCGGTACCGACGCGGCCGGGACGCTCAGGTGCTTGTTCAGCGGGAGCGGGTTTGCCCCGGGGACGCCGGGCAGTGACCCCAGCACGTTGGTGAGGGTGGTCGTAAGCGTTCCCTCGCCCGGGATCGACGGCAGCGACGCCGGCGCGGTGGAGAGCCCGAGCACCGACGATCCGGGCGCCGGCTTTCCCTTGTGGGCATTCTCGAGGGGCGTGGTCGGATGCTCGAGCGTGTTCAGCCCGACGATCGCGAGCACGTCGAGGTGCGCGGGCACGCTCGGCGGCTTGGAGTTGGCAAGGAACGTGACGCCCTTGGCGCGGTACCGGTTTATCTTCGTGCCGAACAGGCTGTCGATCTGCTTGACGGTCGCGTTCACCTCGACGTAGTCACGCGCGCCTGACGTCTCGAGCACGGTGGCGCCGCCCTGCTTGAGCCAGGTCAGCGTCCGGTTGAACGCCGCCTTCGACGCCCCGAACCGCGACTCGAATTGCGACGGCGTGAGGAAGTGCTGGTAATTCGGGCTGGCCGGGTTCTGCTGGGCCCGCGCGAGCGCGGCCTCGCCGGCGGCGTTCGGGTCCTTGAGCCCGATGCCAATCGACATCACCTGCGACGGACTCGCCGGCCCCAGGTTGGTGGCGTAGCCGAGCGCGAGCACATCGTGCGGAAACCACACACGATTGGTCGCGCGCCGCGCCGAGGCGGCTGGCACCAGCACCACGAAGACGGCAAGCGCGCCAGCGACGGCGCCCCGGCCGAGACGAAAAAATGACAATGCGGACCCTGCCTTCCGGATGTCAATTGACAATTATTTAGTTTCGGGGGACGTAGGCTACCCCGGTCGCCATTGCCCCAAGCAGGTGTTTAACTGCTGCAGACGGCGAGGAAATCGAGCGCCTGGTCGAGCCGCTCGGGCCTGAGCGCAAAGTCACTTGTCGCGATCGCCGGCGTGAACCAGTCGTAGAACCGGCGTGTGACACCTAGACGCTTGTGGAC
>Ga0335080_10005778_pt1 | contig 12770 bp, 6 predicted proteins | sample Lox_Sample_34_FD_206720 | JGI IMG/M metagenome (GOLD analysis project Ga0335080, IMG submission 206720) | Soil microbial communities from Loxahatchee National Wildlife Refuge, Florida, United States - Lox_Sample_3.4 | ecosystem: Environmental > Terrestrial > Soil > Wetlands | place: USA: Florida... | reverse complement strand
GCAAAATTGTTCCCCTCCTGGGGTGGCCATTAAATCTATAAAACCGATTTTGCTGCTTATCGTCAAACATCTCCTGCCATCTGATTGTCTCCTGCCGAGAACAGCTTGAAAATCCCAATTTGGATTTGTTTGGAATTTAATTTCTGCCACATTTGTTTCCACTACGTCCAAATCTACGGCGGTTGGGAAGCCTTGGAAGTTTGAAACCGCCCTGTCTGCATTGTGTGTGGCAACAGCATCAAGCATGTTTGCCAATTTATTCACCGCGTAGTTGTAACACGGTGAGCTTATTGCGTATTGAGATTGCGCGGCTTCCAAATCTTCTGCACGCGCTTGTTCCTTTTGAGCCTGCAACAAAGCCCGCATGTCTATCCATTTTCCAACCCATGCGTTCAGATCATCGGCTTGCGAATTAACCGATTCAAATTTTATCTTGGATTCCAGAATATGCTGTCGCATGTCCGGTCTCAGCGATACGTTTGTTGACAATGCGCCCACAAGGATTTGCTGCTCTTGAGCCATAGCCGCTTGCTGCGCGTTGATTTTGTCAGCTTCTTGAGCCAAAGCGTTTATTTTGTTGGAATTTTCCGTCTGGATTTTTTGGGTATCATAAAACTGCATGCAGGTCAGAGCAATTATCCCAAAGCCAATCACGAAGAAACTGACTCGGTATAACCATTTGCGCCGGTTTGTTGTTGGGGGCGTATTCACCATTTCAATTCCAATGTAGGATTCCAACACCACCAGCAGGGCCAATAGGATAACAGAGAGCATAAGCAAGTAGGACATTAGGAGGCTCCTACAATTCGTCAAACCTGCTTTGTTGAGCTGAATGTAGTGGAGTTTTCACGGTGTTTTTGGTGCCCCCGCCTAACTCATTGATTCTCTTTGTCATATAAACTTTCTGCATCCGTGAGGTATATAGTCCCGGACCCTCCGTGTCCCCAGCACTGGTGACATGCGCGTTTTCCGGGTTGGGGTTAATCTCTTCTCAACGGTGTTGCTCTGTTCTCAAAAGTTTTAGTGTGTAAGAAAGGGCCGGATGCGAAATCCGGCCTTTCTCTTTTTCGTCGTCCCGAATCCTTTTCCGCATCGGGTTGTGCCCTTGCCACGTTTTTACGGCATGACATGCGCCGGGTCCATCGTGCTGCCCAATGAACAAACCGGTGACGTGCCCACGGCGCTGATGCTGTAAGTGCCGCCGGCCGGGCAGCCGGGAATGCTGTGGGCCGAGTTCAGCTTGATGAACGGCGTCAGGTCGGCGGGATAACTGATGGCGTCTCCGTCTTTCTTGCCGTTCTCCATCGCGAATTCCGAGGCCGCGGAGTCAATCTGGGCCAGATTAGTGATGCAGGTCCTGGCCTGTGCGACACGCCGGGCGTGGTCCAGATTGGGGATGGCCACGGCGGCCAGCAGGCCGATAATGGCCACCACAATCATAATTTCCACCAGGGTGAACCCGGCGTGAGCGAGGTTTGGTGTGCTTTTCATTTTGTTTTCCTTTCGTATCGCGCCGTGAACAAAGCAACAGGCCGGTTTTAATAATGACAAACATTGTTCACTGATTGCCTGTCGCCAAACGCTCCTGATAAAACGCGAAACACATCCGTTGGTTTCGATTTAACTTTCAACTGCAACCTGCCCGCCGCCTCAAGCGCGAGGCAAGGCCAGCGGCTCCCTTTGAGATTGTTTTTCATCCGCTGGACGTGAATAAATGGACGGCGCCATGATGCGCGCCAAAGTTTCCCTCATTCCTGTGATGTCATTCCACCTATTGGCCGTTGCATCCGGCATGGCCGTCACGGGCGCGGCGATACTGTTATCAGCGACACCGGCAAGGGCCGATGCGATCGAGGATGGCTTTCGCAACCCGCCTGATTCCGCCCGGCCACAGACGTGGTGGCATTGGATGAACGGCAACGTGACGAAGGAAGGCCTCACGGCCGATCTCGAGGCGATGAAGCGGGTCGGCATCGGCGGGGCGCAAATATTCAACGTGGATTGTGATATCCCGCCCGGGCCGGTCAAATTCCTCAGTCCCGATTGGCGGGCAATGATGCGGCACGCGGCCGGCGAGGCGGACCGGTTGGGACTTGAACTTTGCGTGCACAATTGCGCCGGCTGGTCAAGCAGCGGCGGTCCCTGGAACACTCCGGAGCACGCCATGCAACGCGTGACGACCAGCGAAAAACAGGTGCAAGGACCGGTCCATTTCAGCGGGAAACTGCCATCGCCACCGGCCAAACTCGGGTTTTATCGTGACATCGCCGTGCTGGCCTTCCGCACACCGGGCGGCGAGAACGGAACGGAAGACAGTCTCCGGATAGACAATCTCGAGGCCAAGAACGGCGATAACGGGCAATTCGTCTTGTCTTCGCCTGCGCGAGGCCAGGTGGCGCCGGACGAGGTCGTGCAGCATACCAATATCGTGGATCTGACGAGCGAATTGCGCGCAGACAGCAGCCTCGAATGGGATGTGCCGCCCGGAAATTGGACCATTCTGCGCCTGGGATATACGCCGACGGGCGCGGAGAATCATCCGGCGCCGGCAGAAGGCGAAGGGCCCGAGTGCGACAAGTTCAGCCGCGAGGCGTTGGACGCACATTGGGCGGGGTACGTCCAGAAAGTCCTCGACGATGTTGGGCCGTGGGCCGGGAAAGGAAAGGCTTTGGACAACGTGCTCATTGACAGTTACGAGGTCGGCGGACAGAACTGGACACCCGAGTTCCGGTCCGAATTTGAAAAGCGCCGCGGTTACGATCCGCTCCGGTTCCTTCCGGCAATGACCGGCCGCGTGGTGGACAGCCCGGAAGTGTCGGAACGGTTCCTTTGGGACATACGGCGGACGATTGCGGATTTGTTCGCCGACAATTATTACGGCCATTTCCAGGAACTCTGCCATCAACATGGTTTGAAGGCGTCGTTCGAGCCTTACACCGGCCCGTTTGAGTCGTTGCAATGCGGCCGGGCGGCGGACATCCCGATGGGCGAATTCTGGGTGGGCAGTGCGCCGGGATCTTCGATCAAGCTGGCCGCCTCCGTCGGCCACATTTATGGCCGGCCAATCATCGGCGCCGAATCCTTTACCGCCGGGCCGGGTCCGCAGCACGGACGTTGGCTGGACGATCCCTATTCACTCAAAGCTTTGGGGGACGAGGTGTTCTGCCAGGGCATCAACCGGTTGATTTTCCATCGCTACGCCATGCAACCGTGGACCAACCGCTGGCCGGGAATGACCATGGGTCCTTGGGGCACGCACTTCGACCGCACTTGCACCTGGTGGATTCAATATCTGACCCGCTGCCAGTACCTCCTCCAGCAGGGCCGCTTCGTGGCCGATGCCGCTTATTTTTGCGGCCAAAGCGCGCCGGTCGAAACGCGCGCCGGTAATCCGCCGCTGCCCGCCGGTTATGACTGCGACAGTGTCAACGCGGACGTGCTGCTTCACCATGCCGCGATGCAGGACGGCCAATTGGTGCTCGACAGCGGCATGGTTTACCGCGTGCTCATTTTGCCCCCTTCAGACCCGGCAATGACACCGGATTTGCTCCGCAAACTGGCGGAATTCGTGACCAACGATCTGGTCGTGGTCGGCGCGCCGCCGCGGGCTTCTCCGAGCCTCGAAGGGTATCCCGAATGCGACGTCGAGGTGGGAAAACTGGCGGACCAGATCTGGGGTGACTGCGACGGCAAAACCAATACAGAAAACGCGTTCGGGCATGGCAAAGCAGTTTGGGGCAGGCGCCTCGCCCAGGTGTTCGAAGAGCTGAACCTGAAACCGGACTTTGAATACGACGCGTCGAGCGGCGCGCGACTCGATTTCATTCACCGGCGGGATGGTGAGATAGAAATTTATTTCGTCTCCAACCAGCGAAACCGATTCGATGCCGCGGACTGCACGTTTCGCGTGCAGGGCAAACAGCCGGAGCTCTGGAATCCGGAAACCGGCGACATGGAAAAGGCGCCGGTCTGGCGCGAAGAGAATGGACGAACTGTCGTGCCCTTGTCGTTCGGACCGTCAGGATCGGTGTTCGTCGTGTTTCGTGTTCAAGCACCCGCCGATCACCTCGTCGCCGTCGAGCGCCACGGCCTGCCCGTTGCCGACGCTTCATCCCCGCCGGTACGCTTGCGGAATCTCAAGGCGGTTTACGGCGCTTTTCCGGCGTGGAGTGACGTCACCGCCGTTGTCAAATCCCTCGTTGCCGCCGGCACGCGCCAGATTCCCGCCAACAACGATATGGCGGGAGAAGATCCAGCGCCGGGCAACGTCAAGCAATTGCGCATCGAATTCTGGCTGCATGGCCGGCGCCAGCAACTTGAAGCCACCGAGAACCAATCCGTCAACTTGCCCGCCGGCGCCAAAGTCTCCAGTGCGCTCTATGGTTATTGGCCCGGCGCCGGCGGCGCGCAGCGTGACGTTACCGCCGCCGTTAAATCGCTGGTCGCTGGCGGCACGAGCGAAATCCGGGCTGACAACGCAATGGCCGGCGGCGATCCGGCGCCAAACCAGGTGAAACAACTGCGCGTGACTTACCGCCTGAACGGCCGACGGCAAACCGTCGAAGTCACGGAAGGTGAAATGCTCAACATTCCGCGAGACGCCCGGGTCGAGCAAGCCGTTTACGGCCAGTTACATCAACCGACGGCCCGCCGCAATCTGACCATGGACGTTACCGCCAGCCTCGCAGGCAGGATGGAAAACGGCAGATTGAGCATTCGGATTGATAACGATTTAGCCGGCGCTGATCCGGCGCCAAACATCCGGAAGGAATTGCACGTCGAGTACACGGTCAACGGTGTTCGCAAGCAGACGACCGTTGAGGAAAATGGGACATTGACGCTGCCCGAAACTGCCCTTCCCGAAGGCGCGCCACAGCCCTACACATTCCTGGCAACAGGCGGTCAGACGCGATTACTGGCGTTGGCTCCGGGCAATTTCACGCTGCATTGGGCCTCCGGCCAAACGAACACAGCCCGCTGCCAATCTTTGCCTCCGCCGTTGACCATCAATGGGCCATGGGAAGTCCATTTTCCACCCGGATGGAACGCCCCGGCCAAGGTGACCTTTCCGCGGTTGCAATCGTGGACAGCGAGCGCGGATTCCGGGGTGAAATACTTTTCCGGAACGGCCACTTACATCCGCGACTTCGATGTGCCGGCGGACCTGCCTCGTTCCCGACGTGAACTGTGGCTCGACCTTGGCGCGGTCAAGAATCTCGCGGAAGTCTCGTTGAACGGAAAGTCACTCGGCATTCTCTGGAAGTCACCATTCCAGGCCGATGTGACGGACGCCATCCGGTCGGGGCGGAACACTCTTGAAATCAAGGTCACCAACCTCTGGCCGAATCGCCTCATCGGCGACGAGCAACTGCCGGCAGACTGTGAATGGAAGGGAAAAGCGTTGGAGAGCTGGCCGCCGTGGCTGCTCGCCGGCCAGCCAAGCCCCACCGGACGGGCCACCTTCACCACTTGGCATCATTGGAGTCGGGACGCCGCCTTGCTGGACTCCGGCTTGCTGGGACCGGTGGTCATCCGCGCTGGCGAAGAAGTCACGCTCCATTGAAATCCAGCGCGGTTCTGCAACAACTTTAGCCGGACAGTTGGTAGGGCCGCGTTACCGCGCGGCCTTGGCGGCAGAGCACCGCCGCCCAACCAAACCAATCGAATGGCTACGACATTAATTGATCCGCTGCAGAATTTCTGGAGATGGCGCCCAGGAAGGCAGCGACGAGGCGTGGATAGTATTCCCGGTGCCATTGACGCCGCATGGGGTGTCCCGCATTGTTAAGAAAAGGATCCGACAATGACCGAAACCGGTCCATCACCCGCACCGCGTGAAACCAGCGACAGTTACTGGCTGACGCGGTTTGTCATGCTGCGATTGCTGGCCTGTGTCTATGCCGTGGCGTTCCTGGCCGCCGCCAAACAAATTCTGCCGCTCATCGGCTCGCACGGACTCCTGCCGGTGGATTTGTATCTCGAACACGTGCAGAACGCTTTGGGTTCGCCGACGGCCGGTTTTGTGCGATTGCCCTCAATATTCTGGTTCGCGCATTCGGACGCCGTGCTACAACTGGCGGCCTGGATTGGATTTGCCCTGTCGTGCGCCGTCGTAGCCGGTTACGCCAACGCCCTGCTGATGGCCGTGCTTTGGGCGCTCTACATGTCGTTTGTCCACGTCGGGCAGGATTGGTATGGCTACGGCTGGGAAATCCAACTGCTCGAGACCGGCTTTCTGGCCATCTTTCTTTGCCCGCTGCTCGATGGCCGGCCATTTCCCAAACGCGCGCCGCCGATCATCGTGTTCTGGCTGTTCCGCTGGCTCATCTTTCGCATCATGCTCGGCGCGGCGCTCATCAAACTCCGCGGCGACCCCGCGTGGCGCAACCTCACCGCGCTCTATTATCATTTTGAAACCCAGCCGATTCCCAATCCGCTGAGCCGCTCACTTCATTTCCTGCCGCACTGGACGTTGAAAGCCGGCGTTCTGTTTAATTTCCTCGCCGAACTGGTGGCGCCGTGGTTTGCGTTCTATCCGCGCGTCGCCCGGCGCATCGCGGGGGTGATCCTGGTGCTGTTTCAACTCACGCTCATCCTGAGTGGCAACCTTTCGTTCCTGAACTGGCTGACCATCGTCCCGGCGCTGGCGTGTTTCGACGATGGTTTCTGGGCGAAGCTGTTGCCGCGCGCGCTCGTGCGGCATGCGACAGCCGCCGCTGCCACCGCGCAACCCAGCCGCCCGATGCAAGGAACAGCTTGGGCGGTGGCCGTGCTCGTTGGCGTGTTGAGTATTCAGCCTGTGCTCAACATGATTTCGCCGCTGCAAATCATGAACACGTCGTTCAACCCGCTTGACCTGGTGAACACCTACGGCGCGTTCGGCAGTGTGGGTCGCGAGCGGCTGAACGTCGTGTTTGAAGGTACCGACGCCGAGGCGCCCGACGCCAATGCCGTGTGGAAAGCGTATCCTTATCAGGCTTTGCCCGTGGCACTGGACCGGCGACCGCCGCAAATTGCGCCTTACCAGCCGCGACTCGACTGGCAGATGTGGTTCGCCGCGATGAGCACGCCCGATCAATATCCGTGGACGCTGCATCTGATCTGGAAGCTTCTGCACAACGACCCCGGCGCGCTGAGTTTGTTTGGTGGAAATCCGTTTCCCGGCAAACCGCCGCGTTACGTGCGCGCCGTGCTCTACCGCTACGAATTCGCCCGGCCGGGAAATGCGGAAGGCGACTGGTGGCAACGCGAGAAACTGGGCCTCTGGCTGCCGCCCTTGTCTGCCGACGACCCGCGCCTGGTCGGCTTGTTGAAACAAGCCGGCTGGCTCGATAACACAAATTCAGTCAGTCCTTGAAGAATCGCGAGACAGGAATTGCCAGGAATGGTATTACTTGTTCAAGCATTTTTAAGAAGCATAGCCTTTGGTAGGGACGCTGCGCTGCGGCGTCCGGTCGGCGCAGCGCGCCGACCCTACCTCACAGCTCGCTGCACAATTAATTAAAACGCTCTAAGGAGCAGACGGGAGATCAGGCCGGAACCGCAGCTTCGCCTTTCAGAGAGGGCTTTCGTGTATCCTGCAGAAGGTCGAGCATCGCCGGGTCAGATTTGATGTCGGCGGTTTCCAGCACTTGGGCCAGATCGGCCTCGGTTACAATCTCAATGCCATGCCTTTTGGCAAACTGCATCGCCGGATTGGTGCATCCGCCAAGGGTGATGAACTTGCCATGCTGGAGGTCGGCATCTGTCAGCCCGCCCAGGAATTCACGGACCTGCTGCACACCTGCGCGGCGCGCCTTCCCGTGCCTACATTGGACGGCTGCGTATTCCCCATCCTTCTGGATGATCAAATCAACCCCGCTGTCCGCGTTAGCGTTGACGCGTCGGGTGACATCGTAACCGAGTTTCCGATAAACGAGTTCGATCAATTTCTCGAACTGGAATCCGTCAAGGGAGCGAAGTTGCCCAATCAGCCCGGCCGTTGTGATAATCGGTTCGGACGCCAATGCCGGCGCCGGGGCCGGTTCTGGTACCGACGCTGGTTCGGGTTTTGGTTCCGGTCGCGATTCGATTTTGTCCGGGTTTTGTTCCGGCTCACGAAGCGGAAGCACCGGCGCATTTCGCGTCATTCCCCGCATATTACGTTCCGGGGTGGCCAGGCGGAAGATAGCGAAGATGGCCGCACCAAGAACGGCCAGTCCAATAACCGCGAGACAAATCCAGCCGATGGCCGAAGCCGCTTGCTCAAAGCCCGGAACGAAGGCGAGGACAAATCCGCCAATTCCCGCGGTTGCGGCCATTGGTGACATCAAATCGTTGCCTCGTTTTTCCGGTGCCATACCGGCTTCCGTTGCTGCATTTCTGATGCCTAAATTGGGCCTGAAATCCCTGTTTATTTGCGAAATTCGCGGGATTTCCGGGTCTGGCCTGCCGGATTTCGACCTGGAGGAAACCATGCCGGAAGGCACGCCAACTGCTCTTGTTCCGCGGATAAAACCCCCGTGACAGGACGATTCACGACACGTCGGTTAACCGGTTCCGGGGAATTAATGACGGAAAATGGTGGGGCTCCGGGCGCAAAGCATGAAAAACACGATTCCTAAGATTGAGCGCAACGGGCAAGCCGGGCGGCCGGCCCGCCCGAAATTCGTGCGTCGGATGGTGACCACCTTCGAATGCATTCATCCCACCGCCGCCACCATTTCCGTGGCGGGCAGCTTCAATGACTGGCGCCCCGGCGCCACGCCCATGATTCCATTGGGCGCGGGCCGCTGGATCAAGGCGTTGACCTTGCCGCCCGGGACGTACGAATATCGCCTGGTCGTGGATGGCCAATGGATGCCGGATCCGCAGGCCGAGGAAACTACACCGAGTCCGTTCGGCGGATTGAATTCGGTCCTCAGAGTACCCGAGGGCCGGAATGGGGGCGAATAAGAGTGGAGGATTGAAAGCAGCAAGGCCGGGTGAAAATATTCCACCCGGCCTTTTGAATTCCTGCTTCCCGTTATCGGTTTCCTTGGCCCGAGCGGCGAAGAGAACCGGAAGCGGTCATGCCTTCCAGATCATGTCGGCAACCGTGCGGCCCGCCGGAATGAACGGCAGCACGTGTTCGCTGTAAGGCACAATCACGTCGAGCACATACGGTTCCTTCGCGTCGAGCATCCGCTGGATTGCGGCGCGCAAATCCTTTTTATACATCACGCGCTCGCATTTGACGTTGAAAGAATTGCAGACGCGCACGAAATCGGGATAAATCTGCGCCCGCTCGTCGGGATTGCCGAGGTAAGTGTGGCCGCGGTTGCCTTGGTAGAAATTATCCTCCCATTGCACCACCATGCCGAGGTGCTGGTTGTTCAGGATGATGGCCTTGGCGGCGATTTTTTCCACGTGCGCGGTGGCCAGTTCCTGGATGTTCATCAGGAACGAGCCGTCACCGTCTATGTCAATTACTTCCTTGTCCGGATGCGCGACCTTGATGCCGAGGGCCGCCGGATAGCCGAAGCCCATCGAGCCGAGGCCGCCACTGGTGATGAACTGGCGCGGGTGTTCGTATTTGAACCATTGCCCGGCCCACATCTGGTGCTGGCCCACGCCCGTGGTGATGATGGCGTCGCCTTTGGTCAGGTCGTAGAGCGCCTCGACCACCATCTGCTGCAGGATGATCTGGCTTTCCTTGCCCTTGAGATGGTCTTTCATGTGGTCGCTGGTGGCGATTTCCTGAGTGATGGTGTAGGCGAAGGGCGCCTTCTTTTTCCATTCCTCGATTTGCGCGTGCCAGGGCTCGTGTTTCTTGTTGAGCGGTCGCTTGGCGAGCATCGCATTGAGCCGCACGAGCGCGTCTTTGATGTCGCCCACCACCGGCAGATGCGCCTTTTTGTTCTTGTTCAACTCGGAGGCGTCAATGTCCAGATGCACTATCGTGCCGTGTTTGCAGAATTCATCGAACTTGCCGGTCACCCGGTCGTCGAACCGCACGCCGAACGCCAGGAGCAGGTCCGCGCCGTCCTTGAGCTTCACCATCGGGTCATTGAAAGACTTGCGGTGCGCGTATTCCCCGTTGACCGCCCAATTGGCGAAGGCCGCGCCGTGCATGCCCAGCCAGCGCAAGGAGAGCGGATGCGTTTCGGGAAAACCGCCGATGCCCATGAGGGTCGTCGTCACGGGAATCTGTGCGGCCTCGGCGAATTTTTTCAATTCCGCCGCCGCGCCGCTGGTGATGATGCCGCCGCCGGCGTAAATTACCGGCCGCTCGGCCTTCTCAATCAACCCCATGATTTCGTGCAATGCCACCTCGTCGGCGCGGAGGTTGGGCTGATGGTAGCCGCGCAGACCCTTCTTGATTTCTTCGAGCGTCGGCCACACCGGGTGGGCCCGGGCCTGCTGCACGTTCTTGGGCACGTCAATGACCACCGGCCCGGGCCGTCCGGTCTGGGCCAGGTAAAACGCTTCTTTCACGATGCGTGGAATGTCATTCACGTTCGTGACGAGATAGGAGTGCTTCACGATGGGCAACGTCACGCCGATGATGTCGGTTTCCTGGAAGGCGCCGCGGCCGATCATGGTCTGGTTGACCTGGCCGGTGATGGCGACGAGCGGGCAGGAATCCAGGTAGGCATCGGCGATGGCGGTGACGAGGTTGGTCGCGCCGGGGCCGCTGGTGCTCATGCACACGCCCGCCTTGCCGGTCGCGCGCCCGTAACCTTCCGCGGCGAAACTGCCGCCTTGTTCGTGGCGCGGCAGGATGGTGCGGATTTTGGATTTGGTGAGCGACTGATGGATTTCCATGCTGGCGCCGCCGGGATAAGCGAAAATGACCTCAACCCCTTCGCGTTCGAGGGCCTGAACGAGGATGTCGCATCCGGCCATGGCCGGGCCGACCTCGGCGCGCGGGGCGGAAGTGGTTTTCTTTTCTGGTCGCGCCGAAGCTCCGAATGCTTTCGGGGCGGAGGCGGATCCGGTGGTTTCAGTTGGCTTGCTCATAGGCTTTGGGGATTAAGAGTAAGATGAAGATCAGGATTAAGACGCAGGCTATGGAGACGGCTCCCCCGGATCTTAATCTTAATCTCGCTCTTAATCTTAATCATTTCATGTTTCAGTTTTGGCCGGCCATCGCGGATTAAACAAAAAACCCACGACCGTTGCCAGCCGTGGGTTCTTGTCGAAATTCAACTTAACAACGACAAGCGCCGACGGCGTCGCCGACGACAACGACGACGACCGCCAGAATTACTGCTTGTCCCGTATGCTTTAACATTGTGTTTTAAGTTTAGCGGAGTTAACCGCTGGGTCAAGCCCTGTTTTTAGCCAATTTCATGCCATTTTTTGCTCCACCTCGGCAATGTATTTGCGGGTGGCGGCGGGCAGATCGTGCCAGATTTTAACGGCGATAATGGTTCCAATCACCGCGAAAGGCACTACAAAGACCGGCAGCCACAGCCAGCTTTCACCTCTGGGCGGCAATAAAAACCCGAGGCTGAGCGATTGGATGCCGCTGCCGATGTAAGCGCAACCATTGACGATGCCCATGGATGTCGCTGTTGCCTTGCGCCCGCCAAAATCCGTCGCCGCCGTGCCGGACATCAGCGACGTGATACCGATGGAAGCCATCGTAATGAAGACCGCCGCCCAGCCGACCAGGACCGGCCCGGAAAACAGGAACAGGAACATCAGGACGGTCATGACCAGAACCAGGCCGCAGAGAAATGCGGCCGGCGGTCCGCGCCGCGATTGAAATTGTTTGTCCGAAACCAATCCGCCCGCAAAACCGCCGATGATGCCGAAAACGCACAACAGCCAGCCCCAGTGGTCCATGAAAAATTCGGCGCCCGGTTGTTTTACCTGGGCGGCGAAAATGGGGTACCACTGGGTCATGCTGTAACGGAAGACGCCGCCCGTCAGCTCGACGCAGGCAACCAACAACATCAACCGGCTGGTGAAAACTCTTTTCAGCAGGTCGAGCGTGCTGAATTGAATGTGCATCTGGCCGGACGAGGCATCATGCGTGTCGAAGTGCGGGAGATCGGCTTCTTCCGGCGAGTCCTTGATAAGCCACAGGTCGAGCAGTGCCCAGGCGATCAGGATGATGGCGGGAATGTAAAACACCGCCCACGTGGCGTCCAGGGGCGAGCCGGCCGAAGCGAAAACGTTGCGCAGCAAGCCGGAGGCATTCGCCTTCGTCAGCGCAATGATCGAGCTGCCCCAGTCGAATGCAAAATAAACGCCGATGGAAATCAGCGTTCCGAAGATGGCGCCGAAGACGCCGCGCTCGCGCACGTGGAACCAGTAGGCCTTTACCTTGATGATGGACATGGCGCCGAAGCTCTGGAAATACATGTTCAGGGCGTACAACACCGAGAAAGACAACAGCAGATTCACCTTCAGGTTCTTGGCTAGGATGAGCCAGGTCAGGACGCCGAGCGCGATGTTGGCCAGGGAGGCGCCCACCGCTGAGATAATCATGCCGCGTTTACCACCGAGCTTCTGGTCAATGAGCGGGCCGTTGATCAGGAAGGACAGCGCATAGACCCAGGTGCCCAGGCCGAAGATGATCCCGAGGTCCGCATTGGACATCAACGTTCCCAGGGCGCCTTTGGCGACGATCAGGTTGTAGCGCCCCATGCAGAGGAAGGCGTAAGTCATTCCCAACGGAAACCAGTTGATGAACCGGCGCAGCATGAACCAGCGCCCGTGCTTCAGTGGGTTGTTGTAAAAATAGGCCACCACGACTGCTGCCAGACAAAGGGCAATCGAGGCCGGATACAGGTAGCCGG
>Ga0335080_10005775_pt1 | contig 12773 bp, 8 predicted proteins | sample Lox_Sample_34_FD_206720 | JGI IMG/M metagenome (GOLD analysis project Ga0335080, IMG submission 206720) | Soil microbial communities from Loxahatchee National Wildlife Refuge, Florida, United States - Lox_Sample_3.4 | ecosystem: Environmental > Terrestrial > Soil > Wetlands | place: USA: Florida... | reverse complement strand
CGCGCATAAACCGCGCGGTGATCGTTACGATTCGAGCAGTTCCGCTCCGATCTCCGCTTTGCCCTCCGCCCGCATGCGCAGGCGGTACCAGACCACGATGGCCGCCAGCGAGAAGACGAAGATGATCGTGGAGATGGCGTTGATCTCCGGGGTGATGCCGCGGCGGAGGCGGCCCCAGATTTCGAGCGGCAGAGTGTTGTCGCGGCCGATGAGGAAAAAGCTTACCGCGATTTCGTCCATGGACAGAGTGAAGATCAGCAGGGCGGCGCCGATGATCGACAGGCGGAGGTTGGGCAGGGTTATGCGCCAAAAGGTTTGCCAGTAGTTGGCGCCGAGGTCGAGCGAGGCTTCTTCCTGGGCGCTCTCCAGTTTCTGCAGGCCGGCGAAGACTTCGGTGGTGGCCACCGAGATCAGCGCCGTGCCATGGCCCAGCGTGATCGTCAGCAGGCTGAGCTTCACGTCGGCTTCGCGGAAGAGCATGAGCAGCGAGAGGCCGGTGATGATTCCGGGCAGGATCAGCGGCAGCAGTACCAGGCGGCGGAAGAGCGCTTTGCCGGGGAAGTTGGCGCGGTCGAGCGCAAGCGCGGCGGGGATGCCGAAGAGCAGCGAAATCGCCATCGCGGCGAAGGCCACCAGCAGGCTGTTGAAGACGGCGGTCCAGATAGCGTCGTCGGCGAAGAGGATGCGGTACCAGTCGAGGGTGAGGTGGTGCGGGGGAAATCCGCCTACGCCTTCGCCGTTGAAGGAATAGACGATCAAGGTGACGATGGGCAGATAGAGGAATGCGAAGACCGCGAGCGCGTGCAGGGGCAGCCAGACTGACCTGGATGTAGTTTCGCTCCGGGTCATCGGAAGCTCCATTTCTTCTCCAGATTTTCGGAGAGAAATAAGAGCGCCAGCACCAGCCCCAGCATGCAGAATGAGATGGCGGCGCCTAGCGGCCAGTTATAGGCAGCGCCGAATAGGCTGACTACGATGTTGGAGATCATGATGCCGCTGGGACCGCCCAGCAGTAGCGGCGCGAGGAAATCGCCCAGGCTGAGCACGAAGGCGAAAGTTGCACCGGCGAGAACTCCGGGAATCGAGAGGGGCAGAATGACTCGCCAGAAAGTCTGCAGCGGCGATGCGCCCAGATCGTGCGAGGCTTCCACCAGGTTTCGCGGGATGTGTTCCAGCGAGGCGAAAATCGGCAGCAGGGTGAATGGCGTGTAGATATGGGTGAGGGTGAGGACGACCGCAAACGGGCTGTAGAGCAGGAACTCCAGCGGCTGTTTGGTGATGTGCACGTACTGCAATAGCGTATTGAGGACGCCGTCGCTGCCGAGAATTGTTTTCCACGCGTAGGCGCGGACCAGATAGCTGACCCACAGCGGGATGATGACCATCTGGTAGAGCAAGTCCTTGCGCTTGCCAGCATGGAAGGAAAGGTAGTAGGCGAGCGGGTATCCGAGCAGCAGGGACAAAATCATCACGCGCGCGGCGATCCACATGGAGCGGAACAGTGTCTGTAGGTAAACGTCCTTCTGCCAAAGCTCCTGGTAGTTGGCGAGCGTCCAGGAGTGGACGATCACCTGCGCCGGAGAAACCGACCAGAAGCTGTAGCAGAACAACAGCGCGTAGGGGAGCAGCAGAAACACTGCCACCCACATCAGCGGCGGCACGGTGACGGCGGCGCGGTAGGCGCGGGAGAACATGCTAGGTCTTCTCCAGAGACTCGCGGATTGCGATGGCATCGGCTGGAGAAAACTCTAATGCCACATCGCTCTGGCCCGGCCAGTGTTCGCGGCTGGCGGTCCTTACCGATAGGGCGAGACCGTCAGTGCATTCAATCTGCAGGAGATCGGTAGCTCCATGGAAAGCCTGGCGCTGAATCTTTCCTATGATGCGGACAGCGCCTGGGCCAGCGGCGCCGGTAGCCAGGCGAATACTCTCCGGCCGAAGGGAAAAAAGCTGTGGGCCGTCGGGTAAGGCTGCCGGCCAAGCCAGGGTATGACAGCGCGCAATTCCACTTTTGATCTCGGCATGCAGCAGGTTGGTGTGTCCGATGAATTGCGCGGTGTAGGCGGTGGCCGGGCGGGCATAAATTTCGCGCGGCGAAGCGATCTGTTCGAGTTCTCCCAGACGCAGCAGAGCGATGCGGTCGGACATCACCATGGCTTCCTCCTGGTCATGGGTCACGAAGACGAAGGAGATTCCCACCTCGCGCTGTAATGATTTCAGTTCGACCTGCATCTGGCGGCGGAGGTTGGCATCGAGCGCGGAGAGTGGTTCATCGAGCAGGAGCAGGCGCGGACGGTTCACCAGCGCGCGGGCCAGCGCGATGCGCTGCTGCTGGCCGCCGCTGATTTTTGCCGGCTTGGAGCGCGCATAGGCTGACATCTTGACCATGGCAAGGGCTTTTTCCACGCGCTCGGCAATCTCGTTTGCCGGACGCTTGGCCACGCGCAGGCCGTAACCGACATTTTCGGCGACGGTGAGGTGGGGAAACAGAGCGTAATTCTGGAATACTGTGTTCACGCGGCGGCGGTAGGGCGGCAGAGCGTCGAGGCGCTGGCCTTCCATGAGGATTTCCCCGGAGCTGGCAGTTTCGAAGCCGGCGATGATTCGCAGCAGCGTGGTCTTGCCGGAGCCGCTCTCACCCAGGATGGTGAGAAATTCCCCTTCGGCGATTTCGAGGGAGATGTCGCGCAGGACAGGATTTTTGCTGAAGGATTTGGCGAGGTTGCGGATGCTGAGGAGGGGATTCGCCAGCGTCGGCGCCTGGTTTATTGCAGCGAATTCATTGGTGCTGGCTTCCTGCATGTTCTCGAAAGACTGCTCTGTCCGAGCCGCACTGCCGGGCCTGGCGCTGCCGGCGGGACGCCGACGCTACTGTGCCGCCTTCACTTCATTCCAGATTTCGTTGTATTTGGCGCGGCGGGGGACATTTTGCCAGAAATAGAGGCGCTTCTGGTAGTTGTCCACGTCATCTAAATGCAGGCTCTTGATCTCATCTGGCGTCATGAACTGGGCGGCGTGCGGGTTGGCCGGAGTATAGCCGGTAACATCGGTGACTTTCTTCTGAGTCTGTGCCTCGATCATGTATTCGAGGAACTTGTAGGCCAGTTCTTTGTTCTCGCTACCAGCGGTGATCATCAGGTGGTCGATCCAGCCAGTGGTGTTTTCTTTGGGAATTGTTTCGCCGACCGGAAAGTTGATCTTGCGAAGCTGGTTGGTCATCAGCGGCCAGCCCATGGCGGCGACGATTTCGTGATTCTGAAACAGGTTCGTAAGCTCTCCGCCGGTGGACCACATTTTCCGGATGTTGGGCTTCAACTCCAGCAGTTTCTTCTTCACTGCGTCGAGTTGTTCGTCGCTGAGATTGTAGAGTTGCGCGGGATCGGGCTTGTCGTATCCCAGGACCTGGGCCGCCATGTAAACCGTGGACAGATCGTCCCAGACGGAAATTTTGCCGCGATATTTCGGGTCCCAGAGGATGGTCCAGCTTTCGGGCGGGGTGGGGAAGACGGTGGTGTCGTAGATCAGCGGATCGGGACCCCACATGAAGGGAACGCCGTACACTTTTCCGTCAAGCTTCACCAGAGGCAGAGTCGTCAACTTGGGCGAAAGCTGGCTGTAGCTCGGCAGTTTGGAGAGGTCGAGCGGCTCGGCCAGACCCGCGGCAGCGATGGATGTAGCTACATCGCTGGACGGCGAAATCACATCGTAGATGCCGGCGCTGCCGCCACGCAGCTTGGTGGTGAGTTCGTCGCTCGAGCCCATGTAGGAGGCGGAGACTTTGCAGTGGTATTGCTCTTCGAAGGCGTGCACGAACGAGGGATCGGCGTAGCCTTCCCAGACCAGAAGGTTGAGGGTGGGGGTTTTCTTGCTGCAAGAGCCGAATAGAACGATCAACCCCGCGATCGCGAGAATGAATACCCGCTTTACCAGCACCATACCTCCTTGTAATTTCCGCAACTGTCGCCGCGTAGAATTAGCAACCGCCCAGATGAACGACTTCGTATCCTTCGCGGCCTTGGTGGTTGCGTTGGACAGGCCGGATTTGATGGCTAGTAAAAGCAACCACGAAGGACACCAAGGGTACACGAAGGTGCACCAAGAGAACATTCTGTAAAATCGGTCGCCGTATCTTTACTCCTTATGGAGTTCCTGCCGCGGACGACTGCTCTGCAGTTCGCGTCCACTTGGGTGACTCGTACACAACTTTCCCGCCTACCATGGTGAGCAACACTTCTTCGGCGCCGGTCTCGCTGGGCTTGATCTTGAACAAATCCTGCGAAAGCACGATCAGGTCCGCCAGCTTGCCGGGTTCGAGGGAGCCCTCGGTCTTCTCGCGGCGTCCGGCGATGGCCGCGCCGAGTGTATAGGCCTTGATTGTATCTTCCAGGCTGATGCGTTCGTTGGGTACGAAGCCGCCGGGTGGATCGCCTTCCGTGGTTTGCCGGGTGAGCGCGTTCTGTACGCCGGGCCAGGGATTGAGCGTTACTACCGGCCAGTCGCTGCCGAAAGCCAGCCGCCCGCCGGTGCTTTCGATGCTGTGCCATACCCAGGCGCGGGTGGCCCGTTCGGGACCGACGTTGCGGGCCCAGATATGGAGAGTGTCGTCATCGGGATAGGCGTGCAGCGGCTGGAAACTGGCGATCACGCCGAGCTTGCCGAAGCGGGGAATGTCCGGGGCGGAAATGGTCTCGATGTGCTCAATGCGCGGTCGCGCGTCGCTGGTGTGGTTGGTATTGGCCGCCGCCTCATAGGCATTGAGCGCGGTGCGAACGGCTTTGTCGCCGATGGCATGGGTGAAAATCTGCAAGCCGCGGTGATCCAGCTCGGTGACGGCCTGCGTGTATTTTTGCGGGTCCCAGAAGAGCTTGCCGATTTTGGACGGATCGTCGCTGTAGGGAGCGAGCATGGCGGCGGTGTGGGCTTCGATGACGCCGTCGAGCATCGTTTTCACTGCGCCGCCCGAGATCCAGTCGTCGCGATAAGTGACGCGGGCAGCCTCAATCTTCTGAATTTCGTCGGGGGTCAGCTCCGGCGGATCGAGAAAATAGGCTATGTAGAAGCGCAACGTCTGTTGTCCGTTGCGGCGAAGTTCATCGAACAGGTCGAGGTATTCGAAGTCGCCCCCGGCGCTGTGCACGCGCACCAAGCCGTATTTGTTGGCTTCGTGCATGCCCAGCTTCAAGGCAGCCAGGCGCTGCTCGCGCGTAGGCTTGGGCATGAGGCGGGCAATCAGGTCGCCGGCCGACTCCTGCAAGGCTCCGGTGGCTTCGCCCTTTTCGTCGCGCATGATCTTGCCGTTCGGTGGATCGGGAGTTTCGCGCGTGATTCCCGCCATCGCCAGCGCCTTGCTGTTCGCCCAGGAGCTGTGGCCATCGAAGGCCTGCAGGAAAACGGGACGGTAGGGCACGACCTCATCCAGAAACTTCTTGTCGGGCAACGCTGCCGCGCCGAACGTGGGATAGGTCCAGCCCATGCCGGTGATCCAGGGCTCCTGGGGATGCGAGACCGCGTAGTCCTTCACTCGCTTCTGGATTTCAGCCACCGTTTTGGTACCGTTGAGATCGACTTGTGTGAGGCCGAGCGAGCCATCCATGAAATGGATGTGGCAATCTACGAAGCCGGGTAGAACCAGGAGTTGATGAGCGTCGATCACCTTGGTAGAAGGCCCACGATAAGCCTCGACATCCCTGGCAGTGCCAACGGCAACGATTTTCCCCTCGCGAATGGCCAGGGCTTCCGCCCAGGGTTGGCTGGGGTTGACGGTGTAGATGCGGGCGTTGGTCAGGAGCGTGGTTGCGAGAGTCGTTTGCGCGGAAGCTGCGGCGCAGACAATAAGGAGAAACAATGAAACCCGGAATCGTCCAAGCATAAGTTTGGGCCCTCGTTATGAGACAGGAGCTTTCGCGCCGCACTCTAAAATGTCGGCGGTGTGTTTACCCACAGCACCAGCGTTTCCACTGCTCCCGGATTGCGCCAGCGATGCGGCGTGGCACTTTCGAAATAGAAACTGTCGCCGGCATTCAGGCGGTACTCTTCCCCGTCGAGCGAAATCTGCAATTCGCCGCGCAGAACGTAGAGGAATTCTTCGCCCTCGTGAGTGTACTGTTCCCCACTACCGGCACGCGGCGCGACGCGAAACAGATGAGGTTCCATCACCGTGTTGCCCCAGGCCAGAAGTTCCATGCGCACGCCCGGACCGGCCTCCAGCACTTTGCGCTTTTCGGGAGCGACCAGGCGGCTGTTGGAGGCTGAGGGATCAAAGAAATCAAGTATGTTGGTTTTGTAGAAACGCGCAAGCTTGCGCAACGTCCCCACAGAGGCGCTCATCTGGGAACGCTCGAGAGCGCTGAGGAAGCCCAGGGAAATTCCCACCGCATTGGCGACTTGCGCCAGCGAGAGACGGCGATTGGTGCGCAACTGGCGAAGGTGAAGGCCGATGCCGCGAGGCGGACGCTCGGGCCGCTGCACCAGGCCATCCTGTTTGAGCATCTGTACGATGGCTGGAGCATTCATGCCGCGAACGCGGCGCAGGAAGCGCGCCTTTTTAAGAAGCTTCACATCGTCGGCGCTGTACAGGCGATACTTGCTGGGCGTGCGTTGCGGGCGCGCCAGACCGAGGCTTTCCCAGGAACGGATGACGGAAGGTGAAACGCCCACCAATCGGGCCACTTCTCCGATCTTCAGATATGGTTTGGCGGCGGCAACCTTCATGACCCAAGATCAGAATTGCGATAAGAATTTCTTCTAGAGGGAAGAAGATTTTTTCCCTTGACAGTGCACTGGGGGCTTCTCTAACCTTACGCGATTATAGCAAGGTTCTACTTTTGCGCAAGAGTTCTCAACCGGTTACACGCGATCCGCGAATTCCGGAGGTCCCCCATGTGTAGCATTCTGGCGCGCCGCCTGACGGTCGCGTCGTTCGCTGTCCTTACGCTTCTCGCGCTCACATCCGCGCCTCTCGCAGCCCAGAGCACCGGCGGTCGTATTATCGGGCGGGTATCGGACCCCACCGGCGCCGTGGTCGCGGGGGTGAAGGTCACGCTGGTGAACGATGCCACTGGCGTCACCCGCGAAACTGTCACCAACGAGAACGGGGATTACACGTTTGTGGAAGTTGCCCCGGCCAAGTACCACGCGGCGTTCGAACACGCTGGCTTCAAGAAAAACGTGCAAACCAGTGTGACCGTCGAGGTCAACCAGGTGCTGACACTGAACTCGGTGCTCAGTTTGGGGGCCACCGCGGAGACTGTAGAGGTTACCTCCGAAGCGCCGCTGGTGGAGACCACCAGCACGCAAATGGGGGCGGTGGTCAACTCGCGCGCCGTTTCCCAGCTGCCGCTGAATGCGCGCGACACGTATCAACTCCTGCAGTTGCAGCCTGGGGTGCAGTCGCAGACCGGCTCCGATCTGTTTTACGGCAGCAATAACGCGGGTGTGGTTTCGGTGAACGGCGGTCGCGGACGCTCCAACAACTTCAGCGTCAACGGCGGCGACGCCAATGATCAGTTCGCCAACCTGCCGGCGGTGCAGCCGACTCCCGATTCCATCGAGGAATTCCGCGTTCTCACCAACACCTTCGACGCTGAATACGGGCGCAACTCGGGGGCCGTGGTGAACGTGGTCACGAAGTCGGGCACCAACGCATTTCACGGCAACGTCTATGAGTTCTTCCGCAACAAGGTGCTGAACTCTAAGGGCTACTTCGATAACGAGAAGCCGGACTTCAAGCAAAATCAGTTCGGCGGCACCTTCGGCGGACCCATCAAGAAAGACCGCACCTTCTTCTTTACTTCTTACGAGGGCCGCCGCATCCGCCAGGGCATTTCCTCGGATTCGATCCTGGTTCCGACCGAGGCCGAGCGCGCGGGAGACTTTTCCGACCAGGACGTCTTCGCGGGAGCGCTGACCGATGACACCACGGCCCAGATTTTGAACAATCGTCCCGGCTGCGCGTCCGCGGTCCAGGCTGCAGGCGGCTCCATTCAAGCCGGGGCAAACTACTCCGATATTTTTCCCGGCAACGTCATCCCTGCGCCCTGCATGGACCCCACCGCAGTGGACATGATGAATCAGTTCGTGCCGCTGGCCAATCGTCCGGATGGCACTTACCAGACGGTCGCCGGCATCCATGACGACCGCACCGACCAGTTCACCGTCAAGTTCGACCATCGCATCAACGACAAGCAGAATTTTTCCGCCTACTACTACTTCAACGACAGCAATCTGTTTGATCCCTATTCGCGCTTCCAGGCCGGCGGCGCCAGCGTGCTGGGATTCGGCGCAACCACCCTGGAGCGCTACCAGCAATGGAACCTCACCCACAACTGGACCATAAGCAATAGCCTGGTTAATGAAGCCCACTTCACTTATTTTCGCGAGGCCCAGGGCGAGTTCCTGCACCCGCAGCACACTTCAGACCTGCACTCGGTTTGTGCCACCGTCAGTGCCGACAATTGCTTCAACGATCCCAATGATCCAGATCTGGGCATTCATCCCGGCCTTGGTCCTACCCGCGAGGGCGTTCCCTTCGTCGATGTCTCCGGCCTGTTTTCTTACGGCAACAATTTCGAGGGTGAGATTCCACAAATCGGCAACACTTTCCAGTGGTCGGACAGCTTGAGCTGGGTGAAGGGTAGCCACACCATGAAGTTCGGTGGCGATATCCGCCGCCAGCGTTTCGACCAGACGCTGTATTACAACGTCAATGGACTCTATAGCTATTACGGCGGAGGCGAAAACGACGTGGGCAGCGACGATCTGATGCCCAACTACCTGCTCGGCCTCCCTGATAGTTTCAGCGAGGGGTCAGCGCAGGTGGAGAATGTTCGCAGTTCGATCTTCGCGGTGTTCGCTCAGGATAGCTGGAAGGTCCGGAAGAACATCACTCTTAATTACGGGCTGCGGTGGGAGTTGTTCACGCCTCTTACCGACATCAGCCAGCACGTACAGAGCTTCCGACCCGGCCAGACCAGTTCCGTTTATCCCTGCACCAATACGCTGCCTGAGGATTGTCCCGTGGGCCTGGTGGTGCCGGGCGACCCCGGGGTTCCCGCGGGGCTGACCACCACCTACTACAAAACTTTCGCGCCCCGCCTCGGCATTGCCTGGAGCCCGGGATCTTCCGGCAAAACCAGTATTCGCGCCGGTTGGGGAATGTTCTACAACCCGATGGAGCAGTTGGTGCTGGAGCAGTTCAGCGCCGAGCCTCCCTTCGGCGGCAGCAACATCATTAACGCGCCTTTGTTCAACACCCCCTACGAATCGCAGGACGGCAGTGTCCTGCCGAATCCGTTTAACGGAATTATCAATCCTCCCCGTGGCCAGGATCCGGATTGGGCGCGCTTCCGGCCGTTGCTGCTCTACGGGCAATTCCAGCCCCATCTGCGCACCCAGTATTCCGCTCAGTACAACCTGAACATCCAGCGCCAGCTCACCGATACTCTGGTCTTGCAGGTTGGCTATGTGGGCTCGCAGGGCCACCGGCTTCTGGCCAGCCATGACATCAACTACGGCAATGCGCAGACCTGCCTGGACCTGCACAACATTTCGCAGGCCAGCGGCGATTCCAGCTTTGATTGCGGGCAGTTTTACGCGGACAGCTCGTTCTTCGTTCCCGGCAGCGAAATTCCCGCCGGCATGACCCTGCATCTGCCCTACGGCTCGGTGCCTTCCGTGACCGGCGGCGCCGGCGCGCCCGATGTCACGCTGGTTGGCTTGCGTCCATATTCTTCTCCGAACTGCGAACCCACCACCGGCGTCGGCTGCCCCTCGGACGGAACGCCGGTGTTCTCCAGCATCTTCGCGGAAGACACAATTGCCAACTCCAACTACAACTCGCTGCAGGTTTCGCTGGAGAAGCGGCTCAGCCATGGCCTCTCGTTCTCTCTGGCCTACACGTACAGCAAGTCCTTCGACCAGGCTTCCAGTTTCGAAGGCGAGCTGAACCCGTATGACTTCCACAGCACCTACGCGCTCTCGCAGTTCGATGCCCGCAACCGCCTGGTGTTCTACTATGAGTGGGATTTGCCCATTCACAAGTATTCGGGCTTCGCCGGCAAGGTGCTGGACGACTGGGACCTTTCCGGTATTTACACCTATCAATCCGGATTCCCCATCCGCATTACCTCCTCGGCGGACAACGAACTGATGTACAGCGCTTTCTTCGAGTATCCGGGCGAACCGGACCAGTTGGCGCCATTCAAACAGACCGACCCGAAGACCAATGGCGGCTACTGGTTTGATCCCAACAGCTTCACGGAGAACGCGTCGGACGACACCCAGCCCCCTTGTACCGATGGAGCCACCTTCAATTGCTATCAACCCAGCCTGCTGGGACAGATTGGCAATGCCAGGCGCACCATCTGCTGCGGTCCGCCGATCAACAACTTCGATTTGGCCGTGCATAAGGTAATCCCCATCGGCGCCGGGGACGTGAAACGGTTTGAATTCCGCGCGGAATTCTTCAACCTGTTCAATCACACGCAGTTCAGCAACCCGGATGGCAACACGACGGACGGTTCTGATTTCGCGCGTCTAACTCGCGCCAAGGACCCACGCGAAGTACAGTTGGCGCTGAAGTTTTATTTCTAGAGATGCCGAGAGGCCGTTCGCTGGCTGGGACGCACTGTCGTCGTGAGTGGAGAGATCGGTTTGCGAAGCGGGCAGAGGCGGCCTGGCCGGGAGTTTCGTGCGATGAGACGTTTTTGGGAGGAAACCCCGGGCGTCTTTTCGCATGCCGAAGTAGCGCACTTTAGGTAGACTGGTAACACCACCTATCCCGGGCGTCATTCGCGGCCCGGGCACTCTAATGGCCGTCCTGGCGGCGGCCTGAGAATCTCCTGGAGACCTGATGTACCCCGAACTGCAGAAAGAGCTCGACACTTTCGAGCGGCGCACGCCGAAGTCCGCCGAATCGCACAAGAAAAATCTCAAGCGTATCCCGCTGGGCGTGGCCAGCAACTACCGTGCCTACGATCCCTACCCGATCTTTGTCAAGGAAGGCCAGGGATCGCATTTCCGCGACGTGGACGGCAACGACTACATCGACCACAATCTATGTTTTGGCGCGCTCATGGCCGGGCATTGCCATCCCGCAGTAATGAAGGCGGTGGAGAAACGGCTGAGCACGGGAACGATGTTCGGCATGCCGCACGATATGGAGTGGGAGCTAGCAGAAGAAATCTGCAAGCGCTTCCCGGTGGAGATGGTGCGATTTGGGTCATCGGGCACGGAGGCGACGATGCACGCCATCCGCCTAGCCCGTGCCGCCACCGCTCGCGATAAAGTGCTGAAATTCGAAGGCGGGTACCACGGCCTGCACGATGCGGCGCTGGTCAGCGTGAAGCCGCATGCCCCGGACTTTGGAGACGTGAACGCACCTGTTTCTGTACCCGGTGGGCTGGGCGTTCCGAAGGCAAGTATCGCCAATGTTCCCGTTGCCACCTTCAATGATCTGGCGAGCGTGGAGCGCCGGTTTAAGGAAAATCCGGGGCAAGTCGCGGCCATTATTCTCGAACCCATCATGATGAATGTGGGCCTTTGCATTCCGCAACCCGGCTTCCTCGAGGGATTGCGGGAGATCGCCACCAAGAATGGAGCGCTGCTGATCTTCGACGAAGTAAAGACGGGCGCGAAACTTGGCTGGGGCGGCGCTTCGGAATATTTCAATGTAAAGCCGGATATGATCACGCTGGCAAAGTCCATCGGCGGCGGCTTTCCTCTGGCGGCTTTCGGCACGACCCGCGAGGTCATGGATCTTATCTCGCAGCACAAAGTTTTCCACGGCGGCACGTACAATACGAACCCGGTTTCGATGGCAGCCGGCCTGGCCACATTCCACCACGTACTCACGCGTGAGAATTACGCTCATGTGGAGAAGCTCAGTAACAAGCTCACTGAGGGCTATCGCAAGACCATCGCCAAGACAGGCTTGCAAGGTTACATTGCAAGCGCGGGCGCCAACGGCGCGCTGATGCTGTATCCGAAGGAGATTCGCAACTACCGCGACTGGCTCACGGTGGATACCGACCTGTGGCGGCACTACTGGTTTGGCATGGTCAACCGCGGCGTGATGGCGCAGCCCTACTGGTGGGATGAGCAGTGGACCATCTCGGTGCAGCACACCGAAGCTGACATCGATAGACACCTGGCCGCGTTCGAAGACGTGGCGCCGGCTCTAGCGGCGGCGCAGCTGGAACGCTCGGCGGTAGCAGCGAAGTAAGTGGCGCGGGCGTGCGGGACGACTCCCGCTCGCCCTCCGAATCACCTGGGGACAACCGCCTCGGCAGTCCAGCTTTTAACTAGGGGTATCATCCCGAGCAAGTCGAGGGATCTGCAGTGGAACCGGACCGAGCAAGCTGCAGATTCCTCGTCGCTTTCGGCTCCTCGGAATCACAACGCTAGAAGGACACAGAAGCACGAAGGAGCAAAGTTGGCCACTGACGGACAACCGCACCTCAAACGCGTCCTCGGCCGCTGGGACCTGGTGTTGCTCTTCGTAGTTGCCATCTTCAACCTCAACGTAGTCCCCAGCATTGCCGCTAACGGCGGCGTCACCGTCTGGCTGTGGCTCATCTCCCTGGTGCTGTTTTTCTGGCCGCAGGGCATTGCTGTGATCGAACTTGCCCACCGTTATCCTGGCGAAGGCGGAGTATATCTCTGGGCTAAGGAAGTATTCGGAGACTTCCATGGCTTCCTTTCCGGCTGGTGCTATTGGACCAACAATATGTTGTACGTGCCCACGGTGATGCTGTATTTCGTGGGGGTTTCGGTGC
>Ga0335080_10005773_pt1 | contig 12774 bp, 11 predicted proteins | sample Lox_Sample_34_FD_206720 | JGI IMG/M metagenome (GOLD analysis project Ga0335080, IMG submission 206720) | Soil microbial communities from Loxahatchee National Wildlife Refuge, Florida, United States - Lox_Sample_3.4 | ecosystem: Environmental > Terrestrial > Soil > Wetlands | place: USA... | reverse complement strand
GCCTGTCCGCTGAGCTTCTGGTGCGACCGCGAAACGCACTGGGTCGTCCGCACGCCGCGCGACGGGCTCGGCGTCTGGCATACGGAAAGCCGCGACCTGTGGAACGACACCCAGCGGGCCTATGGCGCGCGACCGGCACGCGCGGTCAGGCTGTGGCTGATCGCCAACAGCGTGTTCCAGAGAAACGACGGCGCCGCGATAGTCCGTGACCTCAAGCTCAGCGAAAGCGGCTGACGCGACGCTCCCCCGGGCCGCGCGGCTCAGAATCCGTGGAACGTCGCGAAGCTCTCGACGGGCTCCCGTTCGGACTCGAGACGGTTTACCGGCGCCGCTTCATCGGCGTAGCCGAGCGAGATGCCGCAGATGACGTACTGATCGTCCGGAACGTTCAGCACTTTTCGCGTCACCGACCAGAATCCGTTCCACGCTCCCTGTGCGCAGGTGTCGAGGCCGTGCACCTTCGCCGCGAGCATGAAGCTCTGCATGAAGATCCCAAGGTCAAGGAAGCTCATCGCGTCCAGGTCCTTGTCGATGGTGAAGATGAGCCCCACCGGCGCGTCGAAAAATTTGTAGTTGCGGCCCCATTGCGCCCACATGGCGGCTTCGTCGCCCTTGGGGATTCCGATCAGCGAATACATGTCCTTGCCGAGCTTGCGCATACGCCCGATATAGGGCTCCTTGCGCTTGCTCGAACGCGGGAACTCGGCGCGCTGGTCGACGGGTTTGGATTCGCGATGCGCCAGCACCGCGCGCTCGAGCTCCTGTCGCACGGCGCCCGCAACGACATGCACCTTCCAGGGCTGGACGTTCGTCCCAGAGGGTGCGCGCGAGGCGAGGCGCAGCAGTTCCTCCACCAATTGCCGCGGCACCGGGTCGGGCCGGAAGGCGCGTACGGATCGGCGCGCGTGCAGCGCATCGACGACGTTCATCGCGCGCTCCTACTGGGCAGCGACCCTGGCCCCGGCGGGCGCGCTCAGCTCGAAGTCCGCCGGATTGGGCGCGCGCGTGGCGGTCCAGTAGTCGACGAGCGGATAGGGCCAGTTCTGCGACACGCGGCCCTTCTTGTTCTTGTACCAGCTCGTGACGTTGGGAGAGCCCCAGGCCATCTGCGCATTGGTCGCGTCGACCTTCACGTTGAAGGCGTCGTGCACGTTCTTCTTTACCTCGATCGCGCCGCCGCCGGACTTCAGCAGCAATTCGAGCAGGCCCTGGATGTAGCGGACCTCGCACTCCGAGAAGAAGATGATGCTGCCGTTCACCACGATGTTGGTGTTGGGGCCGTACATGATGAAGAGGTTGGGAAAGTTCGGCACCGTGATGCCGAGATAGGCGCGTGCATCGCCGTTCCACTGCTGGTGCAGGTCGACGCCGCCCTTGCCCTTGAAGCGCATGGGCTCGAGGAACTCGCTGGCGGTGAATCCGGTGCCGTAGACGATGACGTCCACGTCGATCTGGCGCCCGCCCTTGGTCTTGATGCCCGCCGGCGTGATCTCCGCGATGGGATCCGTCACCGTCTCGACGTTTGAACGCTTCAGGGCCGCCAGCCACACGCCGTTATCGCGCACCGAGCGCTTGCCGCCGGGCGGATAGTTCGGCGTCGCCGCCTCCTGCAGATCGGGACGGCCTTCGAGCTGGTTGCGCGTATAATCGGTCAGCATCTGCCGCAGCATGTCGTTCTGTTCGCCGACGGAATCCTTCTTGTTCCAGCCCGGATCGGCCTTGACGAATTCGTATATGCCGTCGGTCAGCATCCAGAACAGCCAGAAGCGGTACCACTTGGCGTAGAAGGGCACGTGCTTGAGCAGCCACTTCATGCCGTCGTTGACCTTGTCGTGATAGTTCGGCGTCGGGCCGAGCCACGGCGCGGTGCGCTGGAAGACGGTCAGATGGGCGACGTCGGGCGCGATTTCGGGAACGAACTGGAAGGCGCTCGCGCCCGTGCCGATGACGGCGACGCGTTTGCCCTTGAGATCGATCGAGTGATCCCACTCGGCCGAATGGAACGATTTCCCCTTGAAGGTCTCGATGCCCTTGATGTCCGGCAGGCGCGGACGGCTGAGTTGTCCGACCGCCGTGATCACGGCGTTCGAGACCAGCGTCTCTTCGCTGCCGTCCTTGTGGCGCACGCGCGTTTTCCACAGCGCATGAGTTTCGTCGTAGACAGACTCGATCACTTCGGTCTCGAAGCGGATGTTCTCGCGCAGGCCGTACTTGTCCGCGACCTTGCGGAAATAGTCCCACAGCAGCGGCTGCGTCGAGAAATGGTACGGCCAATCGTGGTTCGGTTCGAACGAGTAGGAATAGAGGTGATTGGGGTTGTCGACGCGGCAGCCGGGATAGGTGTTGACGAGCCATGTGCCGCCGACATCCTTGTTCTTGTCCACGACGGTGTAGGCGATGCCGCCCTGCTTGAGACGGATGGCGGCGAGCAGGCCCGACATGCCCGCGCCGACGATGAGAACGCGGAAATCCTTTTTGCGGCTCTCGGGAATCTCGTCCAGGCCGTGGACGGCTTTCGGATCGACACCGTCGAGCGCGAGTTCTTCCTCGAGGAACGGAACGTAGCGCTGGGGAATCTCCGCGCCCGCGACGAAGTTCATCATCTTGTGCACGGTGTCGAGGCTCGGCTGCCGGGGCAGCTTGCAACCGCCGTCGCGATATTGCTTCAAGGCCGCCATCGCGCGCGCCTTGGTCGCGGCGATCTGGTCTTGCGTCAGTCCGCCCTGGCCGTCGCCGAAGAAATCGTAGACCGGCTTGATGTCTCCCGAGACGAGGCTTGCATCGCCCGTGACGTGCACGAGAGCCGCGATCAGGGATGGAAGATGCGCCTCGTCGATCGCGGCCTTGATGACGGAATCGGACTCGGTGATCGGCTGGACGGCAGTCGTGTCGGCCATGGTGTACTCCCGCGATTTTTGGGGGAGCTTACCCTGTCCGAGGCCCAAATCGAGAGGGCCATGACGCTGCGGAATTCTAGTTTGCCCAGAAAATCAGCTCGTCGTTGGGGCTGTCCGGATAGGAAAGCGGATGGTCGATCGCCTCCGGCACGAGCGCCAGGGACGGCCAGATCGGCTTGGCCTGGCTTGCGCTGATGGTCCGCAGTTCCTTGAGGAGACTCGAGGTTTCGGACGCGTTCGTCGTCACGAGATTGTTCTTCTCGGTCGGATCGGTGGCGAGGTCGTACAACCAGAGTTTGGCGTAAGGCTTGTCCATCACCTGCAATTTGAAGTCACCGTCGAGAAGCGTCGCATAGGGACCGGAGCGCCAGAACAAGGTCTGGTGCGGCCGGCCGGTATTCTCGCCCGTGATGTAGGGCATGAGATTTACGCCATCCAGTTTGCGATCGGTCGGCACTTGCGCGCCGGCGACGGCGGCCGACGTCGCAAAAATGTCGACGTGAGCGACGGGCCGCGCGTAGGTCGAGCCCGCCGGAATCTTGCCCGGCCAGCGCATGAAGAACGGCACGTGGATCCCGCCCTCGAAGAACGTCGCTTTCCATCCGCGATAGGGTTTGTTGATGTCGGGCAGGCCGATGTAATAGGCGCCGCCATTGTCGCTCGTGAAGATGACGAGCGTGTTGTCGTCCAGGCCGTCCCGCTTCAACTCGGCCATCACCTTGCCGACATTGCGGTCGAGCCCGCGCAACATCGCGGCGTAAACGCGCAAGCGGTGATCCTTGATCGTCGGCAGGGCGTCATAGTCGGACTTGAGCGCCTGCATCGGCGTGTGCACGGCGTTGAACGTCAGATACATGAACCAGGGCTGGTTGCGGTTGGCGTGGATCGCTTTCACCGCTTCGTCGCCGAGATAATCGGTCATGTACTCCGAGGGCTGGAACCGGTGCCCGCCATTGTTCTCCACCGAGAAGGTGAGGTTGGCCCAGAGGAACTTGTCGATCGGATCGAAATCCTGGTGGGATTCTTCCACGCTCGGATCGCCGGCGGGCGCGTAAAGCGAAGCGCCTTCCAGGAAGGTGAGCGTCTCGTCGAAGCCCTTCGCTTCGGGGCGTGACGCCGGCGTGCCGCCGAGATGCCATTTGCCGAGGAACAGCGTGTGGTAGCCGGCCTGGTGCATCACGCGCGGCAGCATGATCTCGCTGCCCGGTACCGCTTCGTCATTGTCGGTCGGCGGCAGGTCGTGCGCGTGCGCCGCGTCGTAGAAGCCGTGGCGTCCGCCATAGTCGAACGTCGCAATCATTTTCTCGAAGGCGCCGGGCGTCGGCGTGAACTCGAAGCCGAAGCGCGTGGCGTAGCGTCCCGTCATGATCGCGGCGCGCGACGGCGCGCAGGTCGCATTGCCGGCATAGCCGTTCGTGAAGGTCACCCCTTCGCGGGCGATGGCGTCGATGTGCGGCGTCGGAGCCGCGCCGTGGGCGACGCCGCCGCCGTTGAAGCTCGGATCGTTGAAGCCGAGATCGTCCGCGAGGATGAAGAGAACGTTCGGCTTGCGCGGTCCCGGCGCGGGCTGTGCCGGTCCTTCCTGCCAGACGACGGGATGGTTCGGCAGGACCGGGTCCTTGATGCGCGCGATGATGCCGGGGAGGTAGTACCAGTACTGCTCCCAGGCGGCGTATCCCGCCGCCGCAATCACCGCGACCGCGCCAAGCGCGATCCACCGCTTCCTGATAGCCATGCCCGGAGCCCCTGCCTGAATTTCGGGCCTATAGCACGCGTCCCTCAGAAAGTGAACCTTGATTCCGATTTTGCCGCGCGGCGACCGCCGAGGGCGCGTCAGCGGCCCGCGTCGAGGATCTTGAACTGCCGTTGCGGATCGTCCTGCGCCGTGCGCACGCCGTCGCGGATCGTGAAGGCGCCGTCGGGCGCATATTGCAGGATATAGGCCTTGCGCACCGATCCCTTGTTCAAATTCGGTCCCGTGCGGTGCGGTGCGAGCGACGAGAACGCGATCACATCCCCCGCCTTCGCCGGCACGGCCACCGCGTCCGGCACGTCCTGCAGGCATTTGAAACCGACCGGTGTCAGCCAGTGCTCGAGCGTGCCGCGCTTGTGAACGCCCGGCGCGATCCAGGGGCAGCCGTTCCGCTCGTCGACGTCCACCAGCGGAATCCACAGAGTCAGGTACTGCTGCGGATCGATGAAGGTGTAGCCATTGTCCTGGTGCCAGGGGAACTCCTGCTCCTTGCCGGTCTTCTTGTAGACCGACTGGTCCCAGTAGAGCCGCACCTCGTCGCCGATCAGGTCGTGGCAGATGTCCTTGATCTTCGGATGCGCGGCAAACGCCCGCAACACGTCCGAGCGGGTGACCAGATGGGTCGTGAAGGTGATGACGTCGGCTTCCGAGATGCTGACCTTGCCGCCTTTGCCGCGCAGCCACTCCTCGCCCTTGCGTTCGATCGGATCGATGGCCGCGATGACGTTTCCGACTTCGGCGGGCGTGAAGACGCCGGCGAGCTTCACGAAACCGGTTTCCTGGAAGGCCCGATGCTGCGCGGCAGTCAGCAAGCGCAGCCCGTCCGGCTCGGACGATTTCCAGACGAAGTCGAGGCTGAGCGGATGCGGCTTGATTTCCCGGGCGGACGTGGACATGGGCCACCGTTTTTGTTCTCTTGCGAGCATAACAGAAATCCGGGTGGGCACGTCCATGCAGAAGCTAGACATGAAGGGCCGCTGGTTCGTGGACGAATCCGGACGGCGCGTGATCCTTCGCGGCGTCAATCTCGGCGGCGACTGCAAAGTGCCGTGGCCGGACGGCGGAACGGAGCATCCGTCGGACTTCTTCGACCACCGTACGGTCTCCTTCGTCGGACGGCCGTTCCCGCTCGCGGAGGCGGACGAACATCTCGCGCGCCTCAAACATTGGGGCTTCAACTGCCTGCGCCTGCTGACGACATGGGAAGCGGTCGAGCATGCCGGTCCCGGCCGGCACGACGAGGCCTATCTCGATTATTTCGCCGAAGTTTCGCGGCGGGCAGGAAAGTTCGGCCTCTATGTCTTCATCGACTTCCATCAGGACGTCTGGAGCCGCATGTCGGGCGGCGACGGTGCGCCCGGCTGGACGTTCGAGGCCGTCGGCCTGGACTTCACCAGGTTCCACGCCGCCGGCGCCGCACATGTCATGCAGTACAAGTACGACTATGCGAAGGGCGGGCGCCAGGACGCCTACCCGCAGATGACGTGGTCGTCGAACTACCGCCTGCCGGCCAACCAGATCATGTGGACGCTGTTCTTCGCCGGCCGCGACATGACTCCGCAATTCACGATCGACGGCCGCAACGTGCAGGATTATCTGCAGGACCACTATCTCGGCGCCATGCGCGCGATCGCCGAACGCGTGAAAGACCAGCCGCACGTCATCGGCTTCGACACGCTGAACGAGCCGGGCGAAGGCTTCATCGGAGAACCGTTGCTGCGCCGCGACGCCACCGACTCGACGGGAATGTCCGACCTGCGCGCCGGCCTTGCGATCAGTCCGATGGACGCGCTGCTCGCGGCGCGCGGCGTGCCGCGCAAGGTTCCGTTCATGGCGATGGACCGCGAGAGCGGCAAGATGAAGGAAGTCCGTCAGGAAACGCTGAATCCCGACGGCGTCTCGATCTGGACCCGCGCCTGTCCGTTCGAGCAGGCGGGCGCCTACGACTCGGTGCACCGCGATGCGCCGGTGAACGAACAATTCTTCACGCACCGCGACGGCCGCAAGCTGTCCATCGAAGCGGACTACATGAATCCGTTCTTCCACCGTGTCGCGCAAGCCATCCGCGCGGTGCGCCGCGACTGGCTGATCTTCGCCGAAGTGAGTCCCTTCCGCGCCTTCGCGGGCGAGGGTTTTGCGCCCGGCGCACCCGAGCGCACGGTGAATGCCAGCCACTGGTACGACATCCAGACACTGGCCACGAAGAAATTCCGGCCGCGGGAATTGCGCGAGAACAAGGACGATCCCGCCGGCCAGGAAGCCGTCGCCGGAAAATACACCGCCCAGCTCGGCCACATCGCGCGCATCGCGGACACGCTCGGCAAGGATGGCGCGCCGACCTTGATCGGCGAGTTCGGCATTCCCTTCGACCTCGACGAGGGCGCGGCCTACGCCGCCTGGGCGAGCGGCGATCGCTCGTCCGCGCCCTGGCGCGATCACGAAACAGCTCTCCGTTTGATGTACGACGCGATGGACCGTCTTCTGATCTCCTCGACGCAGTGGAACTACACCGCGGCGAACCGCAACGACGCGGCCACGGGCGACAACTGGAACCAGGAGGATCTTTCGATCTACTCCAGGGATCAGGGAACCGGTCCGAACGATCCCAATTCGGGCGGGCGCGCAGTGAAGGGTTTCTGCCGTCCCTATGCGCGCCGCATCCAGGGCGAGCCCAGATCGGTGACGTTCGACGCCCGCACGAGCACCTTCACGCTGGTGTTCGACGCCGAGCCCAATCTGCCCGCGCCGACGGAGATCTACGTCCCGACCATCCATTTCCCGAACGGCGCCAAGGTCGATGCACCGAACTGCGACGCGGAGTGGATCGGAGCGACGATCCTTCAGCTCCGCGCCAAGTCGCGCGGCCCCAAGACCGTGACGGTCACGCAGCTTTGAGGACACGATGAGTTGGCAGGTCTGGAGCGCATTTTTTGTGATCGAGACGGTGCTGTGCATCACGCCGGGCCCGGCGGTGCTGTTCGTCCTGTCCCAGGCGCTGACGCGCGGGACGGCGAAGACGGTCTGGTCGATAGGCGGCATCCTCGCCTCCAACACCACATACTTCATCCTGTCGGCCACCGGCGTGGGCGCGATCCTGCTCGCGTCCCATGACCTGTTCTTCGCGATCAAGTGGCTCGGCGCGGCCTATCTCGTCTGGCTCGGAATCGGCGCCTTTCTGGGCAAGTCCAAGGCGCTCTCGATCCGCCGCGGCGACGCCGCGCCGATGCCGCGCCGCCGGCTTTTCCTGAACGGCTTCATTCTGCAGATGTCCAACCCGAAGGCTCTCATCTTCTTCACCGCCTTCCTGCCGCAATTCATAAACCCGCACGCGTCGATCGTGCCGCAAGTTGCGATCCTCGCGATCACCTCGGTCTGCATCGAGTTCGTCGTGCAGCTGGTTTACGCAGTGCTGGCGGACCGCGTATCGCACCTCGCTTCCCAGCCGCGTTTCGCACGCATCAGCGACCGCCTCGCCGGATCTCTCCTGATCGGCGCGGGCGTTGGCATGGCTGCGTTACGGCGATAGGGCGTCCGGCCGAAAACTTATCCAACAAAGCCGGGCGTCGCGCGTTGAATGTGCACGACAATTTCTCGCGCGCCTGTAGGATAACTCCACGTGCCGGATTTTTGTGAAAATATATTTTGTAAGAAGTCAGGCGGCTCTTGAACCGAGTCGGTGCAATCACCAATTCGGCTATATCCCTACATCTGCGTTCGCAACGGACCGTAAATCGCTTTGCCGTCGTGATGAGCGACTGTGCTCGATCGAGAACGCCGTATGGGGCTGCGGGTGTTACCGACTTTGTCGGGCGCTCAGGCGCCGCCGCGCATGTGACTGACGCCGCCATCGACGATGACCGTGGAGCCGACGACATAGTCGCCCGCGCGCGATGCGAGATAGATCGCGGCGCCGGCCATATCCTCGGCGGTGCCGATTCGGCGCGAGGGGATGATGCGGGACAAGGCGTCGCCATGGTCGCGCGCGTCGCGGTTCATGTCCGAGGCGAAGGCGCCCGGCGCGATGGCGCTGACGACGATGTTGTCTCGAATGAGGCGGATCGCCATGCGCTTGGTGAGGTGGATGAGACCGGCCTTGCTTGCGTGATAGGAGTAGGTCTCCTGCGGATTGACGGCGATGCCGTCGATGGAGGCGATGTTGATCACTTTCGCCGGCACTTCCCTGGTTGCGACGGCCCGCAGCGCGCCGTGCAAAGCCTGGGTGAGAAAGAAAGGAGTCTTGAGGTTGAGATCCATCACCTTGTCCCAACCGCTTTCGGGAAACTCGTCGAAATCCGCGCCCCAGGCGGCGCCGGCATTGTTGACGAGGATGTCGAGCGTCTTCTCATGCTTGAGATAGGCGTCGGCCATGCCCTTGGCGCCGTCGGCACCCGAGGCGTTCATGGTGAGCGCGATGCAGGGTCCGATCCGGGAAAGCTCCCGCGCCGTCTCTTCGAGCGCGCCGCCCTTGCGGGCCGAGATGTAGACCTTGGCGCCCTGATGCAGAAACCCTTCGGCGATCATCTTGCCGATGCCGCGGGAACCGCCGGTCACCAGAGCCGTGCGCCCCTTGAGAGTGAAAAGGTCTTTCATCGCAGCCTCCGGTTCGAGAGGGACCGATGTTTTCCGTTCGGAGAGTTGCTGTCAAACCGGGCGTTCCCTATTACAGTCCGGGACAGGAAGAGGGGACATCCATGACCGCCGTCGAGCCCGAACTCCAGCGCCTGCGCGAAAGCATCGACAATATCGATGCCGCGCTCATCCATCTGCTGGCGGAACGGTTCAAATGCACGAAGGCCGTCGGCCAGTTCAAGGCGGCGCACGGCTTGCCGCCGGCCGACCCGGCACGGGAGGCGCAGCAGATCGCGCGCCTGCGCCAGCTCGCCGACACGGCCCATCTCGACCCCGATTTTGCGGAGAAATTCCTCAACTTCATCGTCACCGAAGTGATCCGCCACCACGAGGCGATACGCCAAAACCGCGGTTAAGGCTCCGCTGCGGCAATTGTCTCGCCGCTCGGCGGCGCCGTTCCCTTGAAGCGGGGCGGCACGTCGCTATCATGTTCCGACATTTTCCGGTCGCCGTCTGGAGATCCCCATGGACCTGACTTTTTCGCCCGAAGAAGAGGCCTTCCGCCAGGAAGTGCGCGCCTTCATAGCCGACGCCAAGACGAAGCTGCCCGACGTCGGCGCACCGGAACTGGCGACGCGCACCAAGGAGGACTACCTCGCCTGGCACAAGCTGCTCTACAAGCGCGGCTGGGTGGCACCGCTATGGCCCAAGGAGTATGGCGGCACGGGCTGGAACGTCACGCAGCGCTATATCTTCAACGAAGAATGCGCCAATGCCGAGACGCCGACCACGCTGCCCTTCGGGCTCAACATGGTCGCGCCGGTGATTTTCACCTACGGCAACGACGAACAGAAGAAGAAATATCTGCCCCGAATTCTCTCCGGCGAAGATTGGTGGTGCCAGGGCTATTCGGAGCCGGGATCGGGCTCCGACCTCGCGAGCCTGCGCACGCGCGCCGTTCGCGAAGGCGATTACTACATCGTGAACGGCCAGAAGACCTGGACCACGCTGGCGCAATATGCCGACTGGATCTTTTGCCTGGTCCGCACGAATACGGAGGTAAAGCAGCAGGAAGGCATCTCGTTCCTGCTGATCGACATGAAGACGCCCGGCATCACGGTCAAGCCGATCATCGTTCTGGACGGCGCACACGAGGTGAACGAGGTCTTCTTCGACAATGTGAAGGTGCCGGTCGCGAACCGCGTCGGTGAGGAGAACAAGGGCTGGACCTACGCCAAATTCCTGCTCGTGAACGAACGCTCCGGCATCGCCGGCGTGGCGCGTTCCAAGAAGGCCGTCGAGCGGCTGAAGGAAATCGCCGGCGCCGAGCTGCTGGACGGAACGCCGCTCGTCGAAGACGAGGACTTCGCCAAGAAAATCGCCGACCTGGAGATCGATCTCGCCGCGCTCGAGTTCACCGAGCTGCGGACGCTGGCGGAGGAATCCAAGGGACACATGGCCGGCCCGGAAAGCTCCATCCTCAAGATCCGCGGCACGGAGATCCAGCAGCGCATCACCGAGCTGACGGTCGAAGCGATCGGCTACTACGCCTATCCCAACGAACGCGCGCTCGGCAGCAACGAGTTCATCGGTCCCGATTACGCGCTGGGTCAGGCCGGCCACTATTTCAACATGCGCAAGACGTCGATCTACGGCGGATCGAACGAAATCCAGCGCAACATCATCGCAAAGGCCGTCCTCGGCCTCTAAGGGAAACGACCATGGACTTTTCGTACACGGAGGAGCAGACGCTCCTTCGCAATTCGGTTTCGAAATATCTCGCGGACAGGTACACGTTCGATTCCTGGCGCAAGTTCACGCGCGCCGAGCCCGGGCGCGACCCCGCGCATTGGGCCCAGTTCGCAGAGCTCGGCCTGCTGGCCGCGCCGCTGCCCGAAGCCTATGGCGGGCTCGGCGGCGGACCGGTCGACGCGCAGATCGTGATGGAGGAATTCGGCAAGGCGCTGGTCGTGGAGCCCTATGTGTCGACCGTCGTGATCGGCGGCGGCGTTCTCAAGCATGGCGGCGACGAAGCGCAGAAGACCGAGTGGCTGGCGAAGATCGCGGGCGGCGAAACCATGATGGCCTTCGCGTTCGCCGAACCGAAGGGCCGCTACAATCTAGCCGATCTCACGACGACGGCGAAAAAGCAGGGCAGCGCCTATGTGCTGAACGGCCAGAAGGCGGTGGTCATCGGTGCGCCCTGGGCCGACCAGCTGATCGTCACGGCGCGCACGGCCGGCGGCCAGCGGGACAGGAAAGGCGTCAGCGTCTTCATCGTCGACAAGAACGCCAAAGGCGTCTCCTGCCGCAACTATCCGACCGTCGACGGATTGCGCGCCTCGGAAATCACCTTCGAGAATGTCGAGGTCCCCGCCGCCAACCTGATCGGGCAGGCGGACAACGGCCTGCCGCTGGTCGAGCGCGTGGTGGACGAAGCGATTGCCGCCACCTGCGCGGAAGCGACGGGCTGCATGAAGGTCCTGGTCGACACGACGGTCGCCTACTCGAAGCAGCGCAAGCAGTTCGGCGTTCCGATCGGCAAGTTCCAGGTGCTGCAGCACCGCATGGTCGACATGTTCGTGAACTACGAACAATCGGTGTCGATCACGCTGATGGTGACGCTCAAGCTCGGCGAGAGCGATGCGGAGCGCGGCAAGGCTGCGTCCGCCGCCAAGGTGACCATCGGCAAGGCCGGGCGCTTCGTCGGCCAGCAATCGGTGCAGATCCATGGCGGCATGGGCATGACCGACGAACTCAATGTCGGGCACTACTTCAAGCGCCTCACGATGATCGATGCCCTGTTCGGCAGCACCGACCATCATCTGAAGCGCTATGCGTCGGTGAGTTGAAGGGCGTCGCGTAGACACGGAAAAACCCAGAACGGAGCCGGGACATGAAGCGGGCCTTACCAGCGATCGCGGCGGTTCTGGCCGCTTGTGTCTGTCTCGCGTCCTCCGACGGACGGGCCGCGGACGCTGCAGCGCCGCCGGCGAAAGTCACAGCGCAGTGCCAGGCGTGCCACGGCGCCGGCGGAGACAGCGAGACGGCGAGCGTTCCGCGCCTCAACGGCCAGCAGAAGGACTATCTCGAGAAACGGCTCAACGATTTCCTCGATCCGACCCGCGAGGATCCGCATGCCACGGCGGCCATGGGCAACATCGTCTCCAGCATCGACAATGCCTCGTTTGCCGCCATCGCCGCCTACTATGCGGCGCAAACGCCGACCGAGGCGCAAACGGGCGCCGCGCACGCCGCCGAGGGCCGCAGGATCTATGAGCATGGCGCGGCGGCGCAGAACGTCCCGGCCTGCGCGGCGTGCCATGGCGCGGCGGGCGAAGGTTCGGGCGCGAACCCCCGGCTTGCCGGCCAACACGTTCTCTACCTGACGCGGCAGCTTGAGCGCCTGCGCCTCGCCATGCGCGAAAGCAAGACCATGTACCACGACATCAAAGCGATGACCGATCAGCAGATCGCGGCGCTGGCCGCCTATCTCGGCAAGAACTGAAACCGCGACGCTAGCTTAGTTGGGCGAGCCACACCGTGTGGCGACCG
>Ga0335080_10005771_pt1 | contig 12777 bp, 12 predicted proteins | sample Lox_Sample_34_FD_206720 | JGI IMG/M metagenome (GOLD analysis project Ga0335080, IMG submission 206720) | Soil microbial communities from Loxahatchee National Wildlife Refuge, Florida, United States - Lox_Sample_3.4 | ecosystem: Environmental > Terrestrial > Soil > Wetlands | place: USA... | reverse complement strand
CGTCCCGCTCGAGATGTCGTGCTGGAATTCATAGAGGCCCGCCGCGAGGACCCGCGCGAGATGGCTCTGTTTGAACTTCTTCGACGAGTCGATCGCCTCCTGAAGCTTGTCCTGCTTCAGGTATCCGGTGACCAGACGCGCGAAGTCGACGGACTGCTTCTTCGCCTTCCGGTAGTAGAGGAAGCGCTCCGCCGCGACGGTCAGCGAGTAGACCGACATCAGCGCGAGGAGAACGGCCACCGATTTGGCCAGGATCGTCATGCTGTGCCAAAGCTCTAGGGGATCGAAACTCATGGAAGGCTCCTTCTCATCAAAATTTGCGGCGGTCGGCTCCGGCAGCGAATCCTAGTGCAGATTGAAGGTGACCGTGACGGTCAGGTACACGCGGACTGCCCGGCCGTTCAAGGTCGCCGGCTTGTACTTCCACTGCTGCACGGCCCGGACCGCCGAGGCGTCGAGGAGAGGGTTGACGGACTTCAGGACCTTGACGTCCTGGACCGCGCCCTCGGCCGTGATGATCGCCTCGAGAATGACGACTCCCTCCATCCGGGCCTTGCGGGCGGCCTCGGGGTAGGTGGGTTCGATCTTTTGGAGGAGGACCGGGGCCTTGACGTCGCCGCCGACGCGCAGGGGCTCGTCGCCCGTCCCGGGGCCCGTGCCGCCGACCACGCCACCGAGCACGCCACCCGGCACGCCGCCCTCGACGCCGCCTTCCACGCCGCCTTCCACTCCTCCGGCGGGCGCCTCCGGCTCGGGCGCCGAGAGGGGCTCGGGGATCTTCTCGGGGATGATGGTCGGCGCCGTCATCTCGGTGGGCCTGACCGGCTCGACCTTGGTTTGCTGCTGGACGGGTTTCGGAGCCGCCTTGGGAGCGGCGGGCGGCGGCGGGGGCGGGGGAGGAGCCGAAGCGTAGAACGTGACGGGAATGGGGGGCTCCGGCACGTCCTCGACGAACCAGATCGAGGCGCCGAGCGCGATACCGATCACGATCGCGTGCACCGCGATCGAGACCGGAAGGGTCATCGCCTTGCGGTGGTCGCCCTTCTGGTGAGCCGACTCGATGAGACTGTTCTCAAACATGGACTACCCTCCCGACCCTACCAGACACCGCTTCTACTTCCCCGGTTCCGGAGTCGGGGCGGACTTGGCCGCCTCCTGCTGCTTCTTGCGGAGCTCGAGAGCCTGCGCGAGGTACTTGTTGGCGTTCTCCGTGTCCTCGGCCGCCTTGGCGGGGTCGGTCTCCATCTTCGCCTTTTCGCGCCAGAGGAGATTGACGTAGGTCAGGGCCTCGAAGGAGTCGGGCTTGAGCTCCAGAGCCTTCTGAAGCGCGCCCATGCCCTCGTCGACGATGTGGGCACGTGTGGCCGGATCCAGGTCGGGGTAGTGGTAGGAGCGGTCCCAGGCCTGCACGCCGATCATGACGTACGGGTCCGGATTCTTGCCCTCGGCGTCGGCGACCTTCTTCTGCCACTCCATGCCCTTGTCGAAGTCGCCCTTCTTGAAGTACATCGAGGCGATGGAGCCCATGGCCTTGGTGTCCTTGGGGTCGGCCTTGAGCATCTGCTCGTAGAAGACGATTGCGTCGTCGTAACGGTCGGTCGCGAGATACATCGAGACCAGGAACTCGCGCGCTTTCTTGTCGTCGGGATAGGCCGTGACGTAGGCCTTCAGGTTCTCGATCGCCTTGCTCGCATAGTCGAGATCCTTGGCGTGCTTGGAGCCCGGCTGGTACAGGCCCATGTACGCGAGACCGATGTTCTTCTTGAGCTTGACCGCGCCCGGATCGAGACGCTGCGCCTCCTCGTACTTGGCGAGCGCCGTCTCGTACTTTCCGGCCTTGAAGAACTCGTTGCCCGCCTTGACGGCCTGCTTCGACTTGATCTTGTCGCAGGCCACGGTCGTGGCGAGTGCCGCCGCCAGAAGGAGAAGAATCGCTCCCCGCTGCCCTTTTCGAGGCATCTCCGACACGCTCCTTCGCTCTTCGCTTCCAACCGGGCGCGTCGAGCCCCGCCCGGAAAGCCCGGATTCTGTTGCTTTCCCAGGGACAAAAGCAACATCCTTTTTGGGATTGGCGGCCGGCGGCGGCCGGGAAGGGAATTTTCGGCGCCGCCGACCCGCTTCCGCTCGAACGAGAGGAGTCCCCACTTTGAAGAGAACCCTTGCCGCGCTGGTGATTCTGGCCGTCGCCGCGGTCTTCCGGGCTCAGGAGAAGCCCCCGGCGAAGCCTCAGGAGAAGCCGCCGGCGCCGGCGCCGCAGGCGATGTCACCCGTGATCGAGAACGTGGAGGTCTCGGTGACGAGCATCGACGTCATCGTCACCGACTCGAAGGGAAACCGGGTTCCCGGCCTGACGAAGGAAGACTTCCAGGTTCTTCAGGACGGCGTGCCGCAGAACATCACGAACTTCTATGCCGTCACCGGCGGGAAGGTCCTCCTGGAGGACGGCCAGACGGTCTCGATCGAGGAGCCGAAGGCGGCCGCCGTCGTGCCGCAGGAGCTGAAAGCACGGTACGTCATTTACATCGACAACCTGAACATCCAGCCGCTCAACCGGAATCGGATGTTCAAGCGCTTGAAGGAATTCGTCCAGCAGACCGTCGGCAAGCAGGCCGAGGCGATGGTGGTCGTCTTCAACCGCTCCCTCAAGATCCGGAAGAAGATGACCGACGACCCTTCCGAGATCCTGCAGGTCCTCGAGGAGATCGAGGGCGAGACGGGAGGAGCGTCGTCCCAGGTCGGCGATCGCAAGGACACGCTGCAGCGGATCAACGACGCCACCTCGCCCGACCAGGCGGAATCGATCGCGCGGCAGTACGCCGAGGCCTATCGCAACGATCTCGAGTTCTCCGTGGACGGCATCCGGGACACCGTCAACGGCCTCGCCGGCATGCCGGGCCGCAAGGTGCTGGTCTACGTCTCGGAAGGGCTGCCGGCGACGGTCGGTCTCGAGATGTACGACGTGATCCAGCAGAAGTTCCAGGAGAACGCGAACAGCCTGAGCCAGTTCGAATTCGACATGAACAGCCGTTACGCGAGCATCGTCCAGGCGGCGAACGCGCAGGGCGTCACGATCTGGGCGTTGGACGCGTCGGGACTCCAGGTGGACGACATGATCACCGCCGAGAACAAGACGATGGACGTCCGTCCGTCGAGCTTCATCATGCGGACCAATATGCAGGCGCCGCTCCAGCTCATGGCGGAGCAGACCGGCGGAATGGCGGCGATCAACACCAACGACTGGAAGTCGAGCCTGGACGACCTCGCGTCCGACTTCTCCAACTTCTACTCGATCGGTTACCGCTCGACCAAGGCGACCGTCGACAAGCCGCATTCCATCGAAGTCATCGTCAAGCGCAAGGGCATGCACGCGCGGACGCGGCGCGGCCTCGTCGAGAAGTCGCTCGAGACGCGGACGGCCGAGACGGTAGTCGCGAACCTGCACTACCCGCGCATCGACAACCCGCTGAACATCAGCGTCGCGATGGGTCAGGCCAAGCCGTACGACCGGGAGAACTATCTGATGCCGGTCCGCATCTCGATCCCGATGTCGAAGCTCGGGCTCGTGCCTTCGGGCGACCGCTACGAGGGCAACTTCTCCGTCTACTTCGTGGTCCTCGACGCGTCGGACAAGCAGTCGGACCTCGCGGTGCAGCGCCAGAAAGTCGAGGTTCCGGTGGCGGATTTCCAGAAGGCGCAGGGCAAGGACTACTACTACGACGTCTCGCTCATCTGCGTGCCGGGCGGGCAGAAGCTCTCCGTGGCGCTCCGGGACGGCGTGACGAACGTGACCTCCTTCGTCCAGAAGAGCTTCTTCGTCTCAGTGCTCCCGCCGGAAAAGAAGACGGCTTCGAACAGCCCGTCGTAGGGATCTCCGCCGCCGGCGCTCGACGATTGGCCGATAATCGGGCGATGGGGCAGACGCCCGCGCCCTCGCTTCTCCTCTTCGCGCGCGCTCCCGAGCCGGGGCGCGTCAAGACGCGGCTCTCGCCGGCGCTCGGCGCGGCGGGGGCGGCGCGTCTCTACCGTGCGTTTCTGCAGGACGCGGCGCGGGCCTACGGTCCTCCCGCCCCCTGGTCGGCGGTTCTCTGCGCGGACCCCGATCCGCACGCTCCGCCCTTTCCGGCCCTCTTCCGGGCGCCCTGGCGGCGGCGTCGCCAGCAAGGCGGCGACCTCGGCGCGAGGCTCGCGGCGGCGTTTCGCGAGGAGTTCTCGGCGGGAGTGTGGGCGGCGGCGGCCGTGGGATCGGATCATCCGGCGTTGCCGCGGCGCCGGCTCGAAGAGGTCTTCGAGCGGCTGTCGGCCGGAGTCCCGGCCGCCGTGATTCCCGCCGCGGACGGCGGCTACTGCGCGATCGGGCTTCGGCGCGAGGCCCCGGCGCAAGAGGTCTTTCGCGACATCCCCTGGTCGTCGCCGGACGTGCTCGATGCGACGGTCACCCGGTTGTCCGGCGCCGCCGCGGAGGTCGCCGTGCTGGCGCCGTCCTTCGACGTCGATCGCCCCGAGGATCTCGCCACACTGCGAGCGGACATCCAGAGCCGCGACCCCGCCGCGGCGGATTTTCCGCGGGCGACCGCCGCGGTGCTCCGCGACCTCGCGGGGGAGATCTCCTCGTGATTCCCGTTCTCGACGCGCGCGCGATGCGACGGGCCGACCGGGCGGCGATCCGGTCGGGGACGGCGTCCTCGCTTTTGATGGAGAACGCGGCCGAGGCGCTCGTGCGGACGTTTCTCGACGCGTATCCCGACGGGCGCCGTGTCGTCATCGCGTGCGGACCGGGCAACAACGGCGGCGACGGGCTCGCCGCGGCGCGGATTCTCTCCGGGCGGGGCCTCGCCGTCAGCGTTTTCACGCTGCGGGATCCGGCGCGCTATCGGGGCGACGCGGCGGAGAACGCCGCGCGCGCCCGCGCGGCCGGGCTCGCCCTTCGGAGCCTCGAGTCCGTCGCCGCGCGGGCCGCGTTCGCGCGCGAGCTCGCCGAGGCCGACGGCGCCCTGGACGCGCTCTTCGGCACCGGCCTCGCTCGTCCGCTCCAGGGCCACGCGGCCCGCCTCGTGGACGTCCTCAATCGCTGCGGACGTCCGATCGTCGCGGCCGATCTGCCGTCGGGCCTCTCGTCGGACACGGGCGCCCGGATTGGCCCTTCGGTCGCCGCCTCGCGGACGGTGGCGTTCGGAGCGCCGAAGATCTGCCACGTCGCTTATCCGGCCCGCGAGCGGTGCGGACGCGTCACGGTCGCCGACATCGGCATCTCCCGGAGGATTCTCGATCGGATGGGGCGGCGCTTCTTCCTGACGGAGTCTGCCGACGTGGCCGCCGCGATCCCTCGGCGCCGCGCCGACTCGCACAAGGGCGACTTCGGACGGCTGGCGGTGATTGCCGGCTCGCGCGGAAAGGCGGGCGCGGCCATCCTCGCGGCACGCGGGGCGCTCCGTGCCGGCGCGGGACTCGTGACGGTCTTCTGCCCGGCGGCGCTCGAGGCGGAGATCGTCGGAGCGCTGCCCGAAGCGATGACACTCGGGCTTCCGGAGGAGGGCGGCGCGATCGCCGCGTCGGCCTGGCCCGCAGCCGCGTCGGCTCTCCGCGCCTTCGACGCCGCGGTCGCCGGCCCCGGCCTCTCGACGGCCCGCGGCGCCGTGGGGTTTCTCGATCACCTGCGTCGCTGGCCGCGTCCGCTTGTCCTCGATGCCGATGCATTGAACGCCTTTGCCGGGAGACCGCGCGCCTTTGCCACGCGGGCGCCGCGCGTGCTGACGCCGCATCCGGGCGAGGCGGCGCGGCTGCTCGGCATCTCGGCACGCGCGATTCAGGCCGACCGGCTCGGGGTGGCGCGGCGTCTCGCCCGCCGCACGCGGGCCGTCGTCGTGCTCAAGGGGGCGGCGACCCTCGTCGCGGAGCCCTCCGGATCGGTGACGGTGAACCCCACCGGAACGCCGCTGATGGCGACGGCCGGGTCGGGCGATGTGCTCGCCGGTGCCCTCGGCGCCCTTCTCGCCGGTGGGATGCGGGCAGCCGACGCGGCGCGCACAGCGGTCTGGCTGCACGGCGCCGCCGGGGAATTGCTGGCCTGCGACCTCGGCGACGCGGGCCTCCTGGCTCACGAGCTCGCGGACGCGATTCCGCGGGTACGGCGGGACCTGGTCGGCGGGTCAACCGGGCACGTGTGAGCCGGGAGATCGTCACCCGAGGCGAAGAGGAAACCGAGGCCGAAGGGCGGCGCCTCGCCGCGTTCCTCGCGCCGGAGGACGTCGTCTATCTCGAGGGGGACCTTGGCGCGGGAAAGACGTGCTTCGCGCGCGGCATCGCGTCGGGTCTCGGGGCGGCGGCTCGGGAGGTCGCTTCGCCCACCTTCGCGATCCTCCACGAATACGCGGGTCCGTCGAGTGAGATCGTCCTCCGCCATCTCGACCTCTACCGTCTCGCCGACTCCGCCCGGGAGCTCGAGGTCCTGGGCCTTCCGGAGTCGGTCGCCGGCGCGCCCGTGATCGTCGAGTGGCCGAGCCGGGCGCTCGAGGCGGTCCTCCCGCCGACCCGGAGGATCCGTCTCGCGCGCGATCCGGCCGGTCGCCGGATCGTCTTCGACCGCTAGGCGCCCGCTCGTTCGCCCGTCAGAAGGCGAAGAGAATGCCTCCCGTCGTGCTCCAGTTCGAGAGCCAGGTGCTGTGCGAGCAGTTGCAGCCGTGGTCGTTCAGGACCGTCCCGAAGTAACGGCCGTCGAACCGCATGCCGAAGTGCGGGTTGAAGAAGACCTTGAGACCTCCCGCAACGCTCGACGTGAAGCGCGTGTCGGTTGAGGCGCCGGGCGCGGTCGCCACGTTCGGATCGAGCCGCGCGGCGCCGAGTCCGAACGAGACGTACGGCACGGCGCGGCCATGGCCGAAATTGAACGTCGTGTAGCCCATGTAGTAGTCGATGTCGAGTTGACCGAGGCGCACCGTCTGTCCGGGCGGCCCGAAGATGGGTCCGGAACTGCTCGTGTGCGTCTCGAAGTTCGTCTCCGTCCGCTGGAACATTGCCTCGAATTCGACAAGGCTCGTCAGGTTGTAACCGATCCGTCCGCCGTACGTGAAGTGGTCTTCGACGTCCACCTTCTGGTCGAAGATCGAGGTGGTTCCGCGGTCGAACTGACCGCCCCAGAGGTAGCCGGCAAAGGGCTCGATCTCGACCGTGCCCTCGCGCAGCTGCGCGAAGAGGCACGGCGCGGCGAAGGCCGCGGCGACGGCGAAGACGAGAATCCGGATTTTCATGGAATGACCTCCCTCGGGATCGGGCGGGATCAGTGGGCGGGTTTACGCGCCTTGAGATGCTTCTCGACGACCTGCTTCCAACGTTCCTCGACCTCCGGCGAATATCCGACCGCGCGATCGATGAGCTTGCGGTCGGGCGCGAGAATGAACGTCGACGGGATGCCCATCGACGTCATCGCGGCGGCTTCTTCCGGAGCGGCGTAGTAGATCGGAAGGGAGAGGTTGAACTTCTTCAGGAAGGGATCGATGCGGCGCCGATCGGCGTCGATGTTCACCGCGAGGACCACGAAATTGCGGTCGCTGTAACGGTCGTACATCTTCTGGACGATCGGCAGCTCGAGGCGGCAGGGTCCGCACCAGGTGGCCCACACGTTGAGGAGAACGACGTTGCCCCGAAGTTCCGACAGGCGCACCGAGCTGCCGTCGGCTCCGGCGAGCTCGAGATCGGGGAAGACGGGCGGCGGTTCCTCCGCGGCGGCAACGGGGGCCACGGCCGCGGCGAGGCAAAGGCCGACGGCCATGGCGGACAGCGCTCGCATCGATCCGAGAAACGGCCCCGCCCGGCCGAATATTTCCTCCCACGATTTTCCGGCGGCTGCCGAGGGCCGAGGCTGATACGCTCGGACCAACGAGGCGTCACACATTTGAGGCGGAAGAAAGCGGGAGCGGACGGGACACGATCGGCCCCGCCGGTTCTGGCGCGCGTGCTGCGGGGAGGTCGCGTCGAGTCGGTGCACCGCGGGGCCGTGGCGGTGGTGGACGCCGCAGGACGCCGCGTGGCGCGCGTCGGCGACGACGGCCACCGGGTCTTCATCCGCTCGGCCGGGAAGCCATTTCAGGCGCTCCCGCTCCTCGAGGCCGGAGGCGAGAAGCGATTCCGCCTCGGAGACGACGAGATCGCCCTGATGTGCGCCTCGCATGGAGGCGAGCCGTCGCACGTTCGGGTCGCGGCGCGTCTGCTCGCGCGCGGAGGATTCTCGGCGCGCGATCTCGGTTGCGGCGCGCAATGGCCGATGCACGAGGGCTCCGCGCAGGCGCTCGCGCGGCGGGGGTTGCGGCCGACGCCGCTCCACAACAATTGTTCGGGCAAGCACGCAGGGCTGCTCCTGGCTTGCCGGATCTACGGCTTCTCGCCACGCGGATACCTCGAGCCCGGCCATCCGATCCAGAAAGAAGTTTTGCGCCGCGTCTCGGACTTCAGCGGCGTTCCGGCGGCGAAGATTCCCATCGGGGTCGACGGATGCGGGCTCCCGGTGTTCTTCCTGCCGCTCGCGGCGCTGGCGCGCGCTTACGCGGGGCTCGTGGCGAAGGAGAGGCCGGGCGAGAGCCGCTTCGCGGCGGCGGTGCGCCGGCGCGTGGTCCGCGCGATGACGGCAAGCCCCGCGATGGTCGCCGGCCGCGGCCGTTTCACCACGGATTTCCTGCGGGCGGGGGGCGGCCGGTGGATCGGAAAGGAAGGGGCCGAGGGCGTGTACGCGGTCGCCATCGCTCCTTCCGAAGCGAATCGCGGCCGCGCGGCCGGGGTCGCGCTCAAGATCGAGGACGGCTCGACGCGAGCCCGCGACGCCGTCACGCTCGCCGTCCTCGACCGGCTCGGCCTGCTTCCGCGGAGCGCACGGCGATCCCTCGCCGCTCACCGGGCTCCCGAGGTCCGCAACGCGCGCGGCGAGGTCGTCGGCTCGATCGAGACCGAGTCGTTTGCGATCGCTGCGCCATAATCCGGGAATGGCCTACGAGAACCTGTCGGCGTTCCTGACGACTCTCGAGCGGGACGGCGAGCTCGCGCGAGTTCGTGCGGAGGTCTCACCCCGACTCGAGATCACGGAGATTGCCGATCGCTCGGTGAAAGCCGGCGGCCCGGCGATCCTTTTCGAGAAGGTGCGCGGCTCGGCCATGCCGGTGGCGATCAATCTCTTCGGCTCACGGCGCCGCATGCTTCGCGCCCTCGAGCTCGCGTCTTACGAAGAGTGGGACGCTCGCCTCGAGTTCTTCCTCGATCCGACTCCGCCCGAGGGAATTCTCGACAAGCTGAAGGTCGTGCCGCGGCTGAACGAGCTCGCGTCGGTGTTCCCGAAGACCGTCCGGTCCGGTCCGTGCCAGGACCTCGTCCGGACGGGGGACGACGTGAACCTCCGCGAGCTGCCGGCGTTGACCTGCTGGCCCCAGGACGCGGGCCCCTTCGTGACGATGCCACTCGTGATCACGCGCGATCCCGCCTCCGGCAAGGCCAACGTTGGAATGTACCGGATGCAGATCTTCGACGAGCGGACGACCGGCATGCACTGGCAGAAGCACAAGGACGGTGCCGGTCAGGCGCGCGGCTATGAGCGGGAGGGCCGGCGAATGGAGGTCGCGGCCGCGATCGGCTGCGATCCGGCGACGGTCTTTTCCGCCATCGCGCCGCTGCCACCCGGAGTCTCGGAGTTTCTCTTCGCGGGATTCCTGCGGGGCGAGCCCGTCCCCCTGGTCAAGGGGAAGACGGTGGATCTGCTCGTGCCGTCGGAGGCCGAGATCGTGCTGGAAGGCTACGTCGAGCCGGGGGAGCGTCGCGTCGAAGGGCCGTTCGGCGACCATACGGGCTTCTACTCGCTCGAAGACGAATTTCCCGTCTTCCACGTCACCGCGATCACGCGGCGACGGAACCCGACCTACCTGACCACGATCGTCGGCCGGCCCCCGATGGAAGACGGCTTTCTCGGCGAGGCCGTCGAGCGTCTCTTCCTGCCGCTCGTCCGCAAGACGATTCCCGAGATCGTGGACATGTGGCTTCCCGTCGAGGGCATCTTTCACAACCTCATGATCGTGTCGATCGACAAGCGCTTCCCAGGCCACGCGCGCAAGACGATGCAGGCGATCTGGGGCACCGGCCAGATGATGTTCACGAAGACGATCGTCGTCGTGGACGCGGACGTGCCTTTGCGCCGCGGCCAGGAGCTCCTCTGGCGCGCTCTCACGGCGATCGATCCCGAACGCGACATCGCCTTCGTGAAAGGGCCGGTCGACGAGCTCGACTTCGCCTCGCGGTTGCCGTGTTACGGAAGCAAGATGGGGATCGACGCGACGCGCAAGTGGAAGGGCGAGGGCTTCGACCGGCCCTGGCCGCCGGAAATCGTGATGAGCGAGGAGGTCCGCAAGCGCGTCGACGAGCTTTGGCCGTCGCTCGGTATCCGCCTGCCCGGCGCTTCGTCCTGAAGGCCGTTCGGCCCGGCCGGGTCGGATGCTAGAATTTCGGGTCCGGCCATGAGAGTCCTCGTCGTCGATCCTCTGGAAGAGTCTCGGGATGCCCTGCGCGTGGCCTTTTCCGGAGCCGGCGATCAGGTGCGCGGCGTCGCGACTTCGGCGGAAGCCGATCGCCTGCTGGCCGAGTTCGCGCCCGACGCGGTCGTCGTGGCGTTCGAGCCCGGGGAAGCCGAATCCGCCGGGCTGCTCGACCGGGCCCGCGCCTCGGATCCCCGTCGCGGGGTCTACGCGCTGATCGACGGGGCGCGACTCGAGGACGGCGTGCGGGCAATGGATCTCGGCGCGCACGATTTCCTGTGGCGGCCCGTCTCGGACGGCCGCGTCGCGCTCCTGCGTTCGCGCTTCGCCGCCCGGCGCGAGCGGGAGGGCGGGATCGAGCAGATGCGGATCGGGCTCGCGCGCAACGAGATCGCTGCGGCGCTTCCCGGGCGCTCCGCGTCCTGGACGGCGGCCCTGGCGGACCTCGAGCGCGAGGCGCCGCTCGAGTCGCCGGTGCTCCTGACTGGAGAGGCCGGCACCGAGAAGGAAGCCGCGGCGCGTGCAATTCACCGGCTCTCTCCGCGCGGCTCGGAGCCGTTTTTAGTCGCCTCCTCGTGGGATCCCGGCGCTCGCTCGGAATCCGCGGCGGGGTCGCTCTTCGTGCCGGGCATCGAGGCCATGCCGCTCGAGGCGCAGGCGGCGCTTCTCGCCGAGGCCGAGCTTCCCGGCGCGCGTCGGCTGATCCTGTCGACGGACGAGAATCCCCGCGAGGCCATGATGCGTGGCCGGCTTCTGCCGACGCTGGCGGCGAGCCTGTTCGACCACGTCGTTCATCTGCCGCCGCTCCGGGAACGCGGCGAGGACATCGAGCGGCTCGCCCGGCAGTTCCTGCACGAGCTCGATTCGGCGCTCTCCTTCGACGCCGAGGCGATCGACGCCTTGCGCACGCACGACTGGCCGGGCAACGTTCGCGAGCTGAAGGAGGTCGTGCGTCGCGCCGCGAGGCTGACCGAGGGGCCCGCGATCGGGCCGACCGTCGTGACGTCGGTGCTGGGCCGTCCGCTCGCATCCCGGCGGTCGCGGCGGAAGAAGGCTCCGGTCGTGCGGATCGCCGTGGGCGATTCGCTCGCCGACGTCGAGCGCCGGCTGATCCAGAAGACGCTCGAGTTCGCCCGCGGCAACAAGCGCAAGACGGCCGAGCTCCTGAAGCTGTCGCTCAAGACGATCTACAACAAGATCAAGGAATACGGGCTGGAGCACTGATCCGTCGCCGGAGCTTGCTCGGGGTCCTGCTTCGCACCGGCCGGCCGCTCGGTCAAAGGAACTCGACTGCCGGCCTGGACCCCTCGCGGCGCTCCGGCTCCCGCCGTGCGAGGCTCCTCCGCTCGGTTACTTCGCGGAGATTCCTCGCACGGCGAAGCTGCGGGGGAGCATGGCTTCGTGGTGCCGGAGGAGGGGGTCGAACCCTCATGCCCTTGCGAGCGGGGGATTTTGAGTCCCCTGCGTCTGCCATTCCGCCACTCCGGCGCGGGAATAAGCCTCCGAAGTCTGAGCAATTTAGCACGGCCGTCATGCCGTAGCGGCATGAGGAATGCGCGCTAAACCCCTGTCCCAGTTGCATTTTCGGCCATCCGGCCCTATAATTCGGGGTTCGGCGTATCGGGTTCGTTTTTACTTTTAGGAGGATTGAGTGAGCTTCCGAGTGGGTGAGAAGGTGGTGTACCCGAACCACGGAGTCTCGGTCGTCGAGAAGATCGGGGAAGGATTCGGAACCGAGCCGGTTTCGCCTCGCAGCTTCTATCACCTCCGCCTCCTGTCGAACAACTCGAAGGTCATGGTTCCCATCGGGAACACGGACCTGATCGGCCTGCGCCGCTTGACGCAGCGCAAGGACATCACCGGGTTGATGAAGATGCTGGCGGATGGCCGTTTCTCGGCCACGGGCGACTGGAAGGGACGCTACAAGCAGAATCTCGACAAGATGAAGAGCGGCCGGCTCCAGGACATCGCCGACGTTCTGAAGACGCTCAACTACATCTCGGCCCGCAAGACGCTGTCTTTCCGGGAGAAGAAGATGTACGAGCGCGCGCGATATCTCATCATCTCCGAGATCGCAGTCATCAACGGCATGGACGAGCACGAGGTGGAGCGCCAGGTGGATCGGGCGCTCGCCAAGTCGGCCCAGAGCCGCGGTGTGTCGATTCCCCGGCCGATGCTGGAGGCGCAGGCCTCGCACTGAGCCCCGCTTCGCCTCGAATCCAGGGGAGGCCCGAGGCCTCCCCTTCTCTTTTGCGCCTTCGAACCCTGCGCCTGC